>ENA-UOJJ01005726-UOJJ01005726.1-human-gut-metagenome-genome-assembly--contig:-CS66-NODE-5726-length-10242-cov-5.770295_pt1 | contig 10242 bp, 7 predicted proteins | sample MGYA00242343_ERZ723890 | MGnify/ENA metagenome assembly ERZ723890 | reverse complement strand
AGAATGCATACCAGATGATCCTGCGTATGTGTACCCGTGCCCCGGCCAGTCTGATTTGTGCCATGGCGATGGCGTTTATGATCAATGCAAGGGTTGCGAGTATTTATCTTATTGCTGTTATTTTCCTTGGAGCTTTTCTGGTATTTATTATGAAGAAGGCTACCAGATATTTCCAGGAGGTATTTAAGAAATATGATGACTTAAATGCCAGTGTACAGGAAAATATCAATGCAGTTCGTGTTGTGAAGGCTTATGTACGTGAAGAATACGAGACTACGAAGTTTCAGAAGGCCTGCAATAAGGTTTACGAAATGTTTGTAAGAGCTGAGAAGCTGGTTGTTATGAACATGCCGGTCATGCAGTTTACAGTCTATGCATGTATTCTTGGAATCAGCTGGCTGGGCGCTAATATGATCGTTGGCGGAAGTATGACTACCGGTGAGCTGATGAGTCTTCTTACATATTGTATGAATATTCTCATGAGCCTTATGATGCTCTCAATGGTATTTGTCATGATTACCATGAGTGCCGCCAGTGCAGAGCGTGTAGCTGAGGTTATCAATGAGACAGCAGATCTTTGCGATCCGCAGAATCCGGTAATGGAAGTTGCGGATGGAAGTATTGTATTTGACCATGTTGATTTCAGTTATAAGAAGGACAGCAAGGAACCGGTGCTGAAGGATATTGATCTTTCTATTCGTGCCGGAGAGACAATCGGCATTATCGGTGGAACCGGAAGTGCAAAATCCAGTCTGGTAAATCTGATCAGCCGTCTTTATGATGTGAGCAGTGGTTCAGTAAAGGTTGGCGGTGTGGACGTTCGTGAGTATCATATGGAAAGTCTGCGAAATCAGGTGGCAGTTGTTCTTCAGTAAAATTAGCTGTTTTCCTGAACCATTCTTTAGAATCTGCGATGGTGTAATAAAGTAGCATCAGAGGAAGATTGCCGTCGAGCATGTAAGCTTGCCTGTGCAGATGACTTTATTGAAAAAATGCCGGATAAATATAATACATATATTGAACAGGGGGGAACCAATGTTTCGGGCGGTCAGAAACAGCGTCTCTGTATTGCAAGAGCTCTTCTTAAGAAACCAAAGGTGCTGATTCTGGATGATTCCACAAGTGCAGTAGATACTGCCACGGATGCCCGTATCCGCAAGGCATTTGCAGAGGAAATCCCGGAGACTACCAAACTGATCATTGCACAGCGTATTTCCAGTATTCAGAGCGCTGACCGTATTATTGTTATGGATGAAGGCCGGATCAGCGGATTTGGAACACATGAGGAACTGATGCGGACCAACACGATTTATCAGGATGTTTATAATTCCCAGATAAAGGGTGGAGGAGATTTCGATGAGAACAGAGGAGGTGATCAGGTATGAGTAACAACAAACCCATAAAAGGTCCGGGGCGTGGCGGTGCTGCTTTTCGTACAGGCCCAATGGTTGAGAATCCGGGTAAAATGCTTGGAAGACTGATGGGATATATTTATAAAAATTACAGGATCCACATTATTGTAGTTGTGATCGGAATTGTAGTCAGTGTTCTTGCGAATGTGCAGGGAACCATGTTTATGAAGACGCTTATTGATCAGTATATCATGCCTCTTCTGAAAGCAGAAACTCCGGATTTCCATCCTCTGGCAATGGCAATCCTCAGGGTAGCCTGTTTTTATGCCATAGGTGTGGCATGTACCTATACCTACAATCGTCTGATGATTTACGTGAGTCAGGGAACCCTGCGCAACCTTCGAAATGAGATGTTTGAGCGCATGGAGACTTTGCCTGTCAAATATTTTGATACACATGCGCATGGAGATATCATGTCCATTTATACCAATGACATTGATACCCTGCGTCAGATGATCAGTCAGAGTATCCCTCAGCTGATTTCCAGTGTGATCACCATTGTCAGTGTTCTGGTAAGTATGATCATTCTGAATATCCCTCTTACTCTTGTAACTCTGTTCATGGTAGGGGTTATGCTTTTTGCAAGCAAGAATCTTGCTGGTCTCAGCGGTAAGTATTTCATGGAGCAGCAGAAGAATCTTGGTATTGTAAATGGTTACATCGAGGAAATGATGGAAGGCCAGAAGGTTGTAAAGGTATTCTGTCATGAGGAAGAAAGCCTTGAGAAATTTAATGAGCTGAATGACCAGCTGTTTGAGAGCGCGAATAATGCCAATAAATTTGCAAACGTGCTGATGCCTACCTGTGCACAGATTGGAAATATCAGTTATGTGCTGTGTGCCATTGTAGGCGGTGTACTAGCTGTAAACAGCGTGGGTGGATTTACTCTTGGCGGCCTGGCAAGCTTTCTTACCTTTAATAAAAGCTTCAGCCAGCCAATCAACCAGGTGAGTCAGCAGTTTAACAGTATTGTTATGGCACTTGCCGGTGCGAAGCGAATCTTCGAGCTTTTGGATGAGAAGCCCGAGGTGGATGAGGGCTACGTAACACTGGTAAATGTGAAGGAAGAGAATGGTGAGCTGGTGGAGTCACAGAAGCGTACCGGGCATTGGGCATGGAAGCATTTCCACAAGGCGACTGGTGAGACGGATTATACTCCTCTGAAAGGCGATATTGTTCTGGATGGAGTTGACTTCGGCTATCGGGATGACAAGATCGTGCTTCACGATGTGAAGATGTATGCAAAGCCAGGACAGAAGATCGCATTTGTTGGTTCTACTGGTGCTGGTAAGACTACCATTACCAACCTTCTGAATCGTTTTTATGACATTCAGGACGGCAAGATCCGTTATGATGGAATCAATGTGAATAAGATTAAGAAGGGCGATCTGAGGCGTTCTATGGGGATCGTACTTCAGGATACCAATTTGTTTACCACTACGGTTATGGAAAATATCCGTTATGGAAAGCTGGATGCCACAGATGAAGAAGTGATCGCAGCTGCGAAGCTGGCGAATGCGGATGGTTTTATCCGAAGACTACCAAATGGGTATAATACCATGCTCCGCAACAATGGTGCCAATCTGAGTCAGGGGCAAAGACAGCTGCTGGCCATTGCAAGGGCTGCGGTGGCAGATCCGCCGGTACTGATCCTGGATGAGGCAACCAGTTCCATTGATACCCGTACTGAGAAGCTGGTTCAGGACGGTATGGATAAGCTGATGGAGGGCAGAACTACATTTGCCATTGCACATCGGCTTTCTACGGTTAGAAACAGTGATTGTATTATGGTTCTGGAGCAGGGACGAGTGATTGAGAGAGGTTCTCATGATGAGTTGATTGCGCAGAAGGGAAAATATTATCAGCTGTATAATGGATGATAGGCGTAACACAAAAGGAAAGAGGTAAAGTTGGAGGAAGTTCAACTTTACCTCTTTCTTTTTGTGTTGGTTTCCCAATAGTGTGGGCTGGTTATAGCTTCAGAGCCAGAGCCTGTTTGAAAAGTCATTCCTGCAAACTGCAAGCTCCACTTTGCGGTATATTTCACCCGAACTCAGTTGACGTAGCTAGTCAGGCTGCTTCTTTTTGCGGTAATTGTGCGAGGATGATGGCTCCGAACATTATTACGCAGCCGATGATCTCGCGGTGGCTTAGTTTCTGGCCAAGGATGATCCAGCCTGCGAGGACAGAGATGCAGGACTCCAGGCTGAGAATTAGGGAGGCTACAGTTGGGTTCATGTTTTTCTGTCCTATGATCTGAAGGGTGTAGGCCACGCCGCAGGACATGATACCTGCGTAGAGGATGGCACCCAGGGCACCGTGAAAGGCGGAAAGCTGAGGGTGTTCCAGGACGATTGCTGGGATGGCGGTGAGGATGCCGCAGACCAGGAACTGGATGCAGGACATTTTTACTCCATCTACTTTAGGAGAAAAGTGGTCAATGACCAGAATATGCAGGGAAAACAGGAATGCACAGATCAGGACCAGAATGTCTCCTTTGCCGATGGAGAAGCCGTCGGTGATGCAAAGCAGGTAGAGACCGATCAGCGCCATCACAACGGCAACCCAGATAAAGGGGCTGCATCTTTTTTTCATAAAAAGCCCAAGGATTGGGACAATGATGATGTAGCAGGCGGTGAGAAATCCGGCTTTGCCAACGGAGGTGTACTGGATGCCCAGCTGCTGGAAGTTGGAGGCAAGGCAGAGGCAGATGCCGCAGGCGATGCCGCCGAGAATTAAGGTTTTGTTGCGGGTGAAGATATTCCCGGAAGGAACAGCTGCGGCATTTTTGCCCGCAGAGTTTTGAGCTTGGGATGATGCATTTGAACGGGAGGATGCTGCGGGAGCTGCGGAGCTATTCTGCGGATTGATTTTATTCAGCAGAAAAATAACCGGGATCAGCACCAGGGAGCCAATGATATTCCTGGTAGCGTTGAAGGTGAACGGTCCAACTGCGTCGCCGCCTTCGCTTTGGGCGACAAAGGCGATTCCCCAGATAGTTGCGGTCAAAAGCAGGATCAGCGAATTTTTCAGTGGTATCTGTTGTTTTTTCATAATAAAGTATCCCCTCATAAAATTTACAAAAATGCCCTCCTTTAACAGGAGGGACATCGTTGTCTGAATTAGCGTTCCATCATACTGATGGATTCAATTCCTACACTTCCGCCACGGACCACCTCGATGCGGCCGAATTCTTCTTTGATCAGTTTGACTACTGCGTCGTTCTTGGTTGCAGTCTGGACGAACTCCAGAAGCAGGCTGTCTTTGCCATAATCAATGACTCTGGCCTTAAATGTCTCTGCAATCTGGAACAGCTCCACTTTATCTTCGGAAGAGCAGTTAAATACTTTGATGTAAAGAATTTCTTTCATACGAACAAACCTGTTGGTGAAATCGATGACCTTGATCACTTCCACCATGCGGTTCAGCTGTTTCTTGATCTGTTCGAAAGTCTCATCGTCGCTTACAGTACCGATGGTCATTCGGGAAACGGTAGGATCCTCTGTGGTACCTACGGTAAGGCTGTCCAGGTTATAGCTTTTGCCGGAGAAAAGTCCGGAAATCTTGGACAGAACACCTACCTGGTTTTCTACGTAGAGGGAAATCCATCTTTTTTTCATGCCTTTATCTGCCATTGGATAAACCTCCTGTTAATTAACAATCCATAATTAAATCTTCCAGTGTTCCGCCAGGCTTTACCATCGGATAAACCATTTCTTCAGGATCAATGATGAACTCGATCAGGGTCGGAACTTTGGTATTTTTCTTTGCTTCTTCAAAGGCTGCGGCAACCTCATTTTTATTGAAAACCCGGATCCCTTTGGCACCGTAGCTTTCTGCCAGCTTTACAAAATCCGGTGTATATTTCGGGTATTCCTCGCCATTTGTACGGCGGGAAAGGGCACCGGAGCGAAGATTGGTCATGCTGTAGCGTTTGCCGTAGAAAAGCTTCTGCCACTGGCGCACCATGCCAAGATATTCGTTGTTAAATACGCAAAGGATCAGAGGCAGCTCTTCCAGAACCGCTGTAGCAAATTCCTGGATGTTCATCTGCATGCCGCCGTCACCGGAGATCACGATAACCGGCTTGTCCGGGTTGCCAATCCTGGCACCCACACCGCCAGGAAAACCGTATCCCATAGTGCCAAGTCCGCCGGACATGACAAGCTGTTTGCCAGGGGTGATCTCAGCGTACTGGGAAACCAGCATCTGGTGCTGGCCAACGTCTGTGACAATAATCGCTTCGTCAAACTGGTGATTGATTTCATTGATGATGTCAACAGGGCTTAATCGGTCATTAGGACGCATCGCAAGAGGATGCTCCTGCTTCCAGCCATTGATTTCATTGATCCATTTTTTATTGGTGTAGTCAGATACATATTCGGACATTTTCGTGAGTGCTTCTTTCGCATCTGCAACAATGGGAATATCCACCTGGATATTTCGGGAAATGGAAGCAGTATCAATGTCAATGTGGATGATCTGGGCATGTGGGGCGAACTCATGAAGCTTACCTGTGATGCGGTCATTAAAACGGGTACCGATAGAGAAAAGTACATCACAGTTGCTTACCGCCATATTTGCTGCGTAAGCGCCATGCATACCAAGGTTGCCGATAAAAAGAGGATGGTTGGTGGGAATTGCGCCACGTCCCATAATAGTAGTTACTACCGGAACTCCGGTCTTTTCTACTACTTCCTGGAAAAACTTATTGGCACGGGAAATATTGATTCCGCCGCCGGCAAGAAAAAGAGGTTTCTTTGCCTTGGAAAGTGTTTTGATGGCGCGTTTCAGCTGACCAATATGGACGCTGGTGTTCGGCTTATAGCCGCGGATGTTTACGCTCTTCGGATATTCCGGGCTTCCAAACTCTGCCATAACGTCTTTGGGCAGGTCAATCAGAACCGGACCTGGGCGGCCGGTGCGTGCGATATAGAAGGCTTCTTTAATAATACGTCCAAGATCCTCGCGGTTGCGTACGGTGACGCCATATTTGGTGATGCTGCGGGTGATCCCTACAATATCAACCTCCTGGAAGGCATCATTTCCAATGAGATGACGTGCTACCTGTCCGGTAAAACATACAAGGGGAACACTGTCGTAGTTGGCTGTGGCAAGACCTGTGACCAGGTTAGTGGCACCAGGACCGCTTGTAACAAGACATACGCCAACCTTGCCTGTGGTACGTGCATAAGCATCGGCTGCGTGGACCAGTGCCTGCTCGTGGCGGGGAAGGATTACGGTGATGTCGTCCTGTTTGTATAATTCATCGCTGATATCAATGGTACATGCTCCGGGATAACCGAAAACGTACTCCACACCTTCTTCTTTCAGTGCTTTTACCAGCAGCTTATTACCTGATATCTGTTTCATTTAGTGAAGCTACCTCCTTTTTGCCAGGGAAAAGCTGACAATATAGTTATAAAAAAATCTCTAAGCATCGTAAGCTTAGAGGAAACGATATTTAATCAATATTATAACGTTAATGTGAAGAAGTGTCAACAAAGGGCAGGGAAATTGTGCGGAATCAGGGAAAATAAAAACAGGATGAAGAGGCAGGGCTGTTGTAATTCTGAGACGAAAGGAACAAATACAGGTGTTCAGAAAAAATGAAAAAGTTGTCCACAAAAATGTCCACAGTTGAAAGAGAGGAAAAATACTTTATAATAGAAAGGTATTCCGTAAAGGGAAGAAGCAACGTGATAAATGGGAGGGATTTGAGTTGATGTATGGCTCGAGAACAGTAACTTATTGGAAAATTCTGCATGGAACGCCGCCGACAGGATGCTGAGACCGTAGCACCTGCCAGGAGGCGTTTTTGTTATTCAACAGTTACGATTCATTAATCAATTTCTGTACCATGCGCGCCGCGTCTTCATATGGATAAATGTATCCATGATCCAGGCTTTCCATATAATCCAGAAATGCCTCCAGAAGACTTGGTTCATTAAAGGTAAGGCAGAGGATCTGCCCATGGATATCCTTAAAAAGCAAATATCCCATCGTCTGGTTTGCCACCAGATGAAGATTTTTCGTGAGCTGGCTGAGTGGATATTTCAAAAGCCTGTAAACGCCGGTTTTGCAATAAGGAATCATTTTAGCCAGGATCTGCTTTCCTTCCGAAGGAGTAAGCGGACGATAGACCTCTTCCGGGATTTCGTGTACCCGGCCAGAAGAGAGAAACTGTCGGAGTCCTGGAATTGTAAAGTAAATAAAGATCTTTTCTGAAGAAAGCAATTTCCGGTTGTTGGCAAGCAAAGCAGAAGATTGACGGATAAAAGTATCTCTGTCCGGAAGCTGTGGATAAACGGCTTTTTCCAGAAGATTATCATCAATGAGCGGAGTAATACAGGCTTCCGGCTGCAGGATGTAAGAGGGATTGGTGCGGTACATCTGCTGCAGGGAGCCATCCATGGGGAGATAGTTGATCACATGAAACAGAGGCTTGCAAGGCAGCTTGTAGGATTGGTACAGATCCTGGAGAAGCCGTAGATAGCCGGAACCCTTATATAGGAAGCCTTTCTGATAATCTGCTGTACATACCAGCGCATATTCGGAGGTAATGATCATACAGGGAAAGCCGTTGAAATTTTCGTAATGGGCAACTATGTCATCGTAAAAATAATAAGGTTTGTAATCCATATCCGTAAAGAAAAGAGGCAGCATGGTTTCCAGGCAATTCAGATTATATAGCTGGCGCTGGGGTGTAAGCTGTCCGGTTTTGCTAAAACAGATCAGATGCTCAATGGTAAGGGCTCCCTTTAAGCGAAGGCTGGAAAGGGTGCTGAAAAGGAAAGGACAGTCCGGCTGAATCAGAAGCTGAACCGATCCCTTTTCCCTGGCAGCCTCCATGAGAAGGATACTGTGTGAATAATAGTCCATTTCGGTCCGTGAAAAAATGGGAATGCAAGCTGTTTCCACGGAAGGAAGTTCTGGGGAAAAAGTGGCCTTATGAAAAAGAAACTGTATATTTTCAGAGGTTATATGGCTGGGAAAACGATTGAGAAATTTTTCCACGCTTTTGCGTCTGTAGTAGACAGACGGTCCAAGACGGGTGAGATCATAGGTATCCTGAAGCTTGGCAAATTCAGCTGGTGCTAATTGCAGATATTCTGCCAGCTTATAGAAAACTTCCTGGGAGGGGGGATTGCGTTTCCCACTGATGATCCGGTAAAGCATGGAGCGGTCCATCTGGCAGGCAGCTGCCAGGGAGTAAATTTTGATATCTTTTTCCTTGATATAGTGGTTTAACAGGTCTGAAAATACGGACATGATCGGCTGTTTGCCTCCTTTTTAATGTGAAATTAATTTTAGCAGATGAGGGTGGAAAAAGAAAGGGATAACTGGTCAAAAAGTGGAATTTGTGGTAAGATATGTAGAACAAAGTGTTGAAAAAGAATAAAGGGAAAGGAAGCGACAGGAAAATAGTGGAACTGAATAAGGAGAATATGAAAAAAATACGGTGGCTGATCACATTTGCTGTGATCCTGTATGTTGGAGTGCAGAATCTTGACGTTGTACTGAAGTATGTGAATGTCTTGTGGGGACTGCTCCTTCCATTTGCAATTGGCGGTGCACTGGCCTTTGTGCTGAATGTTCCAATGGCATTTATTGAGCGTCACCTTTTTGGAAAAGCAAGAGAAAAAGAAGGAAAGGCTGGAAAGGCTGTCAATCGTCTTGCAAGGCCGGTAAGCCTGATATTGTCGATCGTAATGGTTGTGCTGGTGGTTCTGGTCGTGGTATTGGTTGTGGCACCAGAACTTGGCAGAACCCTGGTCAGCGTTGTGAAAAAGGTGGAAGAGGACATTCCGCTTTTGCAGAAATGGCTGACAGATACCTTCCAGAGCGATTCTGAAATCGTAAAATGGGCTTCTACCATAGAAATCGATCCCCAGAAGAGCATTGATTCCATTATAAGTGTTTTGAAAAATGGAGCTGATAATCTGGTATCCTCTACCATCACAGTGACCATGGGACTGGTAAGCATGGCAGTGAATTTTGCAATCGGCTTTGTGTTTGCCTGCTATGTGCTTTTGCAGAAGGAGAGACTGGGAAAACAGGTTTTAAAAGCGGCTTATGCTATTTTACCAGTGAAAATTGTGGAATATCTGGGACATGTGTGCACCCTGGCAAGTAAGGTATTTGCAAGCTTTATTACAGGACAGTGCATTGAGGCAGTGATCCTGGGAAGCATGTTCTTTGTGTCTATGACAATTGGAAGATTTCCGTATGCAATGCTGATCGGTGTGCTGATCAGCTTTACAGCGCTGATTCCGGTGTTTGGCGGCATTATCGGATGCTGGGTGGGCTTTTTTCTGATCTTGATGGTAAGTCCTTTGAAGGCGTTCGCATTCTTGGCTCTGTTTGTGATCCTGCAGCAGATCGAGGGAAATCTGATCTATCCTCATGTGGTTGGAAACTCTGTGGGCCTGCCTGCAATCTGGGTGCTGGTTGCGGTAACCCTGGGTGGAAATCTTATGGGAATTTTGGGAATGCTGATTTTCATTCCACTTGTATCTGTGCTGTATACGCTGTTTAGAGAATGGGTGTATGAGCGGCTGGATAAGAAAAAGGTAAAGATTAGTTGAGCTGGGAAGAGAACTTTTCCAGGTACATTTTGTCCTATAAGTTAAAAAATATCTCCGGGAGGATTTTAAACTCCCGGAGATATTTTTTCTCATATTTTATTTTTTATGAAGATCAGTCGTTGGTCTGTTTCTGGCTTTCTACTTCTGCAAGCTTCATTGCACGAACCTTCAGCGGCAGACCGAACAGAGTGATGAATCCGTCTGCGTCGTGGTGATCATACATATCACCTGTTGTGAAGGAA
>ENA-UOJJ01005722-UOJJ01005722.1-human-gut-metagenome-genome-assembly--contig:-CS66-NODE-5722-length-10243-cov-10.871025_pt1 | contig 10243 bp, 12 predicted proteins | sample MGYA00242343_ERZ723890 | MGnify/ENA metagenome assembly ERZ723890 | reverse complement strand
TGTATTCCTCGCTGAGCAGCGACGTTGCCGACTGGCTGTTCGACGCATCCCGCACGGAAGGCGATACGACCTATATCGCGAACGACAGCGGCGTTTACTACGTTCTGTACTACATCTCCCGCAGCACGAACGACTATCTGCTCCCGAACGTGCGCCACATCCTGATCTCCGTCAGCGACACCTCCGACGAGACTGCGATGGAAGAGGCCCGCGCAAAGGCCGACGAGATCCTTGCCGAGTTCAACGCCGGTGACAAGACGGCGGAAAGCTTCGGTGAGCTGGCCAAGGAGAATACCGGCGATTCCAACGGCGACGAGGGCGGTCTGTATGAGAACATCATGCCCGGCCAGATGGTCACCGAGTTCAACGACTGGTGCTTCGATGAGAGCCGTCAGCCCGGCGACACCGGTATTGTTGAGACGTCCTATGGCGTGCACGTCATGTACTTCGACGGCTTCGGCAATTCCTACCGCGACACGCTCGTTGAAAATGCTCTGCGTACTGCGGATTACAACGCGTGGCATGACGGCGTTGTCGGCGACAACGCGTACACGACCGTTCCGTTCGGTATGAAGTTCACCACGAAATAATCCCGTCTCCAACAGCCGCCCATCCGGGCGGCTGTTCGCGTATAAAACGCCCCTTCTCACGGCAGACTATGCCATGGGAAGGGGGTTTTCAGATGCGGGAATATACACAGCCGCGCATCGGCTTCTGCCTGCTGGCAGGTGCGCTGGCAGGCTTTGTCAACGGATTTTTTGGTGCGGGCGGCGGCATGCTGCTCGTGCCGCTTCTGATCTGGCTCTGCAGGCTCGAGGATAAGGCGGCCTTTTCGTCCGCAATCGCAGTGATCCTGCCGCTGTGCATCGTTTCGATCGTGATCTATGCGCTGCATGACAGCCTGCCGGTTTCGGACGCGCTTCCTTATCTCATCGGCGGTGCGGCCGGCGGCGTTCTTGCGGGGCTTCTGTTCCGAAAAATGCCGGCCAGGGCGCTGCACCTGATCCTCGGCGGTGTGATCTTTGCGGGGGGTATCCGCCTGATCGTATGCTGACGCTGCTTGCAGCCGCTGCCGCAGGGCTTGTCTGCGGCGTTTTATCGGGCTTCGGCATCGGCGGCGGAAGCCTGCTGATGGTCTGGATGACCGCTGTCCTGTCCATGGAGCAGCGAGCGGCGCAGGGTGTGAATCTGCTGTACTTTCTTCCCTGTGCGGCCTGCGCGTTGATCTTTCATATCAAAAATAAGCAGATCGTCTGGCGTGCAGTCTGGCCCGCAGCCCTTGCAGGCAGCGTCTGCGCCGTGGGCGGCGCGCTGCTGGCCCAGAACGTGGACGCGGAGCTGCTGCGGAAGCTGTTCGGCGGGTTTCTGGTTCTGGTCGGACTGTCGGAGATCATTTTAAAGGGGCTGAAACAGAGCAAGCCAGATGGCTGAACGTCGTTTTTTCTCTGCCGCCGCGATTGCCGGCAGCATTGCGGAGGTCATTTATCCGGTCCCGCAGGGCCTGCGGGGCCGCGTGATCGACCGGATGGACAGATTTCTTCTGAATACCATCGTGGAGTCGGTAGACTTCTTATATCGCCGTTTCCCTGCATAAGCGGGCGGGTGCATCCGGATCCGCCGAAGGCCGGTCTGTTATTCGCTTGCCGTGGGCTTCCGGCATTCGTCCGTGATCTCGGCCTTTAATGCGCGCAGCGCGGGCTGCTCCACGTCGCGCGGGTAGGGGAGGGCGGAAAGATCAAATTCGCGGATGGTGCTGTCCGGGTGCATGACGACGATCTTCTGGCCGAGCAGCAGCGCCTCTTCGAGCTGGTGCGTGACAAGGACGATGGTGCGCGGGAGCTTTTTCTGGATGGCGAGCAGCTGCGACTGTAATTCACCGCGCGTCAGAAAGTCCAAAGAGGCAAACGGCTCGTCCATCAGCAGCAGCTGCGCCTGACTGGCCAGCACCCGCGCAAGGCCCAGCCGCTGCTTCATGCCCGTGGAAAGCTCCGCCGGGGTGAGGTCGGCAAAGTCCTGCAGCCCGACGAGGCGCACGAAATCGGCGGCCTTTTCATAGCGCTCCTCCGGCGTCTTGCCCACGCCGCAGGCCATGGCGACGTTGCGCTGCACGTTCGTCCACGTGATGACATACGGGTCCGGGCTGAGAAGCGCGCTGTGCCAGCCCTGCGGCATCTCGATCTGTCCCGCGTCCGGCTGCTCCTTTCCGGCCAGCAGCTTCAAAAGCGTGCTCTTGCCGCAGCCGCTGCGGCCGACGATGACCGTCAGCTGTCCGATGGGGAAACAGACGGAGAGATCGCGCAGCACCTGCCGTGTGCGGCTCTGCCGCGTCTGGCCGGTAAGCACGATCTCGCTGGAATAGGATGTATAGGATTTTTTGATATGCTGCAATGCGACTGCGTCCATAAAACTGTCTCCGTTCGATGAATTCGAAACTGATTCTAGCAGATTTCGACAGAAGATACAAGACAAAAAATCATCCTGACCACCGGCCCAGCCGGTGGTCAGGATCTGTTTACTCAGCCGATGTAATTGAAGGGATTGACGTCTGCACCGTTATAGTAGATGGTGAAGTGCAGGTGCGGGCCGGTCGACCAGCCGGTGGAGCCGACGTAGCCGATGGTCTGTCCCTGTGTGACGTAATCGCCGACGGACACGGAGCAGGACGGCTGGTGCGCGTAGAGGCTGGAATAGCCGTCGCCGTGGTTGATGACCACATAATAGCCCCAGGCTGCGGAATAGGCCGCCGTCGTGACCGTGCCGGATTTTGTCGCAAGGATCGCCGTACCGGCTGCCGCGCCGAAATCCACGCCGTTGTGCCAGCTGTATTTGCCGGTCAGCGGGTGCGTGCGGTAGCCATAGGAGTCCGTGACCTGACACTGATACGGAAGGGGATACAGCCAGCCGCCCGTGTTGGTCGCGCCGCTGGAATTACTGTTCGAGCCTTTGTTGTTGTTCTGGCGGTTCAGCGCTGCGATGCGCTCAGCCTCCTCCTTGGAAAGGGCGGCATAATACGCGGCCTCGGACTTGGCGATCTCGTCAGACAGCTCGGCCTCGTCGGCCATGTTCTGCTCGTAATCGGCGTTCATTTCCTCGTAGGCCTGCATCATTTCCAGCAGCAGACTGTCGGCCTCGGTTCGCTGCGCCTCAAGCTCCGCCTCCTGCTGGTCAAGCTCCTCGCGCGTCGTGTCAAGCTCTGCCATCTGCTGCTCAAGCTCCGTGCGCTCGGATGCGATCTTCTCGGAGACGGCCTTCATCTTTTCCAGCATCAGCTGGTCCGCCTTGGCGATCTCCTGAATCACGTCGATCTTGTCCAGCAGATCCGAGAAGCTGTTCGCGCCGAACAAAATCGCCCAGTAGGAGATATTGCCCGTCTCCTCCATGGAGCGGATGCGGGTCTTATACTGCTCGTTCAGGCGCTGTTCCTCGGCCTGGGACGCTTCCAGCTCGGCCTGCTTGTTGGCGATCAGCAGGCTGTACTGCTGCACCTGCTCGTTCAGGTTGTTGATGGACGCCTGCGTCATGCTGATCTGCTGGTCGATATCGGATTTCTTATCGACGAGCGTCTGCGTTTTGGACTGGTTTTCCTTGATCTTTGCCTGAAGCGCTTCGCGCTCCTTTTTGAGCTCTGCCTGCTGATTGCGGAGGCCGGAGAGCTCTTTTTTGATCTCCGAGCTGGACGCGGCGTTGACCATGATAATGAGGGCGCTTGAGACAAGGCCCAGCAGCATCACGGCGGCCAATACCAAACAGACGATCCGGCGGGCGGAGCCGCTTTTCTTTTGTTTCATAAGTAAAAGGTACCTCCCGGTTTTACACCTTCAGGAACTTCCGGATGGACAGCAAGCTGCCGAACACGCCCACGAGGAAGCCCGTAATCGCGTAGGCGGCTGCGACGATCTCAATGACGTCCGTGAACGGAGTCAGGACGAACAGCTTGAGCGTGTCGAGCTGCGCGATCTTCGAAAGGACGAAATCATACAGGCCCCATTCGAGGAAGAAGCCGACTGCGGCGGCGATAATACCAATAATAAAGCCCTCGACGATAAAAGGCAGTCGGATAAAGGCGTTAGTCGCGCCGACCATCTTCATAATGGCGATCTCCTCACTGCGGGAATACATGGCAAGCTTGACGGTGTTGGAAATGATGAACAGCGAGACGACGAACAGCACCGAGACAATGACGAGCGAGGCAATATTCAGAACGTTCTGCACGGTCTGGAAGCCCTCGGCGATCTCAAAGTGCGCCGAAACATCCGCTACACCCTCAATATCCTTCAGCTTTTCATACGTCTGCTTCAGCAGCGAGTTATCCTCGACTGTGACGACATAGCGGTCGCGCAGCGTATCGGGGTCGATGCCCGCAAACAGCGACGCGTCGTTCTGCTCGTCAATAAAATCCTCCAGTGCCTGCTCCCGCGAGACAAAGACCGCGGAGCGGACGTTGGTGATGAGGTTGATCTGCGAACCGACGGATTTTGCCTTGGCCTCGGAATAGCTCTCGTCGATGTAGACGAGCATCTCGTTCTTCTGCTCCAGCTCCTTGACCATGGCGCTGGTATTATAGAGAATGAGGCAGAACGAGCCCATGATAATGAGGCACGCCACCGTCACGCAGATGGCCGCGAAGGACATGAAGCCGTGCAGGAACACGCCCCGGAAGCCCTCGCGCAGTAAGTAACCGATGTTATTCTTCTTCATTGAGATAATACCCGTCCATTCCGTCGCTGATGATCCTGCCCTCGTTGATGGCGACGACACGCTTCGTAAAGCGGTTGACAAGCTCCCGCTCGTGCGTGACGACCAGAACCGTGGTGCCGAGGGCGTTGATCTGTTCGAGCAGCATCATAATTTCGAGCGAACGCGCCGGGTCAAGGTTGCCCGTCGGCTCGTCGGCGATGATGACGCTGGGATTGTTGACAAGCGCTCTTGCGATGGCGACGCGCTGCTGCTCGCCGCCGGACAGCTCGTTCGGGAGCCGGCGGCCCTTCGTTTCCAGGCCGACCAGCTCGAGCACATACGGCACGCGCTTGCGGATCTCCTTTTCAGGCGCACCGATCACGCGCATGGCGAATGCGACGTTTTCATAGACAGACTTGTCGCCGATCAGGCGGAAATCCTGAAAGATGACGCCGAGCGTCCGGCGCAGATACGGCACGGCGCGGCTGCGGAGCTTTTCGACGGCGAAGCCGTTGACAAGCGCGCTGCCGGAGGTCGGGCGCAGTTCGGCAGTCAGGATCTTGATGATGGTGGATTTGCCGGAGCCGGACGGGCCGACCAGAAAGACAAATTCGCCGTCGTCGATCTTCATGGAAATGCCGTTCAGCGCGATCGTGCCGGTGTCGTAGGTTTTATGCACATCCTGTAATTCGATCATGTTAAACTCCGATTTTCAAAGCATTGCGCGGGTCAGATGAGTCTGTTCTCGCGCGAGACAAGATATTTCTTGACCATGAGGGCGACCTTGAAGATGATCGCGTCGTCAAACTCGCGCAGGTCAAGGCCGGTGAGCTTCTTGATCTTCTCAAGCCGGTACACCAGCGTGTTTCTGTGGACGAACAGCTTGCGGGACGTTTCGGAGACGTTCAGATTGTTCTCAAAGAACTTGTTGATCGTGAACAGCGTCTCCTGATCGAGCGTGTCGATGGAGTTCTTCTTGAACACCTCGGACAGGAAGATCTCGCAGAGCGTCGTCGGGAGCTGATAGATCAGGCGGCCGATGCCGAGATTTTCATAGTTGATGATCGTTTTTTCCGTCTCAAAGACCTTACCGACCTCAATGGCGACCTGCGCTTCCTTATAGGCGTCGGCCAGCTCACGCAGGTGGCCCGCAACGGTGGAGATGCCGATGACGGTCTTGACAAACAGCTCGGACCGGAGCGTCTGCTCGATGGTCTGCGCCGTCTGCAGCAGCTCGGCCTTTTCTGTGCCGGGCGCGATCTGCTTGACGATGGCGATATCCGTCTCGTTGATGGACAGGACAAAGTCCTGCTGCTTGTCCGGGAACATACCGGAAAGCACGTCGACGGAGGCGACGTCCGCCCGGCCTACCTGCCGGACGAGGAAGACGGCGCGCGGCGCGTCGGTGACGAAGTGCAGCTCCTTCGCGCGGATATAGATATCGCCCGGCAGAATGTTGTCGGTGATGATATTCTTGACGAAGGTTCCCTTGTCGTGCTTTTCCTCATAGTAGGTCTTCGCGCCGTTGAGCGCGACGTAGGCCATGACGCACAGACTTCTGGCGATCTCGTCGTCGCCCTCGGCAAACACGGCGTAGTCAAAGTAGGCGCTCCAGAAAACGAGCGGCTTGAAGGTCTTTTTGTCGACGACGACAATGGAATCCGGGGCGCTGTTGAGCTTGATAACGGCCTCGGGCCATTTTTCCCCGATGCGCGAGGTGTCGCTGCAGGAGATCACGGTGCTGTCGGCGTCGATCACGCCGATCATGCGGTCGGTCGCCTCCTTCATCTGGACGATCACACTCTGAAAAACGCGGCTGGACATAATACGCCCTCCCTATTACAACTTGCTTTTTACACAAACAACCATTGACATAATACTACGTTTTCGGCAGAAGCGCAAGGTCTTTTTGACATTTTATTTGAAAACGGCTATCTTTTTTTGTGGCATTTTCATAGTTTTTCGTCATTTGCTCCAAATTCAGGGGGCTTTGCTCTCAAAATATGCAAGTTTTTTCTTCCGTCAAAATCACAAGATATTCTGCAGAAGCCCTTCGGCCTCCACAATATCCAGTTCTTTTGTCTGTCCCAGCGGGAGAGATCCGAGCGTCAATCCGCCTTCTGCCTCGCGCCGCAGATATGTTACCGGGCAGCCCCGGCTGGCAAGCATCCGGCGCACCTGATGGTACTTTCCCTCCTGCACGCAGACGATAGAGCGCCCGTCAGACAGCGGCGTGAGCTTCGCCGGCAGGCAGTGCAGGCCGTCGGCCAGCACCAGTCCCTGCTCGAACGCGCGCACATCCTCCGGCCCCGTCCGGCCCTCGTGCTCGGCGTAATAGCGCTTCCAGACGCCGTGCCGGGGAGACAAAATGCGGTGGGCCAGATCGCCGGCGTTTGTCAGCAGCAGAAGCCCCTCCGTATTCTTGTCAAGCCTGCCGACGGGCATAACGCCGAGTCTCCGGTATTCGTCCGGCACAAGTTCCATGACGGTCTTTGCCTTCGGATCGTCGGCGGCGGTCAGATAGCCTGCGGGCTTGTGGAGCATGATGAGCACCGGCCCGCGCAGGCGCACGGGCTGGCCGTCCACGGCGATATGGACGGCTGCTTCGTCAAATTTCCGGCTCTCGTCGGTCACGACCGCGCCGTCTGCGGTTACGCGGCCCGTGCGGATGATCGCGCGCAGCTCCTTCCGGCTGGCGACGCCCGCCTCACTCAGAATTCTGTCCAGTCTCTGCATATGGCTGCTCCTGTCATAAATAAAATCGGTCTGCATAGGTTGTACCATGCAATCAAATAGATCGGAGGAATCGTTCCATGGTCATCATGACGGCGAAGGTCCCCAAAAGAAGACTGCTGCTCATCGTGCTGCTGCTCATCGCGGCGGCGGTCGTGCTGGCGCTCTGCCTGCGCGGCGCGGGCGGCGAAACGGAAAAGCCCGCGAAAACAGGCACGCAGGGCGCAACGAACGAGGCGCGCATCGACTTCCTCGAGAGCTACGGCTGGCAGGTCGAGCCGGAGCCGGTCAAGACCCAGCAGGTCATCGTCCCGGCTGACCCCAGCGAGGTCTTCCTGCGCTACAACGAGCTTCAGATCTCGCAGGGCTACGATCTGCTGCAATACAGCGGCAAGGAGCTGACGCGCTACGTCTACCGGATCACAAACTACCCGGACGAAAGCGGCGTGTATTACGCAACGCTTCTGGTCAAAGACGGCCAGGTCGTCGGCGCAGACGTCGCCTCCAGCGCAAAAACCGGCGTCATGCACGGGCTGAAGATGCCTGAATGAGGGTCAGCGCGCGTTCCGTCGAGGCCAGCCCCCAAAACGCAAACCAGCGAAGCTATGCGTTTTGGAAAGGAGGAAACGGACGCAGAGGATAAGAGGCTTCGCGCATAGCGGAGACTTGTTCCGGCGAGGCCGTTTCCGACGTGCCTCCGGCGGCCCATTCTTTTCCGCCTTGCCGGAAAAGAATGGGGAGAAAAGGGGCGCTATGGTACACGCCGCCTGTTACGGTACAACAGATTTGCAAATAGTTACGTTTGAATAGCTGCGTTAAAAACGTCTTACGTTTGAAACCTGCGGGGCAGTACGAATTCGCCGAAACTCTGTAGGGGCCGATGCCCACATCGGCCCACGGGGAAGTATCGAATTTGCCGAAGATTACCGTAAACCCGGTACATCCTGCGGGTGGACAGAGTCGTCCACCCCTACGAAATACGGGGAATCGAAAACCGGCGGCGTAGGGGCCGACGACTCTGTCGGCCCTGAAAATGTTGCGGATTCGCTACAGGTTTCCGTAAAAACGATGCAAACTGCCGGGCCGATGTGTACCGGCAAGCGGCAGACCCACATCCGTAACGCTCCTTCGTCGCGAACGGCAGCTGCAAATTTTCAAGAAGAGTTCCTGCATTGCAAAATGCATCGTTGGCCGCAAATTCGTCGAAAGATTCTGCCGCCCAACCGCTCACATCCACAGCGGCAGCACCGTGATCCCCAGCTCTTCGGCAAGGCGGACGGTTGCGGCGGTGCCGCCGGGGGTGCCGTCGTAGACGGAGATGAGCAGCTGCGCGCGGCGGAGCATTTCGCGGTTGCGCCGGAGCATGCAGCCGGGACTGTAGTGATCCTCCAGCACCTCGACCTGATCGCAGGCGGCAAGAAGCGCCCAATAGCGCGCGACGGAAGCCTCGTCCCAGCCGTCCGGCTGCGACGGGCAGGGGACGAGGGCGCACAACTGTGCGTCCTGCGCGCCGTCGGCCCTTGCGGCGAGGACGGCCTCGGCAAAATACTGGTCGCAGCCGCGGGCCATGCCGCACAGGAAGGTATGAAAGCCCCGGTCATAGACCTCCCGCACCGTGCGGCGCAGAAGCGTCTTGAGTGCGGCACAGCGCAGATCGTCTTCGTTCCGGCCCCACGGCAGTCGCTCCGGCCGGTGGCCGGTAAAGGCGCAGATCACAGGCACTTCCCTCCCGGTTCGTTTTTTTCAGTATATCAGAAAAACTGCCTCTTTACAAGCGGCCCGCGGCGTGCTACTATACGGGTACAATTGAATCGATCTTCAGGGCAGGGCGAAATTCCCGACCGGCGGTAAAGTCCGCGAGCGCAAGCTGAACCGGTGTGATTCCGGTACCGACAGTACAGTCTGGATGGAAGAAGATTTTTTACGCGGCAGCCAGACATAGTTTATTTGGGCCGTCCGTTTGCAGCACCTGAAGCTCGTTTCAGGTGCTTATTTTGTTTTGCAAAGGATGATCTGAATGAAAACGCTGTTCGCCTCGATCTCGGAAAATGTTCAATTTGTGCTGCTCTGCCTGGCAGTCACGGCGGCGGTCGTGCTGCTGGCGTGGGGAGGGGAGCGGCTGGTGATGAAAAAGCGCCACCGGCTGAACACCGCGCACACCATCACGACCGTCGGGATGCTGGCGGCAATTTCGGGCGTTCTGATGGTGATCGAGCTGCCGCTGTTCTTCGCCCCGCCATTTTACAAGCTCGATTTCAGCGAACTTCCGGTTCTGATCTGCGCGTTTTCGCTGGGGCCGGTCGCGGGTGTGGTCTGCGAATTTCTGAAGGTGCTCATCCACCTGCTGCTTAAAGGCACGTCGACGGCGTTCGTCGGTGATCTGGCAAATTTCCTCGTCGGCTGCTCATTTGTGCTGCCCGCGTCGATTTTGTACCAGAAGCTGCTGAGCAAAAAGGGCGCGGTCGCGTCTTTGGCGCTCGGCACGGGCGTTATGACCGTGTTTGGAAGCCTTTTTAACGCATGGTTCCTTATCCCGCGTTTTGCCGTCATGTACGGCCTGCCGCTCGACGCCATCATCGCCATGGGCACGCAGGTCAACGGCGCGATCACCGACCTGTCCACGCTCGTGCTGCTGGCCGTCGTGCCGTTCAACCTGCTCAAGGGCGTGCTGGTGTCCGTCCTGACGTTCTTCCTCTATAAGCGCGTAGAGCGGCTGTTCTTCCGCAAAAAGACGGCGGAATAAGCCTGCGTAAACCGCACCAAAGGCTCCCCCTTTGCGCAATGTCATCAACTTAAGACCATAGACGGTTTGTTTTACGCAAAAACCGTTGAA
>ENA-UOJJ01005721-UOJJ01005721.1-human-gut-metagenome-genome-assembly--contig:-CS66-NODE-5721-length-10244-cov-5.645794_pt1 | contig 10244 bp, 10 predicted proteins | sample MGYA00242343_ERZ723890 | MGnify/ENA metagenome assembly ERZ723890 | reverse complement strand
GTATGGACAGCTGTGAGGAAATGATGATTCAGGACTGGCCGGGCGCTCTTTACAAGAAAGATGACACGGCATTTCTCTGTTGGACTTATTCTCCGGAAGTCACTTATGTTCTCGAATACACTCCAAGCAAAATTGATGATTCCGAAATCATCAAGATGGCTGAAAGTGCAGAACCTGTAAAATAAAAACCACAGTCTACACTTCAAATCGGAGCGTGACTGTGGCTTTTTATTTATGCGCGGGCATGATTTTTCTATCATTCCTTCTTGGAAAAATGTGATTTTATCACGGAGAGCGCCTCCGAAACAGGTTATACTACAAATACAAAACACAAGGAGGTATTCTTATGAGACTGAAAGATAAAGTTGCAATCATCACCGGAGGCAGCCGTGGCATTGGTTACGCTACCGCAGACAAATTTTTGAAGGAAGGTGCTACGGTAATCCTGACCGCAAGCTCACAAGGTTCTGCTGACAAAGCGGTTGCGCAGCTGAAAGAAAAGTACCCTGATGCAACAGTTGCGGGAATCAGTCCTAACCTGTCCAATCTGGAATCTGTCCGCAATGCGTTCCGAGAAGCTGCCTCAAAATACGGTTGCATTGATATTCTGGTGAACAATGCCGGTGTATCCGAAAGCACTCCCTTTACCGAGTATACGGAGGAAACCTTTGATAAGGTTATGGATCTGAATGTAAAAGGCGTGTTCAATGCTACAAGAGCCGCCAGTGAGTGCATGATTGCAAAAGGTCAAGGTGTTATTCTCTCCACCTCCTCAATGGTCAGCATTTACGGCCAGCCCAGTGGCTTTGCTTATCCCGCATCCAAATTTGCTGTCAATGGCCTGACGGTTTCCCTTGCCCGAGAATTGGGTCCGAAGGGTATTCGAGTGAATGCAGTCGCTCCCGGTATTACCCTGACCGATATGATGAAGGCTGTTCCCAAGGAAGTAATTGATCCGCTCATCAAGCAGATCCCTCTGCGCCGCCTGGGTCAGCCGGAGGATATTGCCAATGCATTTGTGTTCCTGGCATCTGACGAAGCATCCTATATCACGGGCGTTGTGCTCAGTGTAGACGGAATGGCAAGAACATAAAAAAGGAAACAGGGCAGCTGGAAACGGCTGCCCTATCTTCAAAATATGGAGGTATCCACACGAAAAGAATCATTCCCATTTTAATGACTTTACTGCTTCTCTCTGGTTGTGCTACGCAATCCGCTGTAAAAACCTATCGACAGATTACTATGGAGGAAGCTATTACGATGATGGAGGAGGAAACCGGATACATCATCCTCGATGTTCGTACTGCTCAGGAATATAGCGAAAAGCATATTCCCGGTGCTATCAATATTGCCAACGAATCCATTGGCACAGAGGATATCTCTGAACTGCCGGATAAAGATCAGCTGATTCTGGTATACTGCCGCAGCGGTAATCGGAGTAAGCAGGCATCTGAAAAACTGGTGAAACTGGGCTACACCAATATCATTGAGATCGGCGGAATTAATAGTTGGCCCGGTGAAACAGTCAACGGCGATAAGTGATAAAATCACAGAACAAGGAACGACTACTGGATATACTAAAGCCATAAAAAAGAAAACAGGAGGACTTAAATATGTCTGCTATCAGTGTTAATAAAAACAATTTCAATCAAGAGGTTTTGAACTCGGACAAGCCCGTCCTGATAGATTTCTGGGCTCCCTGGTGTGGTCCTTGCCGCATGGTAGTTCCTCTGGTAGAAGAGATTGCCAAGGAGCGCTCCGATATCAAGGTTGTTAAAATTAATGTGGATGAGGAACAGGAACTGGCTATGCAGTTCGGTGTGATGAGCATACCCACTCTGGTGGTTATGAAGAACGGAAAGATTGTCAATCAAGTCACCGGTGCCAGACCCAAGGCTCAGATTCTCGCCATGCTGTAAGGAGGTGCAAAGATGAGATTCTTCGATTTCCTGAAAGGCCCTGACATCAATCAGGGTGTCAAAGAATATAGCACTACGGATGGCGCAGTCCTGCTGGATGTTCGCACCCCCGACGAATACCGGCAGGGGCATATCCCCGGCAGTAAAAATGTTCCTTTGCAGTCCATTAGCAAAGTGGCTGGCATGATTGACAATAAATCTACCCCCATTTTTGTTCATTGTCTCAGCGGTGCAAGAAGCCGTCAGGCAGCTGCTATTTTGAAGCAGATGGGTTATACCAACGTGAAAAACATAGGCGGAATTTCCGCTTATGCGGGAAAGGTGGAACGATAACATGAAAGTTGTCATTGTGGGCGGTGTGGCAGGCGGTGCTACCGCTGCCGCCCGTATTCGCAGACTGAATGAGCAGGCAGAAATCGTAGTTTTTGAGCGCTCGGGGTATATCTCCTATGCCAACTGTGGTCTGCCATACTATATCGGTGATGTGATTACCGATCGGTCGGATCTGATCCTCCAGACCCCGGAAAGCTTCTTCTCCCGGTTCCATGTAAACATGAAGGTGCGCCATGAGGTCACGGCTATCCATCCCGAAAAAAAAGAAGTTACCGTGAAAAATCTGGAAACCGGTGAGGAGTTCGAGGAGAGCTATGACAAACTGATTCTCTCCCCCGGAGCCAAGCCTACTCAGCCCCGGCTTCCCGGTGTAGGTCTTGATAAGCTGTTTACCCTGCGCACTGTTGAAGATACCTTCTGCATCAAGGATTACATCAATGCAAACCATCCCAAATCCGCTGTACTGGCAGGTGGTGGCTTCATTGGATTGGAGCTGGCAGAAAACCTGCGAGAGCTGGGGATGGATGTCACCATTGTCCAGCGTCCAAAACAGCTTATGAATCCCTTTGATGCCGATATGGCTTCTTTCATCCATAATGAAATGCGCAAGCACGGTGTAAAGCTGGCACTTGGTCATACCGTAGAAGGGTTTGAGGAAAGGGACGGCGGCGTGGATGTGCTGCTGAAAGAAGAACCGTCTCTCCATGCGGATATGGTAATCCTGGCCATTGGTGTTTCTCCCGAAACCACCCTTGCAAAGGATGCCGGGTTGGAACTGGGCATTAAAGGAAGTATTGTGGTCAATGACCGAATGGAAACCTCCATTTCCGACATCTATGCCGTGGGTGATGCGGTGCGGGTGAAGCACTTCGTTACCGGGCAGGATGCTCTGATCTCTTTGGCTGGCCCTGCCAATAAACAGGGACGAATCGCTGCGGACAACATCTGTGGCGGAGACAGCCATTATACCGGCTCCCAAGGCAGCAGTGTCATCAAGATCTTTGGCATGACTGCCGCTACTACCGGCGTAAATGAGACCAACGCCAGAAAAACAGGGCTGGATGTTGATACGGTTATCCTGTCACCCATGAGCCATGCAGGTTACTACCCCGGCGGGAAAGTCATGACAATGAAGGTGGTCTTTGAAAAGGCGACTTATCGCCTGCTGGGTGCGCAGATCGTAGGCTATGAAGGTGTGGATAAGCGCATTGATGTGCTGGCCACTGCTATCCGGGCAGGAATGAAAGCCACGGAACTGAAGGATCTGGATCTGGCCTACGCACCGCCTTATTCCTCTGCGAAAGACCCGGTAAATATGGCTGGCTTTATGGTTGAAAATATCGCAAACGGTGTTCTGAAACAATGGCATCTGGAAGATGCAGATCGTCTTCCTCGTGACGGAAGCGTAACTCTGTTGGATACCCGCACTGTGGAAGAATTCGCACACGGACACATTGACGGCTTCTTTAACATCCCGGTGGACGAGCTGCGGGAGCGGCTGGGTGAGCTGGACAAGCGTAAGCCTGTCTACGTCATCTGTCAGAGCGGTCTGCGCAGCTACATTGCCTGTCGTATCCTGGCCGGAAACGGCTTTGACTGCTATAACTTCTCCGGCGGCTTCCGGTTCTATGATGCTGTGACCAATGATCGCTGTCTCATTGAATCGGCTACGGCCTGCGGAATGGATCGAGCATAAAATCAGGACATCTGCTTGCAACTAATAGCAAGCAGATGTCCTTTTTGCTTAATCATTTTGCAATTGTTCCAGTCTGATTTTGTCTGTAATCTCCACTGTTCCACGAGTCAGTTTGACCATACCCTCGTTCTGGAAATAGCGAAGCATTCGGGTAACTACCTCACGGGCGGTACCCATGTGGCTCGCAATGGTTTCATGGGTAATCTTGAGGATATTTGTTCCCTCTAAGCTGCATTCCTCCAGCAGAAATCCTGCCAACCTTTTATCAAAACTTTTCCACATGATCTGCTCCATGAGCCACAGAACCTCAGAACAACGGGTGGCCATAATTTCGTTGGTAAAATTAGCTACCACAGCAGACTCTTTCATAATGTGCTGATAAGTGTCAGCAGAAATAACCCACATCGTGGTATCCTTCTGCGCCTCAATGGTAATCTCAAACTGAATACTGTTCATCATACAGGAGGCGGAAAACAGGCAAATATCCCGATCAAACAAACGATAGAGGCTAATCTCTCGTCCTTCATCGGAAAGAATATAGGCACGAAGCTGTCCGCTTCTTACCAGCAGAAGACCAGTACACTCCACAGTTCCATTGTGAATCACGGTCCCTTTGTCCACTTTTCGTAAAACTGCATTTCGCTCCAAAATCTGCTGCTGGGTCGGTGTCAGTTTGTTCCAAATTGGAAAATAGGATGAGAAATCCATGGGTACACCTCCTTGAATACACATAGTATAAAATAATTTATGGCATATGTCAATAATTCCGTTGACATATAGGAGAGGGAGGATGTACAATGGTTGTATAAATGGCATATGCTGCAAATAATATGGAGGTGAATCTATGCCAAGACCGAGAAAATGCCGAAAAGTTTGTTGTTTACCGAATAATGATGGTTTTGTTCCGGTTCGTGGCGGCGAGGAACTGACTCCCATTGTCCTGAATGTGGATGAGTATGAATCCATTCGCCTGATTGACCGTGAAGGTTTTTCTCAGGAGCAATGCGGAGAATATATGCGTATTGCCAGAACAACGGTTCAGCAGATTTATGCAGCTGCCCGCAAAAAACTGGCCGATGCGCTGGTTGAGGGACTTCCTCTGCGAATCGAGGGAGGGGATTTTACACTCTGCAACGGAAACAGCGCAGCCTACGGGTGCAGAAATTGCTATCAGCAAAAAATCCATCCGATGCACGAAAAACCGAAAGGAGATAATATTATGAGAATTGCAGTCACTTATGAAAACGAAGAAATCTTTCAGCACTTCGGTCACACTGAACAGTTTAAAATCTACGATGTGGAAGATGGAAAAATCATTTCGTCTAAGGTTGTGGATGCTGGCGGCAGCGGACATGGTGCACTGGCAGGCGTCCTGAGTGCACTGAAGGTAGATGCCCTGATCTGCGGCGGTATTGGTGGCGGTGCCCAGATGGCACTGAGCGATGTGGGTATCCGGCTTTATGGTGGTGTTTCCGGCAACGCTGATGCAGCAGCAGAAGCACTGGTAGCAGGCGAACTGGACTTCAACCCCAATGTTCGGTGTGATCATCACGACCACCATGGGGAAGGTCACTCTTGCGGTTCCCACGGCTGCGGCCATCACTCCTGCGACTGAAATAGGTGATTAAGTCACGGAATATGTGTCGTGATTTGATAAAATATAGATAAAGGAGGCGGTAAAACCTAAGTATTCTTGAGAAACAATATCTTGCAGCTGAACAGTATAAAGATTCTCTCAGGCAGGAAGCATACACGGTTCATTTATATGCTTCTCTCTCGCTGGAGGAGGCAAAAAAAACATCCATAAAAGATAAGCAGTCTCAAATCATCCGTTCCAGTGAACATATCCTCGAGTTACTTAATAACGAAAAATTTTAGTGCGGCAGCAATGGCGCACTATTTTATGTGATATCATCACCGAAATGTTATTTTAGATTGGCTATACTATAATCAAGCAAAGGAAAGGAGCTGGTAATATGGCAGTTATCAATATTAATAGAAATCAATTTGAAGAAATGGTGCATAGCGGAAAGACTGTTCTGGTGGAGTTTTCAGCCCCTTGGTGCGTATATTGCCGACGTCTGGCTCCAGCATTGGAAAGCGTTGCTGAGGAATATAAGGATACACTGATATTCACTGCTGTCAACATTGATGATGAACCGGAATTGGCTGAGACCGAGGCTATTGAAGTTGTCCCTACTCTGCTGATCTATCACAGCGGACAGACTCTTGGCTCTATCGTCGCTCCAGAATCCAGAGCGCAGCTGGTGGCTTTTATTGAGGAAACCTTACAGCACCGGACTCAGGAAGTAAATAATGCGCAGCATATCTATGACATGATCGTTGTAGGTGGCGGTCCCGGCGGGTATACCGCAGCCCTTTATGCTGCAAGAGCAGGAATGGACACCGTGGTTTTAGAAAAGCTGTCTGCCGGTGGGCAGATGGCTCTGACCGAGCAAATCGACAACTATCCCGGCTTCGAGGATGGCATCGACGGTTTCTCCCTGGGAGAAAAAATGAAGCGAGGAACGGAGCGGTTTGGTGTGGAAACCAAGCTGACTGAGGTGCTGTCTCTGGAACTGTCAGGTTCTGTAAAGAAAGCTGTGACCAGCGAAGGCGCTATGTACGCAAAATCCATCGTATTGGCTACAGGAGCCGGTCCCAGAGAGCTGGGTGTTGATGGGGAACAGGCGTTAATCGGTAAAGGTGTCCATTACTGTGCAGCCTGTGACGGAATGTTCTATCGGAATAAAACGGTTGTCATCGCAGGAGGTGGCAATACCGCTGCGGCGGATGCGCTGATTCTCTCCCGGATCTGCAAAAAGGTCATCGTCGTTCACCGCAGAGGCACCCTAAAAGCAACAAAGATCTACCATGAACCTTTGATGAAAACAGAAAATGTAGAACTTGTCTGGGACAGTGAGATTATAGCTCTGCTCCATAACGAAAAGCTGACCGGTATCCAGATTAGGAACGTGAAAACTGGAGAAGAAAGTACCCTTGCTTGCGATGGTGTATTTGTAAGCGTGGGAAGAAAGCCTTCCACCGAATTGATGAAAGATCAGATTGAGATTGATCCGGCTGGATACATTATTGCAGATGAGAGTACCCGCACCAACATCCCCGGTGTGTTCGCCGTTGGGGATGTCCGCACAAAGGCATTACGGCAGGTCGTAACTGCTGTAGCCGATGGGGCAACTGCTGTTCACTATGCAGAGGAATATTTAGCAGGAGGAATGTGAGATGAAAGAAAAAATTAAAAAATGGCTGAAGCCAGTTCTTTTTACCGCAGGCGGCGCATTAGTTGGCCTTGCATATTACTACTTTGTGGGATGCCCCACTGGAGCTTGTCCGCTGACTTCTAACCCGTTCATCACGATGGCCTATATGGGCTTTATCGGCTGGCTGTTGTCCGGTATTTTCGGAAAGGGGTGCAGCGGTTCATGCAATACGCAGTAGCTTATCGCACGTTTCAAACGGAGTCATTGGGATTTCCAACAAGAGTTTCGTTATATTGTAATACTTCAGCGCGCACGCAATAATATCCCACTTAAACCATATTATGATGCAGACTTAGATGATGCTGCTATAAGCAATATGCGGATTGTTGTTAGCCCAATGTTCTCAGACAGTAACTATCTGCTTCTCGACGCACTGCTTAAAAAATATGATTATGGAATAAAACCCAGCGACAGCGCACTCAAAGGAAAAATCAAATTGAAATAGTGACCAGCCACGAAGCAACCGTCAGCCGACACCCGCCCGCGGGTGGGCTTTTATGGGGCGCGGTAGGGATGGTGCACCCGGCACCCATAAACCCGCGCCGTGGCGCGCGGGGGACGAAGTGCGAAAACAGATGTACAGGAGGTAAGAAAACACAAATGCTATCTGAGCGCCAAAACAAGAACGCAAATTTTCTCCGAATCCTGATGACACTCCGCGCCCTGCGTCAGAGCGGAGACATTACGGAAAAAGAATACCGCAAAGCAAAGAAATATTATCAGAACCTGACCGGCGCGGACATTGTCCTTACGGATTAAACTGTAATTTGCACGGTTTCCACAAGAATTCCCGCCGCCGTTTCAGCGTTTGGTAGAATTCGGGACCGTTTGAAAGATATCAGTAGACTTGAACCTTTTCGCGGATATACTTGTCGTTGACAAACGGCATGGGAGGTGAGAAAAATGCCAGTTGCAAAACTGATTGCGCCAACGACGAAGCAGGAGATCCCCAAGCTGCGCGTGGCGGCATATTGCCGCGTGTCCTCAAACTCCGCAGATCAGCGAAATTCCTTTGCAACGCAGGAACGTGTTTATACGAAATACATTGCAGAGAAGCAGGAATGGGAGCTGGTCGACATTTTTGCCGACGAGGGTCTCAGCGGCATGAAAGCGGATAACCGTCCGGAATTTCAGCGGATGATCCGCATGTGCGAGCTGCACCAGATCGACCTCATTCTTACAAAATCAGTCTCACGATTTGCCCGCAACGCGAAAGAGGCACTGAATTATACGCGCAAGCTGAAGCTGCTCGGCATTGGGGTGCAGTTCGAAGAAGATGGAATCAACACACTGGCGATGGCCGACGAGATGCTGCTCAATACGTTTGCAGCCATCGCACAGGAGGAATCTGAGTCCATCTCACAAAACGAAAGGCTGTCCATTGTAAAGAGAATGGAACGTGGAGAATACATTGCAACCAACGTACCGTATGGATACCGCTTGATTGATAAGAAACTCGTAGTATACGAACCGGAAGCAAAAATTGTTCGATGGATTTTTGATGCGTATCTGAACGGCATGTCTGCAACTGAAATTGCGCGAGAATTGACAGCTCAAGGAATTCCAACCAAAGACAATAAAGCAAACTGGAAATCAAACCGACTTACATATATGCTTTCCAACGAACGCTATGCCGGTCATACGCTTCATCAAAAGTTTTATGGAGAGTCAACTGTCCCATTCAAACGGCATCGCAACTGTGGGGAGTACGATCAATTTTATGCAGAAAATACGCACGAAGCAATTTTAGCGCCCGGTGTTTATGAGACTGTACAGCGTTTATTGGCAGCTCGAAGGAAAAAGACGGAAAGCGTCAAGACAACAAATACATATCCTCTTACAAGCCGCATTCGGTGTTCCGAGTGCGGCTCTCTCTATCATCGCAAGACTTCCAATGGCGTAATCAAGTGGGTCTGTTCAAAACACGCGGCAGATACCACTGCCTGCAATTCCAGCTATTACAGCGAGGAACGCATTTACGACGGCATCATCACCATGATCAACAAGCTGCGCTTCTGCGAAGAAGATATCCTCGGTCAGACGATTCAGAAGCTTGAATTTGCCGCCGCAGCCTATAAGCGGAACAACAGAGCGGCCAGCCAGCTCAGCCAGAGCATCGCTGAACTGAATGCAAAGCTGCTCGCGCTGGAACGGCTGCGATCAAAGGGATACCTCGCCGCAGATATTTACCATACGCAGGCGCGGGAGATCCGCCAGCAGCTCGATAAACTGAAAACCGAGCGATACAGCAGCTTTGAGTCCACGATTCTCACCATGCTGGAAGATGTCCGAAAGCTGAAATCCCTGATTGACGAGCTGGAACAGCCGCTGGAAGTGTTCGACGAGAAGCTGTTCCATGAGATTGTTACCGACATTTGCATCAATCACCATGACGAAATGACGGTAACGCTGCTTGGCGGACTCAGATTTACAGAACAGATTTAAGAGGGACGGGTATGAAAAAGATTCGATATTTACCGTTTGGCTACACGATCCGCAACGGACACACCGTGGTTGAACAGCAAGAGGCCGACATTGTCCGCAATATTTTCAAGGCGTACATTCAAGGTGCATCCCTTAAAGAGATCGCAGAGGATTTGACGGCAAAGCAGATCCCATACACAGAGCGGACCTGTGTATGGGATAAGGCGCGGATTTCTCGGATTCTGGAGAATGCGAAGTACACCGGCGATGAAGAATTCGAGACGATCATCGACGAAAACATCTACGAAGAAGCCGCTGCAGTCAAAAGCGCACGGCGCTGGAATCAGGCAGTCGAGGAAAGCGAGGGCATCCGGCAGATCCGCGACCGTATCCGCTGCGGGCAATGCGGTGCGACGATGCTCCGGCACATCAATTCCAAACGTGCGATTCGGGAAAGCTGGACATGTAGCAATGCAGACTGTGGCATTCGGGTGCGGATCAGCGACGGCGAGCTGCTCCGGAAAATCACGCTCCTTATGAACCGCGTCATCGCAAATGCCGATCTCATGCTCCCGCATCCAAAAATAAAGC
>ENA-UOJJ01005719-UOJJ01005719.1-human-gut-metagenome-genome-assembly--contig:-CS66-NODE-5719-length-10246-cov-4.824551_pt1 | contig 10246 bp, 6 predicted proteins | sample MGYA00242343_ERZ723890 | MGnify/ENA metagenome assembly ERZ723890 | reverse complement strand
TGCTCGTGCAGCAGGAGCCCGACGCCTCGTCGTTCCCCAACGGCGGCATCCGCAACACCTTCGAGGCACGCGGCTACTCGGCCTGGGATCCGGCATCGCCCGCCTTCATCGTCGACACGACCCTCTGCATCCCCACCATCTTCATCGCCTACACGGGCGAGGCGCTGGACTACAAAACCCCGCTGCTGCGCTCGCTGACCGCCATCGACAAGGCGGCCACGGAGGTGTGCCGCTACTTCGACAAGAACGTCTGCCGCGTCAACTCCTTCCTGGGCTGGGAGCAGGAGTACTTCCTGGTCGACGAGGGTCTGTGGGCCCTGCGTCCCGACCTGATGCTCACCGGCCGCACGCTGATGGGCCACGAATCGGCCAAGAATCAGCAGCTGGAGGACCACTACTTCGGCGCCATCCCGACCCGTGTCATCGCCTTCATGCGCGATCTGGAGTACGAGAGCCTGAAGCTGGGCATTCCGGTCAAGACGCGCCACAACGAGGTGGCTCCCAACCAGTTCGAGCTGGCACCCGCCTACGAGCCCGTCAATCAGGCCAACGACCACAACCAGCTACTGATGACCATCATGGACAAGATCGCCCGCCGCCACCACTTCCGCGTCCTGCTGCACGAGAAGCCCTTCAAGGGGATCAACGGATCGGGCAAGCACAACAACTGGTCGCTGGGCACCGATACGGGCGTGAACCTGCTGGCTCCCGGCAAGACCCCCTCGGAGAATTTGCAGTTCATCACCTTCCTGGTGAACGTGATTTCGGCCGTGCACCGTCATAACGGACTGCTGAAGGCGGCCATCATGTCGGCCTCGAACGCCCACCGTCTGGGCGCCAACGAGGCACCCCCGGCCATCATCTCCATCTTCCTCGGCGCCCAGGTATCGGCCGTGCTGGACAAGCTGGAGAACAGCAAGAGCGACGCCGCCATCCGCTTCGACGCCAAGAACATCTTCAAGATGAGCGGTATCTCGCACATTCCTACCCTGCTGATGGACAACACGGACCGCAACCGCACCTCGCCTTTCGCCTTCACCGGCAACCGCTTCGAGTTCCGCGCCGTAGGCTCGTCCGACAACTGCGCTGAGGCGATGATCGTGCTCAACACGGCCGTAGCCAACGAGCTCTCCGAGTTCAAGAAAGCCGTAGACGCCAAGATTGAAGCCGGCGTGAAGAAGGAGAAGGCGATCTACGAAGAGTTGCGCCGCATGATCAAGGAGTCGAAGCCCGTCCGCTTCGACGGCAACGGCTACTCCGACGAGTGGAAGAACGAGGCGGCCCGCCGCGGTCTGGACTGCGAGACCTCGACCCCGCTGATCTTCGACCGCTACCTCGACCCGAGCACCATCCAGATGTTCTCCGACATGGGTGTCCTCACGCAGATCGAGATCGAGGCCCGCACCGAGGTGAAGTGGGAGACCTACACAAAGAAGATCCAGATCGAAGGCCGCGTGCTGGGCGACCTGGCAATGAACCACATCGTCCCCATCGCCTCGAAATACGAGGCCATGCTGCTGGACAAGGTCTACAAGATGTCGCAGATCGGCGGCGGACTGGATGCCTCGTCCGACATCGCCCTCATTAAGATGATCCAGCGCCACACGGCCGCCATCCAGACCGGAGTTTCGGCGCTGATCGACGCCCGCAAGGCCGCCAACAAGATCGAGGGCGAACGGGCCAAAGCCATCTGCTACCACGACACCGTGGCCGTCTGCTTCGATGAGATCCGCCGCCACATCGACAAGCTGGAGGAGATCGTCGACGACCAAATCTGGCCGCTTCCCAAATACCGCGAGCTGCTGTTCCTCCGCTAATGCGGAAACGAGCCTCCGGGCCGCAAGGGGTTGCCTGAATCTGGCAGGCAGCCCCTTTTTATTGCTTTCACCCCGCCTTTCAGTCGTCACCCCGAGTGGAGCGAAGCGGAATCGAGGGGTCTCAAGAGGGGGGGGGCGACTAAAGGCATCACGAGTCGCACCGGCGGATATTCGGCAACGTCGAGACCTTTCGACTTCGGGGCTTTCGCCCCTCGCTCAAGGTGACATAAAAAAGCGGGGAGCCGTCATTTGACAACTCCCCGCATGGAAACCAATCGCCCGTTAGAAATACTTGGCGCGGAGATCCTGCACCTCGGCCATCTGCTGAATGGCTGCGAACGAAGCCTGCATGGCCATATTCTCGACCATAGCCTGCATGCGGACCTTCTCGTCCTCGGCGCTCTGCTTGTCCTCTACGGCGATATCCTCGACCTCGAAGAGATAGACACCCGCGTTGCCCTTGACCGGAGCGGAGAGCACGCCCTGCTCAGCGGCCGAGATAGCACCTACGACACGCGGCTCGAAGCCGATGCCGGGGGCGTAGTAAGCACCGTAGCGCAGGTCGGAGAACTCCTTCACCTCGGACGAGCAGGCAGCAGCCACCTCGTCGAGCGTCGAACCCGAGAGCTTGCTTACGATCGCGTCGTATTTCTTGTCCCGCAGGATGGCGCGGCGGATGCCGTCGGACACCTTGGCTACGGGAGCGTACTCGTTGTCGTCGATATCGGTCAGCATGGCCACCACGTAGTCGTTGCCCACCTTGAAGATCTCGGAGATAGCGCCCTTCTTGGCATCGGTAGCCCAGCGGACGATCTCACGCGAATCCTCCAGACCGCGAACCGTGCGGTCGCCCTGGTTGATGGTAGCCACGCGGGGCGTCATGGCAGCTGCGGCAGCAGCCTCGTTGAACTTCTCCAGCGAACCGGCACCGTCCACGGCGAAGACACCGGCCTTGACGTGAATATCGCGGCGCGTAGCGTTCGAAGCCTCCACGGGATAGGTGACCGTCACGGTGCGGATGTGCGTCGAGGGTGCATCCACACGGTAAACCTGCATGACATGAATGGCATTGCCGGCGGCGATCTTCACCACGTCGCCCGTCTTGGCCGAAGCCAGAGCCGGCACGAACTCCTCGGTGAAGGCGGCGAAGGGATAAACGCGCTCCTCGCCCTGACCCTCGCTCACCTCGGCGAAGGAGCTACCGGAACGGAGCAGCGTAGCCAGACTGTCAGCTACCGCCTCGGCGGTGTAGGGAACGGCCAGGTGACGCACGCCGATCGAGTCGGGCACCGACTTCGCATCCAGCACGCGGGACATCGTCCAGAGGTTGTTCTTCAGCACGGGACCGTACTCGCGGCCGGCAGCCAGCGCCTCGGCCTCCTCATCGGAGAACTGCTTGAGAGCCAGATAGCGGTCGGAAACCTGCGCGTGACGGTTCTGACGGGCGTATGCCTTCAGATCGGTCGTGGCGGAGAACTCCTCGTCGGCCTCACGCACGCTCTTCTCGATGGCCAGCATGTCGTCGTCCGTAGGCTCGACGTCGAACACCACGTAGGAGATCGAGCGGTTGGGCAGCTGCTTGTACTGGTTCTTGTGCGACTTATAATAGTTCTTGATCTCGCTGCTACTTACCGTGAAGAGCGAATCGGGCTGCGAAGCGTAGTTGCAGACGACGAACTTGCCCGAGAAGGTGCGGTTGGCGGCCTCGACGCCCCGTGCCACCTCGGCGGAACCGGCATAGGCGCCGTTCTTCACGATGGCCAGGTACTTGGCGACCTCACGCTCTGCACGAGCCTGATCCACCAGTTCGGCCCACATGCGGGCGGCCTGGGGATTGCTCTCGGCCTGGGCGAGGAACTCCGAACCGGCCTGCACGTCGACGCGGCCGGTGCGGGGATCCATGAAGGCGCCGTAGAGAGCCTGCGTGGGGGTCTCGCCGTTGATGATGGCGCGGCGTTCCGCATCGGTGATGCGGATGCCCATCTTCTCGAATCCGGGGCGCAGCACCTTCTGCGAGAAGAGCATCTGCCAGGCGGCGTTCGACAGGCGGTCGAGCTCCGCATCGTTGGAGGCCTCACCTCCCATGTTGTTCTTCACCTGCTCGTAGACGTCGAAATACTCCGAGTAGGTAATCTTTTCGCCATCGATTACGCCGACCTTGGGGTCGTTCCCCGAGAAGCCCATCTCGGTCTTCAGAGAGAGGATGAAAGCCAAAAGGGCGAGGCAGATCACGATGGAGAGCACCACGCCGAATTTGGTTCTTAAAGTGTTTAGACTTGCCATATAACTTGAAAATTTATTATTGTTTTCAATTCAAACGGTCAAAGATAGTAAATTTATTCCGAAAAGCCCTCATATCAGGGCGAAAAATTACACCCTTTTTATGCGGGCCAACTCGATGCGCGAGCGGGTCGTGCGAAGGATTTTGATTTGCAGATCGCCGATCGAGACCGTCTCCCCGGCTGCGGGAATCCCCTCCAGCTGGTAGATGATGAAGCCGGCCAGCGTGTCGTACTCGCGACTCTCCTCGATGCCCAGATCGTATTTTTCGTTCAGATACTTCACCTCCAGCCGGCACGACAGCACCCACTCCTTCTCGGAGAGCTGCTTCTCGGTCAGGTCGGGCGAGTCGTGTTCGTCCTCGATCTCGCCGAAGATCTGCTCCAGCACATCCTCGAGGGAGATGATTCCGGCCGTGCCGCCGAACTCGTCGATCACCACCGCCACGTTGGTCTTCCGCTTGGTCATCCGCTTCAGCAGCACGTGATGGGGCATGGTCTGGGGGACGCACCGCACCTCCATCAGCACCTCGTCTTTCGAGGGGGGGTTGTTTAAGAGGCTCTTCGAGTTGACGTAGCCGATCATGTTGTCGATGCTCTTCCGCCAGACGAAGATACGGGTGTACTTGGTCTCGACGAAACGGGCCGTCAGCTGCTCGATCGAGGTCGCATCGGCGTCGATCGCCTCCACGTCCACCCGCGGCACCATGCAGTCGCGCACGCGCAGATCGGCGAAGTCCAGCGCATTCTGGAAGAGCTTCATCTCGTTATCGGCTTCGTGCTGCGGCTCGCTGTTGTTGGCATCGAGCAGATTCATCAGGTCCGTGCGGTCGAACTGCTCCTGTTCGGTCCGGGGCGGCGCCTTGTGGCCCAGCAGCCGGAGGATCCCCTGCGAGAGGAGCGTCGTGAAACGGGCCAGCGGATAGAGCAGCAGGTAGAAGCCGTAGATCACCGGCGCCAGCGCCCGGTAGTAAAAGTTGGGATTCTGCTTGAAGACCGACTTGGGCAGAAACTCGGCGAAGAAGATGATGATGAGCGTCGAGACGACCGTCTCCACCAGCACGGAACCCTCCTTGACGAACGACTCCCAGCCGAGCAGGCTGGCCGCCGACCGCAGGAGCAGCGACATGCAGAGCGAGTAGATGACCAGCGCGATATTGTTGCCCACCAGAATCGTGGTGATGTACTGGCCGGGGTGGCGCGAGAAGATCTCGGCGATACGGTCGAACATGCGGCTCTGCTTGCGGTCGATCTCCAGCCGCAGGCGGTTCTTGCTCGTGAAGGCGATCTCCATGCCCGAGAAAAAGGCGGAGAGCAGCAGCATCAACAGGATTATCAGGATCGAAGCGGCCATCGTCAATCTTTTTTATCGGGTTTCAACGCATCCGGACGACGCTCGAGCCGCCGATCGTCCAGCTTCCGCAGCCGGTCATCGGCCGGACGGCCTCCGGGCTTCGGGGCGGGTGCCGCCTTCTCCTTCACGGGTGTCGGAGCGGGCGCGGTCTGACGCTTCACAGGGGTCCGTTCGGCAGGCGCGCTTTTCGCAGGAGCCTTTTCGACAGCCTCTTCCGAGGGCTGTTCGGCGGGCTCTGCCGGGCGGAACTCCACCTCCATGCGGCCGTCCATCTCGCGCGAGCTCCAGTAGCGGAACTCCTCGTCCGACTCGAAGCTCGACACGAAGAATACGCCGTCGGGCTGCACGATCTTGGAGTCAACGTTCGAATAGATCTTCTTGGTAATCGCATTCCAGAAGAGCTGTTCGGTGTAGAGCTCCTTGCCGTCCGACTTCCTTACCACCACGTCGCCCTTCGCCTCCCAGAGTTTGCGGTTCTCGTAATAGATGGCGTAGTTGGCCGTCAGGGTCACGTCCACCACATTGGCCGAGTCGGCCTTGTAGGTCGAGATCCGAACCCCCTTCCGAAATTCGCGGTAGGGATCCTTGCCTGCGGTGTAGCCCTCGAGCAGCGGGGTGAAGAACTCGTATTTCTTCTTTCCGTTCTCGGTGGCGGTAATCGTTCGGTTCGTACTGTATTCGGTCATCAGCCCCTCGTAAGGCGACTCCTCCCCGCCGCTCTTCTTTTCGGCGCAGGAGCATAGCAAGATAGCACTCCCCGCAAGGAGGAGTGCTACCAGAGTGCTTCGTTTGACGCGAATCGGCATCATCCGACCGTCGATTCGATTAACGGAAACGGACCGTCGTTCTCACACCGGCGGCGGCACCGCAGGTGATCGTGTAGGACGAACCGGCGGTGATGCCCTCCATGAAGAACTTCTCGTCGTTGGCCTGAGGCCAGCGGCCGGCATAGGCGGCAGCCAGCGCGTGAGCCTTCTCCTTCAGACCTTCGTCGTCGAAACGCTCCTCGGCCTGCTTCATCGTGTCGTAGGCGGCCCAGAAAGCCTCCTGGCAGCCCGAAGCGGCATAGCACTGGGCCAGGATGAAGTAGGAGTAGCCGTTCTCGGCGTTGATCTCGCGCAGTTCGTTGGCCACGTCACGGGCGGCGGCCACACGGCTCTGCGCCAACTCGACCATACCTAACTGCACGAGCAGATTCTCGCGCGAACGCTCGTCGGTCTCGACCTTCAGAGCCTCGCGCAGATAGTCGGTAGCCTTCGCGAAGTCGCCCTTATCCTGGAAGGCCTGCGCCAGATAGATGGCGGTGTTGGCCGAGGGAGCCTGCTTGTACTGACGCTCGGTCACCTCGAAGAAGAAGTCGCTCGTGCACTTGGCGCGGCTCATCAGGGCGACGGCTTGGTTCAGCACGTCGAGATTGTCGGGATCGGCGGCCAGCTTCTTGGCGAACAGCGCCTCCAGATTCTCGCAGCTGGCTACGCCGCTGGTGCCGAACAGCGTCTCGAACTGAGCCCGGTAGTCGGCATCGGCGCCCGGCGTGTATGCGTCGAAGAGGGGCGACAGACGGTCGTACTCGGCGATCACCGTATCGGGATAGACCTCATCGTTCGCGTAGTCCTCGCACAGATTGTTGAAGTAGTGCACGATGGTCTCGTACAGATCGGAGTTCTGACCCTCCACGTCGGCGGCGATAGCCACCTGGAAAGCCTCGCGCAGACCCTCGCGATCCTTCTTGTTGAACTTGGCGTACTGACGGGCGCGGCGGTCCAGAATCTTCGCCTTCGACTCGGGCGTCTGGCCGAAATACTGCAGACGCAGATCGTAAACGACCATCATCGAGTCGAATGCCAGCTTCTGCTCGGCGCGCGTCTTGGCACGCGAGAACTTGTTGACGTAGATCTGCTCGCCGCGCTGGTAGATCGACTCGGCGGCGGCGGGGACCTTCGCTACCAGCTCATTGAAGAAGCCGGCGGCGGCGTTGTAGTCGCGGTTCTGGAGCGACTCCTTGAGGAACGAGTTCTTCAGAATGTTCTCCTGACGCTCCTCCACGGTTGCGCCCCACATGGCATACGCTTCGCCCGAGAGGTCCTGTGCTACGGCAACGAAACCCGTAAAGGCCAGAGCGGCGCTCAACAAAAACTTCATCTTTTTCATGTTCTATGTTTCAAATTTTAAGTTAGTCCGTTTTTCGATTCGCAAAGTTAACAAAAAGCGCTCGAATTTGCAAAGGCATCAATCGTATTTCGGGCGCACGAACCAGTAGTCGTCTCCGAAAAGGGTGAATCCGATCGCGAACTTGAAGTAGTTCTGCTTGATGATGCCCACGTTGTCGGCCACGATGTCGTGCATGCCGCGCGAGCCGTACTCCACGCCCACGTCGATCGACGAGAAGCCGCCGAAGCGCACCGGGATTCCGAAGCCGGCCGTCACGGCATACTGCGGCAGGCGCTTGCCGCCGAAGGTGCGGTTGTAGTCGCCGTAGTTGAATCCCAGGCGGTAGTGCCAGCGCTTGAAGAAGTTGCGCACGTCGTTGCGGTTGGGGGTCCACTCCACGCCGAACTTGACCGTGCTGGTGTTGCAGTAGGCCACCTCGAAACCGCCTGCGGCCAGCTGGGGCTCGCTGTTCCGGCCGCCCCAGTCCTGATAGACGTAGTCCAGCGCCAGGGCGAAACGGGTGGTCTCGTAGTAGGCGCCCACCGTCAGCTGACGGGGCAGGACGATCGCCTGATGGGTATCGTCATTCTTGGCGATCGACTCGAAATTGTTGTTGGTCGAGATCTTCTCCGTCACGCGGGGTTCGAGATCGCCGCCGATGTCGTAGGAGGCGCCGATCACCAGCATCCGCCGCTTGTCGAGGATCGGCGTGTACTGCACGCCCACCTGGCCCTTGACGCGCGAAATGCTGTAGTTGCTGACGCCCGCCACCGCCGGGAAGCTGCCCGAACCGCCCGTAAAGGGGTAGATCGTGGCGATGAAGTTGCGGTCGATGTCGCCCCAGTAGTACTGCGCGGCCACGCCGATCGAGAAGTTCTTGAAGATCTCCCAGCCCATGCCGACCTTCACCTCCGTCACGTCGCCCTCGCCCGTGTAGTCATACTCGATCAAGCCGACGTCGCCCACCGTATCGCGGTCGTAGAGCCGGTAGCCGACGCTGCTGTAGGGGGTGAGGCTGAAGCCCAGTCCGAGCCCTTTGGCGATCGGGATCTGCAGGGCGATATCGTGGAAGTTGAAGGTGTTGTAGCTCGTGCGGGCCAGCGATCCGTCCGGCTGGCGCTGCGAGTTGTAGAAGTTCTGCCCCTCCAGCCCGAAGTTGAACAGGACCGACTTGCTCAGCGCCACGCTGTAGGCCGCCGGGTTGAGCAGGTTGATGTTCGACAGGCTCCGCCGGGCCACGCCCGCACCGCCCATCGAGCGGGTCGGCAGCGACCCGGGCGTATTGATCTCGCCGATGCCGTACATCGAGTAGGGCGAGAAGGCGTTGATACTGCTCTCCTGAGCGCGGAGCGCATCGGGCACGATCACCGCAGCGCAGGCGACGATGAGAGCGAAGAGTCTATTTTTCAGCATGGACATGATACTCTAAAATTCGATTCAGCCCCGTAAGGACCAGATCACAGTCTGCAAATATCGTATTTTTAATTCTTTTCACAAAATATTCGGCGTCCCCTCCGGTAAAAATTACCAATAAATCGTCAAATTCTCCGCGCATCCGCCGGATATGCCCCTCGATCTCGTAGCAGAGACCCAGCTGAACCCCCTGCTGCATCGCCTCGCGGGTCGAGCGTCCGACCGGAAGCGTCTCCTCGGTGGGGCCGAGATCGGGCAGGGCCGCCGTGTAGTCGTGCAGCGCGCGGAAGCGGCTGCGCAGGCCGGGCGAGATGAACCCGCCCCGGAAGCGGCCGCCGCTCACCACGTCCAGCGTCACGGCCGTCCCGAAGTCGACGATCAGCACCGACCGGCCCGGGTAGAGCGCGTCGGCCCCCACGGCTGCGGCCAGCCGGTCGCGGCCCAGCGTCTCGGGGGTCAGGTAGTCGTTTCCGAGCGGCACGGCCGTTTCGGGGGTGAAGAGCAGGGTCCGGATGCCGAACCCCTCCAGCGCCGCGGCCACGGACGAGGCATCGCCCCGCGTGGAGCACACGATGGCCCGCGCCGCCTGCCGGCCGCCGATCCAGGCCGCCAGCGCCTCCGCGGAGAAGCGTTCGGAACGGCACTCGTCCCGCAGCACGCCCCCCTCCATGAGCGCATACTTGATAAAGGTATTGCCTATGTCTACGATCAGGTTGTACACCGGTTCCACTCTCTTCTGTCAGAGGCTCCGCAGCAGCGCCACGGCCTCCTTCACGTCTTTCACTCTTCGAACGGTCATCGCCAACCGATTATTGTGTTGCTTGAGCACGAATCGATCGGGCTGCGCAGTGACCTTCCGGAGCAGCTCCATGAACACGTCGCTCTTGAAATAGGGCGACTGTCCGTCGGCGATGAAGTGGACGATCATCAGTCCGTTCTTCACCTTCACGCGCTCCATGCCCAGCCGCACCGCCTCCCAGCGCAGGCGCACTACGTTGAGCAGCTGCTCCGCCGCCGGAGGCAGCGGACCGAAGCGGTCCACCAGCCGCGCCTCGAATCCCTGCAGGGCCTCCTCGCTCTTCGTGCTGTCCAGCTCGCGGTAGAGCTTGAGCTTCTCGGCGGTCTGCCTTACGTAGCTGTCGGGCAGTTCGGCCTCCAGCTCGACGTCGATCACGGCGTCGTCGATCCAGTGCATCTTGTCCAGCACCTGCTGCTCCGCGTGGCTGATGCCC
>ENA-UOJJ01005717-UOJJ01005717.1-human-gut-metagenome-genome-assembly--contig:-CS66-NODE-5717-length-10247-cov-10.600275_pt1 | contig 10247 bp, 8 predicted proteins | sample MGYA00242343_ERZ723890 | MGnify/ENA metagenome assembly ERZ723890 | reverse complement strand
GTGCTCAGAACATCGTTCCTAACTCCACCGGCGCTGCCAAGGCTATCGGCCTGGTCATCCCCGAGCTGAACGGCAAGCTGATCGGCTCTGCTCAGCGCGTTCCCGTTCCCACCGGTTCTACCACCATCCTGGTTGCCGTTGTCAAGGGCAAGGACGTCACCAAGGAAGCCATCAACGCTGCTATGAAGGCTGCTGCCTCCGAGAGCTTCGGCTACAACGAGGATCCGATCGTTTCTTCTGACGTTATCGGTATGCGTTACGGCTCTCTGTTCGACGCTACCCAGACCATGGTCGCTAAGATCGACGACGACACCTATCAGGTTCAGGTCGTTTCTTGGTACGACAACGAGAACTCCTACACCTCTCAGATGGTCCGCACCATTAAGTACTTCGCTGAGCTGTAATCGAAAGATTTTAGCTGCGAACTGCTGAATAGTAGGTAAGCACCGCGCCCCCTCCGCTGGAAACAGCGGCGGGGGCGCTTTTTGTTGTTATCGCACGTTTCATTTCTCACTCTATCCGGCAATGAGAAACGTTTGAGAAACGTAATGGAACCGCCCCTACATCCACCACGCACCTGGCCAGCCGTAGGGGCGAATTCCATATCCGCCCCCTACACACAGCCATATTTATCGGGCATTCAATTTGTGCCGCGTGGGGCGGGATAGCGTGTGGTGATATCGGTTTGCTTTAGGAGATAATCGACGCTGACATTGTACAGGTGAGAAAGCGCAACGAGAATTTCCGCTGTAAGCTGTTGGGTGCCGGTTTCGATATAACTGTATTTACGCTGCGTTATGCCGATTTTATCGGCAACAAATTGCTGGGTATAATCGTTGTCCTCCCGCAAGGCACGAATACGAGTATCCATGGGATTCTACCTACTTTCATATTGATAAGAAAAGAATAGACTAGATAGAATCTATCTATTGACTTTTAGATAAATTTTATCTAAAATGAAATAAGAGACCCCACATTGGAAAATTCGACGTAAAAAGAGGAGAAAACTATGAACGAAACAAACGCAAATTCGAAAGTAGAAATGGACCAGGCACCTGAAAGCAGAGACAAATTGATTTGTCCTCGGTGCGGAAAGCCTATTGATCCCAAGGAAAAGAAATGCCCGTATTGTGGCATGAAGAATAATCTTATCCGTTGCAAAGCTTGCGGTGCAACTATGGCGAAATCTGCTAAAAGTTGTCCGAAGTGCGGTGCAAAAAACAAAAAGCCGTTCTATAAATGTGTTTCATTCTGGCTTGTGGTTGTTATTGTTTTGTTAATGGTATCCTGCTCTACATCCAAAGATGGAAATAGCAGCTCGACGGCGGAAACAAAGCAGGGTGCAGTATCTAGCAGCACAACAACCAGCAGCGAAGCAGCAACCAGCAGTGAAGCAGCAACCAGCAGCACGGAGAGCACTGCGAGCGAGGTGGAAGAAGAACAGCCCGCAGAAGAATCGTCAGCATCCATCGGTCAAAAGAACGCGCTGCGTAAGGCACAACAGTATTTAAGCGCAATGCCGTTCTCTTATTCTGGCCTGATTGAGCAGCTTGAATTTGAAGGCTACAGCACCGAGGACGCAACGTATGCGGCAGATAACTGCGATGCAGACTGGAACGAGCAGGCGGTAAAAAAGGCTAAACAATATTTGGAAACAATGGCGTTCTCCCGTGATGGTCTAATCGAACAGCTTGAATTTGAAGGCTATACTGCAGAACAGGCAGCATACGGTGCAGAACAGAACGGTTATTAATAACTAAAAAAGAGGCATTTCCCCGCAAGGGGAAATGCCTCTTTACCTTTTCGCGTTTACTTCGCGCCGCGGCCGGCAAACACAACGTACACCGTCTTAAACAAGATCTTAATATCGCCCCACAGGGACCAGTTATCGATATACTGGACGTCCAGCTTGACGACTTCTTCAAAATCCTCGATGTTGCTGCGGCCGCTGACCTGCCACAGGCCGGTGATGCCGGGCTTCATGGACAGGCGGCGCTTGTGGTGGCTCTCGTACTGCTTATATTCGTCCAGCGTCGGCGGGCGGGTGCCTACCAGGCTCATATCGCCGCGCAGCACATCAAAAAACTGCGGCAGCTCGTCAATGCTGGTCTTGCGGATGAACTTGCCCACCTTGGTGATGCGGGGGTCATCCTGCATTTTAAACATCAGGCCGTTCATTTCGTTCTGGGCCATCAGGCTCTTTTTGCGTTCCTCGGCATCCATATACATGCTGCGCAACTTGTGGATGTAGAACACACGGCCGTTCAGACCGACGCGCTTCTGCTTAAAGATCAGCGGACCGGGGCTTTCCAGCTTCAGCGGAATCGCCGTGATGGCGATGATGGGGATGCTGATGATGCAGCCCACCAGGCCGCCCAGAATGTCCATGGCGCGCTTCAGCACGCGGTCACGCAGTTTCAGCTCCAGGGTGCCCATCGTGACGATGTTGCCCTCGGCGCAGCGACCCAAAATGCGGGAAAACCGCACGGCGCTGGTCTCACCGCAGCACCGCTCCTCGATGCGGTCCAGCAGCAGCAGGCGGAAATGCACGGTCAGGCCCATGCTCTCCATCTCTTCCAGCACAGGGATGAAGGATTCGCCGCTGTCCATGGGGATGTCGACGTAGATCTCATCCAGCGCAGCCTGGCGGATCCAATCCATAAAGTTGTCGTAGTTGGCGGTCACCGGAACACCGGCCAGCGTGGAGCCAATCTCCGAAGCCGGGGCTTCCAGAATTGCCACGCCGCTGATTCGCTTGGACCAGTCCCGCTGCAACTCGTTAATTAACAGTTCGGCGCGGTCCTGGGTGGAGATAAGCCCCACCAGGCTTTCCAGGCCGGATTGGCTCTGGATCTGCAGCAGCGACTGCTTGAGCAGCCCGTGGGCGATGGGCAGCAAAACAAAGTTGATAAGCGGCACCGCCAGCGTGAAGTAGCGCGAATCCAGCATCGTCGCTTTCGTCAGCAGCATGGCGGTGGAGTAGACCAGCGCCAGCAGCACATTGAACTTGATAGAAAGCTTGATTTCCTCGCCGCTGGTGCGGGTGACGATGTTTTCCGTCTGGTCAAAACAGATGAACGTTGCCACAAAGGCCAGCATCAGCAGGCAGATGGTCTGCACCCAATCGCTGGGGGCGTAGGGGACCAGCTGATTCAACAGCCCGTCCGTTACCAGCCAGGCCAGCAGGGTGCTGAGCAGCAGCACCACAAGGTCCGTTAAGAAAACATAGATATATTGTAGTTTTTCACGCTTCGTGATCATTCGGGTGTGTGTTCCTTCCTCAAACAAAGGGGCTGGCTGGCAGTTTCCGCAAAGCCGCTGCCCCAAAACATAATTAATTAGTATTCATACTATCATATTTAGTCCGGGTTTTCAACACAGGATTGATTTCCGTGTTGAAACTTGTCGAAAATTTGGCACTTTGTCAAGTTTCAAGCGTAACTTGACACGATATTTTGCCGAATTTGCTTGCCACAGGGCGCATTGTGCTTTATAATATTAAATAAGTATACATATGTTTGTGGCTGGGGAGGATCTCTATGGCTACCATCGACATTAACCAATACATCGAGCAGAGCGGTATGCGCAAGGCGCGGTTTGGCGGATACGAGCCGGACGACGTGCGCCAGGCCATGCTGGACCTGTGCAGCGATTACGAACAACGGCTGAACACCGCTGCCCAGCAGGTGCGCGGCGCCCAGCAGGAGGCTGAGGCCCTGCGCCGCCGCTGCCAGACGCTCATTGGCCAGAACCAGAATTTGGCCACACAGAATGCCTCGCTGGCGGGCAAGGCCGACCGCATTGCCCGGATGCAGAGCGATATGGAGACGCGCTACTCCAAAGTGCAGGAGCGCAACCACTCGTTGACTGACCAGGTGGCGATGCTGCGCCTGAAAAACACCGATCTGGAACTGAAAAATAAAGAGCTGACCGAGCGGGCCGAGAACGCCGATGCCGCCCTGCGCATCAAAGGGCGGGAGCATGACCAGGCCAAACAGCAGGTGCTGGCTGAGCGGGATTCCGTGGTGGCCGGGGCGCAGAAAGAAGCCGCCCGCATCCGCAGCCAGGCCCGGGAGGAAGCCGACCAACTGCTGAAGGACACCAACTTGAAAGCCGAGGCTATCGACCAGCTGGCCCGGGAGCAGGCCATCGGTCAGGCCCGCAAGATGGTGCAGGCCGCTACCGAGGAGACCCGCGAAATTCAAAACGCCCACCGCCTGCGCCTGCAAGATCTGCAAAGCCGTATCGACGCCATGGAGCAGCAGCGCGCCAAACTGATGGATTTCCTGGCAAAGATGATTGCAGAACTGCAGGAGACCCAGGACTACGCCCAGCAAAACACCCCGCAGCCACTGGAAAATAAGGAGACGACCGAGCCTTCGGCTGAGCCGCAGCTGGATCTGTCGCCCACGGCGGTGGATGCCGCTGCCAGCGCCCTGCGCACCGAGGATACCAACGACGCGCAGCCTGCCCCGGTCCCCGCGGAGCTGACCGACGAGGACGGCCAGCCCCGCAACTGCGTGGTGGCTCCGGGATGGAATGACCACGCCAACGATACCCGCGTGGCCCGCCCGGTACCCGACGGCCCTGAAAAACAACCGCAGCCGGAATATTTCGATACCACCCCCACCGCTAACGAGCTACACACCCTGCAGACCCCGCCGGCCGAAGCCTCCGCCAAGCCAAAGGAAGAGGTAGAAATTCCGGGTGCCAGTTTCTCTTCCCCCATCCTGCGCCAGAAGGGGGAGCCGATTTTGGACGAGGAACCGCCGGTGCGCGGGCCCCACACCCCGCTGCTGCCGAATCTGGACACCGACGCGGACGAGGAGGACGACGCCCCCCTCACCGCGCCCGCAGCCCCGGCGCAGCCCGCCCCGCAGCCTGCAGCCCCGGCGGCGGGCACCCCGGCCAAGGTGACGGCCAGCGGCCCGCGCCGCAAAAAGGCTGTAGCCGCCCTGCGTGCCCTGCGCCGCAAGCTGGGGGAAGGATAAAGCCTGAAACAAACCGCACAATTCCCGCCCCGCGCGTTTGGAATTGTGCGGTTTTGCCCAAATAAGACAGGAGGCTTTCTGTGAAGAGCCATACATATTGGGCGTCGGCGCTGCTGGTGCTGGCGCTCGCCCTCTGGTGCACCCTGGGCGTCTCGGCCGAGGATACGACCACCACTGCCTCCGGCACGGCGGGCAGCTTCCAGCTGGAGCAGGTCTACGTCAATGCGCCGGAGCTGGACGTCTACTTTTATGCCACCGACGCCAACGGGGAATCTTACAGCCCCATCGTCGTGCAGGCGCAGGGGGTGGAGGCCACCCTTGGTGACCGCAAGCTGGACACCGGCATGATCGGCGTGGCCGATGACCCTATCTGCTACATCATCGCGCTGGACAACAGTACCTCCATCGACGCCGAGGATTTCCACAAGATGCGCACGGCCATCTGGAAACTGGCCCAGACCAAGCAGGATAAGGACCAGATCATGGTCTACACGCTGGCGGGCGGCGCACAATGTGCCCTGCCTGCCACCAACGATAAGGCGGAAATTTTTAATACGCTGCGCACCATCGGCCAAAGCGAGGGTGCCATCGATCTGACCGGCACGGTGACCGCGCTGGCGGCGGACATCCAGACCGAGTACCAATCCTTAGCGCCCCGCAAGGTGGCGTTTGTCTGCACCGATGCCGCCCAGGTCATGACCAATCTGGCCCTGCTGGGCGGCACGCTGGGTACCGACCAGAGCAACTTAAACATGGCAATGTACACTTTCATCTGCACTGCTGCGCCCGACCAGCTGGAATCCATGACCCAAATGTCCGGCGGCAAGGTCATCGCCTGCCGCCACGCCGACCTGGCCGCCGAAATGCAGGCCAAGCAGACAAAGTTTGCCCAGGCTTTGACCCTGCGCACCGAGGTGCCGGACAGCCTGACCGGCGAGCGGCAGGAGGTATTTACCCTGTCGGTGCCCAAGTTGGGCAGTGCCGTGAAAAGCAGCACCACCGTGTACATGGGCTTTAAAATGGAGAAGCCCCAGGTCACCAAGGTGGAGCCGCTGGGCCGCACCAAACTGCGGCTGACCTTCAACCAGGCAGTCAAAGCCAACGCCGACCGCCCCCAGTATTACCGCGTTTACACCAACGATGTGTGGGGCTGGTACGTCAAAATTGAATCGGTGCAGCTGAGCGAGGACGGCCGCACCGCCGTGCTGACCACCGAACCGCTCTATCAGGGCCGCTACAACGTTACCTTAAATAAGGTGGCCAGCCGCATGACACCCGCTAACGTCAGCACCCGCCAGCAAAGCTGCAGCTTTATGATCGCCCGCTGGCCCCGGGACCGGGCGTTCTACATGGGGCGGTTCAGCATGCCGCTGACCATCGCCGTGGTGCTGCTGGGGGCGCTGGCCCTCAACTGGCTGGTGCTGCGCCGCAGGGAGCGTGTCTCGGAGCAGACCGCCGAAGCGGAGCACCTGCTGGCGGGTGCCGACAGCCTGGACGGCACCGGCGCACTGCCCAAGCGTTGGGTGACACTGTTCTGGGCTGCGCGCGGCTCCATTGCCGAGAGCCGCTGGGCGGGCATTGTGGAAAGCAGCCTGATCTTGGGCAGCGACGCCGCCCAGTGCGACCTCTGCCTGCCGGACAGCCGCATCCGCCCCCAGCACGCCGTGCTGGCCGTGCGGGGCGAAGCCCTGCTGGTGCAGCCCCTTGGCCCTGATACGACGGTGTTTGTCAACGGCGAGAAGATCGCCGGGGAACACTGTTTGCAGAATAACGATACCCTGCGTCTGGGACGCACGACGATACGCCTGGTGCTGTGAGCGGAGGAAACAAAATGAAACTGACCAAATGTGCCAGCGGCCATTTCTATGACGCTGATAAATACCCTGAGTGCCCCTACTGCAATACCGGCCTACAGACCGATTCTTCCATCGTGTGCAGCGGCGCAGCGGAAGAAAGCCCGGAAGAGACCCCGGCAGAACCAGCTGTTCCGGCGGCTGCCCCCGCCGGCCCTGTGGCCGGCTGGCTGGTGGTGCTGGATGGCGAAGCCAAAGGCCGCGACCTGCGCCTTGGCGTGGGCCGGACCTTTTTGGGACTGGACAAGGATGGCACGCCCGTTACCTTAAGTGCCGATGCCCCCCTGAGCCTGCGCCAGGCTGTGCTTGTCTACGACGGCGAAGCCAAGACCTACACGCTGCTGCCCGGTTCCTCCCAGGAATTGTGCTACCTGGGCGATACGGCGCTGCTGGAGCCGCAGGAGCTGGCAGGGGAGGAGACCCTGCGCCTGGGCACTGCCACGCTGAAATTCGTGCCCTTCTGCGGCCCGGATTTCAGTTGGTAAGGGGGTGGCAGCGTGGCAAGTGAGATCGTATTTTTAATTACCGAGCAGCGCAACAAACAGCGCATCACCCTGCCTGCGGGCAGTTACCGCTTTGGCCGCAGTGCTCAGTGTGAATATGTGCTGCGCCGCAACAACGTGGGCGAGGTGCAGTTCGTGGTGGCCTGCACCAAGGACGGCTGGACCGTGACCGATTCCTCCACCGAGTGCGCGACCTGGTACGACAACCGCTACCTGAACCAGGGCGAGACCTGCCCCCTGCAGGAGGGTGACGTGCTGGGCCTGAACACCGACGGCAATGCTTCTACGCAGGAAATCACGTTTAGAGTTGAGGAAATTCGCACAGCCCAAAGCGGCGAGACCGGCCTGCGGCAGGAGCAGACTGACAACGCCGTCCTGCGGGAGGTGGACGTCCGCCGCAAAAAGCGGGTGCTCATCGGCCGTGGCGATGACTGCGACATCAAGCTTGTCAGCGACCGCGTATCCCGCCATCACTGCGAAATTTTGTACAAGGACGGCCACTACGAGCTGCGCGATTTGGGCTCCACCAACGGCACCTATGTAGACGGTGCCCGCGTGACCGGCACAGTGCTGCGCAGCGGTGCGGTCATCAACGTGCCTACGCAGGTATTTGCTTTTTCTGGCGGGCTGCTGCATTACCACGAGCATAAAAGCGGCATCAGCGTGCAGCTGCTCAATGTGTATAAGACCGTCAAAAACCGCAACACCGGCAAACCGCTGAACATCGTGGACGGTACCAGCTTTGAAATCGAGCCCAACAGCTTTGTGGTGCTGGTGGGCGGCTCCGGCACCGGAAAGTCCAGCCTGCTTACCTGCATCACCGGCACTGCGCCCTGCACCAAGGGCAGCGTGCGGTTCGACGGCCTGGACACCGCCGATAACCGCAACGCCTTTGCGGCCGTGCTGGGCTATGTGCCGCAGAAGGACATCATGCACGATAACCTGACTGTGGAGCAGAGCCTGACCTTTACAGCCAAGCTGCGCATCGCCCACGACGCCACCAGGGCCGAGATCAACGCCGCCGTGGCCCATGCGATTGAAGCTGTGGACCTGACCGGGCGGGAAAAAACGCTGATCTCCCAGCTTTCCGGCGGGCAGAAAAAGCGTGTCTCCATCGCCATGGAACTGCTGGCCAACCCCCGGCTGCTGATTCTGGACGAGCCCACCAGCGGCCTTTCGCCGGACCTTGACCGTAGCATGATGGAGCTGTGCCGCAAGCTCAGCCACCAAAACTGCACGGTGCTGATGGTCACCCACAATATGTCCAACATTAACCTGTGCGATAAAATTGCCTTTTTGGGTGTGGGCGGCGTGCTGTGCTACTACGGCGCACCGGAAAACCTGCACCGCTACTTTGATGTGGAGCTGACCAGCGACATTTTTGAAAAACTGCGGGTGCCCGAGCTCATCGAGCAGTACCGCCAGCAATACTTTACCACGCCGGAGTTCAACCGCCTGGTGGCGGCCTGGCCCGAGGCAGCGCAGGAGGCGGATAAGCGATGCACCCAATAAAATTGATGAAATTCTGGCGCCAGTTCACGGTGCTGGTGCAGCGCAATCTGCGCCTGATCTTAAACGATAAGCTCACGATGGCCAGCCTGATCTTGCAGGCGCCGTTCATGGTGTTGGTCATTAAAATGGTGGTCGACCCGGATTGTTTTACCTCCAACCTCATTAACATCGGCAGCCGCACGGCACTGTTTATTATCAGCGCCATGGCCGCCTTTATGGGCACGCTGAACTCCTACCGCGAAATTTGTAAGGAGCGGGAGATCATCCTGCGGGAAGCTTCGGTAGGCGTCAGCCTGCTGGCGGTGGTGCTGAGCAAGGCCTTCGTGCTGCTGCTTATCGAGGACGTCCAAGCCGCCATTTTAACCTTCGGCTTTGTGCGCATCGTGCACATCCCACAGAACCACCTGCTGCTGGATACCAATGTGGAGATTTTTGTCTCGATCCTGCTCATGCTGGTGGCGTCCAGCGCTATCGGCCTGTTGATCTCCGCCATCTTCAAAAGCGGTGAGAGCGCGATTTTGGTCGTGCTGGTGCTGATGATCGGGCAGGTGGTGTTCAGCGGCATCCTGTTCACGCTGACCGGGGTGGCCGCCCAGATCGCGGCGGTCATCGTCTGCCGCTGGGGCATGGGCGCGCTGGGGGCCTCCACCGACCTGAACAGCCGCCTGGCCTGGCTGAAGCAGGGCTTCGACAGCCCTATGTACGATGCCACGGTAGCCAACCTGATGCACTCCTGGCAGATGATGGGGCTTATCACGGTGGTATGCCTCATCGCCGCCTGGCTGGTACTGCAGATTTCGTTTAACCGGAGGAAAGCATAGTTGAGTTTGTAGGGGCGGATGCTTGCATTCGCCCGCGGGACCGCTTGGCAGCCACAACAAGGGCTGCCAGCCAGCATGACTGGCCCGCTCGTGCGGTTCAAAGCCCCACTGGGGCTTTGATCGCTACGCGACCTCGCAATACAGCATCGACCCCTACATGCACACAAAAATAACGCCCCTGTCCATTGGACGGGGGCGCTACTTGTATGTTTTACTTTTTATCCGGCGGGAACTCTCCCTGGTGTTCGGCCTCCAGGCGGCTCAGGCGGGCTTCCAGCTGGGAGAGGCGCTGGTTGACAATATCCGGCAGATCCTGCTGGTCCAGATCGTCCGACGGGCAGCATTTCTCGTTGCGCATGCGCACTACCTCGGCGGGCACGCCCACGGCGGTGCAGTTGGCGGGCAGGTTTTTCAGCACCACACTGCCGGCGCCCACGCGCACGTTATCGCCGATATATACAGGCCCCAGAACCTTGGTGCCTGCGCCGATCAGCACGTTATTGCCTAAGGTCGGGTGGCGCTTGCCGGTGTCCTTGCCGGTGCCGCCCAGGGTCACGCCGTGGTAGA
>ENA-UOJJ01005713-UOJJ01005713.1-human-gut-metagenome-genome-assembly--contig:-CS66-NODE-5713-length-10256-cov-4.590726_pt1 | contig 10256 bp, 10 predicted proteins | sample MGYA00242343_ERZ723890 | MGnify/ENA metagenome assembly ERZ723890 | reverse complement strand
TGAGCTAAGTCGTCAACGTTTCGAAATATCTTATAACTTTGGCCGGCCTTCTTGTCAATAAAAATATTAAGCCCCGGATTTTATTCGGCGGGAACCGTTTCCGCTTCGGATCGGAGATCGGCATCTTCCGACCGGAAATGTTTCTTCCGGCAGGAAAGACAATGCCTAAACCAGCGAACCATTTTCAGATAGCCGAAAGAAACCACCGCCGCAGCCCCAACCCAGGCAATCGGACTGGCAAAATAGATTCCTTCATATCCCATCCGTGAGGCCAGATAAACCGCGGCAAAGGAACGCATAACCAATTCAACGATACTGGCCGCCATCGGAATAACCGATTGCCCCATTCCCTGCAACGTATTGCGGAAAATAAAAATCTGCCCCAAAAAGACATAGAACAAAGTCGAAATGTCCAAATACCCTTTGGCGATATCAATAATCTCCGGTTTTTCGCCTTTAATAAAGACCCCGATCATATCTTCGCCGACAAAGCGCACCAGTAAAGCAACGGAAATACTGAACAAAACCGAAACCAAAGAACTGCGCACCACTCCGCGGCGGATTCTACCGATTTTTCCGGCTCCGAAGTTTTGCGCCGTATAAGTCGCCAAGGCAAACCCCAAAGCAACCAGCGGCGACGTTGCCAGCTGTTCGATTCTCAAAGCCGAGGTAAAAGCGGCAATAGTATCGGAACCGAACGAGTTGCAAACCGTCTGAATAATAATCAGTCCCAGTGCAATGACCGAAAACTGCAAAGCCATCGGCACAGCAACATACAAATGCTCGCGCATAAAGGCCGGATTATAAACCCAGTCCGTACGCCGCAAACGCAGTATCGGAAACTTCCGGCCGATATAAATCACGCATAAAACGACCGAAATAGTCATCGCCGTCAGCGTTCCCAAAGCCGAACCGACGACGCCGAGCCCCGTAAAATAAACCAAAACCAGATTCAGCAGCGCATTGAGCACCGTTGAAAAAATCAGAAAATAAAGCGGTGTCTTGCTGTCACCCAAAGCCCGGATAAATCCGGACAGGAGGTTATAGCTGACAACCAGAACCAGCCCCGAACACAAAACAAACAAGAAACGGTAAGCATTGTCCCAAATATTCTCAGGCACATTCATCAAATGCAGGATTTGCGGCAAATAAAACAACGTCAGCCCGGTCATCGCCAGACTCAATATTGTACTGGCAATCAGGCTGTGCACCACCGAAGCACGCACGCCCGACACGTCTTTGGCTCCGAAACGCTGCGCCGTAATCACCGTCAAACCGCCGGTAAAACCGAAAGCTATCATCAGCAGCACCATAAAAATCGGCGCCGACACGCCGACTGCCGCCAATGCCTCTACACCGAGCAGACGTCCGACAATCAGAATATCCGAAATATTATACAGTTGCTGAAAAATATTTCCGATTAAAACCGGAACCGCAAAAGTCATTATCAGCTTAATCGGCGAACCGGCCGTCATATCCTTAATCATCTTTACTCACCTCTCGGCCGCACAATCTAGTCCTCACAACTGAAATTGTAAAGCCTTTCTTTTTCTGATTTTTCACTTGGGAATACAGGTATAATATAGTATGCCGCAACAAAGATAAAAACAGCGTTAACAAAAAAATCTGCCGCCGCATATTTTCTCAGAAATTTGAATAAAAAAAACACCCTGTTAAGGGTGCTTTTTAGGGATGTGGTAAGCGTGCTATATGTACACTACTTTTTAGCTGACTATATTCAATAACTAGGATAGCATTCTTTTTAATACATATTTCTAGTTTTAGCAAGAATATGTTGAGCATTCATCAGTTAAGGGTTTCCCCCTAGGGCGGATATTATTTAAAAGTCAACAAATCTCTCTAATATTTGACACAAGAATCCCCTTGTGTTTGCCACTTAGTAACTTTATTTTTTTGAACAACAAATGTTGTATCACACCATTCATTTACTACGTAACCTGGGGTATAGTTGGTATAAGAGTATGTGCCATAATTATTAGTATATGAATTTACGGGGATATATGTTTGAAAACTTTGTTTATAAGTTAGATATTCCGTATCTTTGTCTAACTGATAAGTCTTATCAGGGACACCCCAAGCATCTATTAATCCAACTTTATCTATACCAATAAACCCATCAAGATAACGAGCATATTTTTCATACGTCGCACAAGATGTTAAAAATATTAATAGACACAAAAGTTTTTTCATTTTAAATTCCTATAATACTTTTGAATATATTTATATTATTTAATCTTTATATAAATACAATCATTATTTTATGAACAGCTCAAAAATATACACATGCTGAAGAAATAGAATAAACTTCCATAACTCATTCATTGTATTAGATTCTTGATAAAAAAGCCTAAGGATTGGTTAGAATGTGGTATGTTAACTCCCTCATCTTCAAACCAACGTATATCATTGATTTATAAAAAATTACCATTTCTGATAATTTTTGAACAGTAACTACCTCAGTTGGATTGGGTACACTCACAAGCGGATCCCCCTTGCCCTCTAAGCTACACAAAGATTGCTTTCAGCAACTATCCGCTCTGAACCAAAAGTTTAATTCTCATCCGAAAGTCACACCCATAAAAAAACACCCTGTTAAGGGTGCTTTTTTATGGCTGCCTCGCCTGGATTCGAACCAAGATACCAACATCCAGAGTGTCGTGTCCTACCGTTAGACGACGAGGCATCAAACTGATGCTGATATTTAAGCCATTTTTTTATGAATGTCAAAAGATTTTTTTATTTTTTTTGCATTTTATTGCAAACCTTTTTTAATCATTTGAAAATCATTGGCAATATTCATATTAACCTTAGCCAGTGCATCTTTCATCGCCCGAATGCTGCTCATGACATGAGCTTCTTCCTCATTATAGCCGTAATACATGGCTACCACTTCCTCACCATGCCCGACCACCGTTGTTTTCCAGACCAAATCGCCGCTGCGGTCATAAATCGAAACTTCCGTCTCCAAATCCGTATTTGCATACAGATACGGCATTCCCAGCAAATTCAGTGTATGCAGACTCAAAATCGAGGGAACGGCATAATAAAGCCCTGAATTGTAAACACTGCTGTTGGTCACCCGCAGCTTAATTGTTCCCTTGCGTTCGCCGTAAGCCTGCGACACATTGGCCGCATTGCGGTCAAACAAAGTTATCATGTCGCGCATCCGCCGGTCACGCTTGCGCACGATATTAACGCTGTCAATGCTTCCGCCCCAGCCGCTGGCATCCGTATAGCCCGAACGGGAAGAACTCCCCGAATACTGAACGTCAAAACTGTCGCGGACACTTTCCCTGTCCACTTCCGTATTCAGCGGCGGCAGCAGATTCGCATTCGGCATCTGAACATTTAAATCGTTAAAAGTCACCGATTTGCACGCCGACAACATGATGAGAACAGTCAAACTCAACCAAAACTTTTTCATTGTCTTCTTCCTGATACATATTGGAACAAACAAGGGCTTTTCTCCGGAAAAGCCCTTAAATTCGTTATTTCTTGTCTTCTGCCGGAACAATCTTGATATGCAGTTCTTCCAGCTGTTTTTCTGTCACGAAGTTCGGTGCCTGCATCATCAGATCCTGTGCTTTGCCGTTCAACGGAAACAGAATAACGTCACGGATAATCGGCTCATCCAACAGCAGCATAACCGTCCGGTCAATTCCGGGAGCGCAGCCGGCGTGCGGCGGAGCCCCGTATTTGAAAGCATTAATCATGCCGCCGAATTTGCTGTCCACAAATTCTTTGTTATAACCGGCAATTTCAAACGCCTTATACATAATCTCCGGCTCATGGTTGCGAACGCCGCCGGAAGCCAGTTCCACACCGTTGCAAACCAGGTCATACTGATAAGCCAGAATATCCAGCGGTTTCTTGTTGCACAGGGCGTCCATACCTCCCTGAGGCATTGAGAACGGATTATGCGAAAATTCAACTGCGCCGGTTTCTTCATTTTCCTCATAAAACGGAAAATCAACCACCCAGCAGATGCGGAAAACGTTTTTCTCGTTCAAATCCAAATCTTCGCCCAGTTTTAAGCGGGTTTTGCCGGCAAACTTGTCCAGTTTCAAACCGCTGCCGACCATAAACAGCACGGCATCGCCGTCTTTAGCCCCCAGCGTTTGTTTGATTTCTGCCAATTTCTCGGCGCTCAGCAGCTTGGCAATTCCCTTGGCTCCGCCTTCGGCAAAAGCAATATAAGCCATGCCGCCCATATCGTTTTCTTTGGCAAAAGCATCCAGCTTATCAAAGAAAGAACGCGGCTTGTCTGCAATTCCCGGCACAACGATGGCCCGTACGCTTGCGCCTTCGGCAACTTTGCCGTCATATACGCCGAAACCGGAATTGCCGAACAGCGCGGTTGCTTCCTGAATAATCAGCGGATTGCGCAAATCAGGTTTATCCGAACCGTATTTCAGCATTGCCTCCCGGAAAGGAATACGCATAAACGGAGCCTGATCAACTTTCTTTCCGGCGCCGAATTCGTTAAAAACGCCGCCCATGGCATGCTCAATGACTTTAAAAACATCTTCCTGCGTGGCAAAAGACATTTCCATATCCAGCTGATAGAACTCTCCGGGAGAACGATCGGCACGCGGATCTTCATCGCGGAAACACGGCGCAATCTGGAAATACTTGTCAAAACCGGCGACCATCAGCAGTTGTTTGAACTGCTGCGGAGCCTGCGGCAACGCGTAAAATTTGCCCGGATTAATACGGGACGGCACCAGAAAATCGCGCGCACCCTCCGGCGAAGAGGCAGTCAAAATCGGCGTCTGATACTCGGTAAAGCCCTGTTCAACCATCAAACGGCGCATCGCGGCAATAACTTTTGAACGCAGCATAATATTCTGATGAATGCGCTCTTTGCGCAAATCAAGAAAACGATATTTCAAACGCAGTTCTTCCGGCGCGTCGTCTTCCATCGCCACCTGAAAAGGCAGCATTTCCGCCCGGGAATAAACTTCCACGGCTTCAACCTTGATTTCAATGTCGCCGGTCGGCATATTTTTGTTGACGCTTTCGCGATGCAGAACTTTGCCGGTTACACCGATAACGCTTTCCACGCGAATATCGTTGAGTTTATCGAACAAATCGGAAGAACTGTCCACAACGCACTGTGTAATGCCGTAGTGATCTCGCAAATCCACGAAGCAGAGATTGCCCAAATTCCGTTTACGGTGAATCCAACCCGCCAAAGTCACGGTCTTATTCACATCCGCTTCCCGCAGTTCCCCGCAGGTATGTGTTCGATATTGATTCATAAAAACCTCATACGTTTAATTAAAAAACTCTCTATTTGTAGAACCAAATTCCCGGCTTGGCAAGTCCTTAAACGCGCTATCACCCGGAAAAGCGCATAAAAGAGCAGGCTTTTAACCGCAAACGCCGCCAAACCGATTTATTTTCCTCCCTTGCCGGGCATAAAAAAAGAGTCGGTGTTCCCACACCAACTCTTTAAATTTCTTTTTTCTGGCTTAAAAGAAACTACATTTCGCGGATCTCGGCATCCCAGAGAACAAGCTCGGCGCCCAATGCTGCTGCGACTTTAGCGAGCTGCGGCTGCCACTGTTCCACGGTCAAACGGCGGTTTTTGGAGCAGAAAACTTACACCAACGGCGTCTCGTCTTTGGCAAGAATGTCCGAAACCTTGAGTTTAAGGAAAATCTTGCTCTCTGCCCGAACTTCGTCCAGCACTTTTTTCACCGTTTGAACCACTTCGTCGTAGGGTTTGTTCTCAACGCGAATGGTTCCGACAACGGCAGAACACAATTCGTCACCGTGACCGTAAGCATGAAGCTTATAATAGGTAATCGGTGAAACGCGGTGTGCCAAAGCGCGGCAAATGCCCTGCGTCGTGTTCGAATGGTTGCGGACACGGATACGCATAAACTCTTCTTCGCTGTAAGGCGAAAGATAAACAGATTTACGCACGTTGTTTGACTGGCTCTCGAGAGCTGCTTTCAAAGATTCATTCTTCGGTGCGAAGATAAATCTCTTAACTTTACTTGTTTCCATAAAGCTTGAACTTTTTGAAAATTTAACAATAATTTTTGGTTGTCACAAAAACCTGAAGTTAACCACGCAACAGGCCTGTATCTGATGTAATATATCTCAAATAATAGAAAGTATGAGTTTTCCTATATCCCAATTTAGACAAAAGTGCAAGTCTTTTTTTTAAAATTTTGCGAAACAGATTTTTCTGTTGCACCGCCATTAAAACAATATTAAATAACAGGAACTATAATTATTTCACAGTACAAAAAACTTTAGAAAGGAAGACGGTTGGGCTTATCTATGAAAGTAATTGATTCGACGGCGGCATTGACAGAATTTTGCCACAGTTTACAAAACCGGGAATTTATCACCATTGATTTGGAGTTCCTGCGCGAAAAAACATATTATGCAAAACTCTGCCTGATTCAGGTCGGAGCTGCGGATGACGCTGCCGTTATCGATCCGCTGGCCGAGGGATTGGACCTTTCCCCCTTTGTCGAATTGCTGAAAAACCCCGGCATCACCAAAGTTTTCCATTCCGGGCGCCAGGACATCGAAATTCTTTACATGCTGACCGGCTTTATTCCCGAACCGCTTTTTGACACTCAGATTGCCGCCATGGTCTGCGGCTACGGCGATTCCGTCAGTTATGAAACGCTGGTCAAAAAAATCTGTGACGTTGAGCTCGACAAATCATCCCGTCTGTCCAACTGGTCTATCCGACCGCTCGATAAAAGCCAGCTCTGCTATGCTCTGAGCGATGTCACCCACCTGGTAAACGTTTATCAGGCTCTGCGCGAACAATTAAAACAGAACGGACGCATCCACTGGCTGGATGAAGAAGCGGAAATCCTGAAAAATCCGGAAACCTATACCGTTAACCCTCAGGACGCCTGGCAAAAAATCAAACACCGCTCCCATAATCCCAAAATGCTGACCGTTCTGAAAGAACTGGCGGCCTGGCGCGAAAGCCGGGCCCAACGCAAAGATACCCCGCGGCAAAACGTCATTAAAGACGACCTTCTGCTCAACATTGCCGCACTCTGCCCGACCTCAATAGAAGAGCTGGAACAAATACGCAACATGCGCAAAGAAGTCGCAACCGGAAAACTCGGAAACGAAATAATCGAAGTCCTCAATGCCGCCCGTCAGATTCCGGCATCGCAATATGTCAAACTGCCGAAAGAAAGGCCCCTGCCCCAAGGCGCAGCCGGCCTTCATGAACTGTTGAAACTTTTGTTGAAACTCACCAGCCAGGAAAGCGGCGTCGTTGCCAAACTCATTGCTTCTGATGACGATTTGAAACGTTTTGCCACGTTTAAAGACCGCAACAATCCGATTTTAAAGGGCTGGCGTAAAGAATTGTTCGGCAACCGGGCGATTGAACTGCGCAACGGCAAACTCAGCATCCGCTACGACAACATTAAACATTGTGTCAGCATTACGCCCGTTGCGGACGTTTCCGCCTAGCACTCGCCGTTTTGATACGGCTTATTATAAAGCCTGTCCAGCAGATTAATCAGCTTAAGCGCCGTTTCACTGCGGATTGAATAGAAAATTGTCTGTGCCGAACGGCGGGTTTTAACAATTCCGTTGTTCCGCAAAACCGCCAGATGCTGCGATAATGCCGACTGGCTGAGATCAACCATTTTTTCCAGCTCACCCACGTTCAATTCTTTGCCCGACAGATGATAAAGAATTTCCAACCGTTTCTGGTTGCCCAAAGCCTTTAACATTGCCGCCCCTTGCGTAATAGCCAGATTTTTCATTTTCTTCCTCCTTTAACTCCTTCTAATTTAGCATAAAATTCAATAGATTGGGAGTTATAGAACAACTAAGAGCTATATAGACTTTAGCCTTTAGTCACATCGGCTATATTGCTGTTGCCTTTCCCCGGCGAATATAATAAAATTGCCGTAAACCAAAGAGGAGGACAAATGAAAGACGAAGATTTACAAGGGCTGAGCTTTGAAGACGCCCTGCTTAAACTTGAAAACATCGTCCGCGAACTTGAAAGCGGACGGATTAAGCTTGATGACGCCGTCACGGCTTATGAACAGGCCGTTAAACTCAAACAGTTCTGCGAACAGAAACTTCAGGCGGCCCAGCTGAAGATCGAAAAAATTGAAATCGCGCCGGACGGAGAAATCAAAACGGCTCCGTTGGCAGCTATGGACGAACAGTAATGAATGATATCAAAACGATTATTGCCGAATATTCCGAACAGTTTAACCGCCGTCTGCCTGATTTCTTCCCTTTGCCTGACGGCCCTGAAAAACGCGTTGTCGAAGCGATGAAATATGCCGTTACCAACGGCGGCAAACGACTGCGCCCCTATTTGGTTTATGAAACGGCCCACCTCTTCGGTGTTGATTTTTCCTCTTCCCTGCGTACGGCGGTCGCATTGGAAATGCTGCACTCCTTTTCTCTCGTGCACGATGACCTGCCGGCCATGGCCAACGACGACCTCCGCCGCGGCAAACCGACCTGTCACAAACAGTTTGACGAGGCTACCGCCATTTTGGCCGGCGACGGATTACTGACTTATGCCTTTGAAATTTTAAGCGCACCGCAAACTGCCGCCGATGCCGAAACCCGTTGCGAACTCATCAGCCTGCTGGCCAACGGCGCGGGAGCCTTTGACGGCATGATTGCCGGCCAGATGCTTGATCTCTATGCGGAAAAGCTTCCCGCCTCAACCGATGCCGAAGCCCTGATTAAGCATATTGAAGAGATGAAAACCGGCCGTTTAATCCGCTATGCCTGCGAAGCCGGAGCCGTCCTTGGCAAAGCCTCTCCGCAGCAGCGCCAAGCTTTGATTGGCTATTCCCGCAAAATCGGCATCGCTTTCCAAATTGCCGATGACATTCTTGACGTTGAGGGCGAGCAGGAATTGGTCGGCAAAACCCTGAACAAAGACGCGGCTCAGGGAAAAGTCACTTTCGTCACGCTGTACGGCCTTGACAATGCCAAACAGATATCCCGGCAACTTATCGACGAAGCCCGGCAGATCATCGCCATTTTCGGAGACAAAGCCGAAAATCTCAGCGCTCTGGCCCAATACATCATTGACCGCAAATATTAATCATTCGCTCAGACATAAAAAAAGGGAGTTTTAAACTCCCTTTTTTTTAATTTCCGTTCAGAACTATTTGTTCAGCGCATCCTGAATAACGGAACCGTCCAGAGTCTGAACCATTTTACCGTTAACTACCAGAGCCGGAACACCGTTGATCTGAATCTTGTTAGCCAGTTCGCTGACTGCGGCCAGTTCATCGGAAACCGCCTGAGAATTCAGGTCAGCTTTGTATTTTTCCATATCCAGACCTTGTTTGCCGGCAATTTCATCAATCGCGGCTTCGGTCAGCTGACCGCCGAATTCAAACATGGCATTGTGCATTTCGATAAATTTGCCCTGTTTGTTGGCAGCCAAAGCGGCACGAGCAGCATATTCGGAAATCGGAGAAACGAAAGTCAACGGTTTGAACGCAAATTTAACATCGCCGTTGTTCGCCATAACGGCTTTGAGTTCCGGGAACAATCTGTGGCAGTAGCCGCAGGAATAGTCATAAAATTCAACAACGACCTTTTCCGCATCGGCCGCGCCGACAAACGGGGTATTGGCATCATTGTTGACGTCTTCAATATTGGCGTCAATCAATTTCTGAGCGCCGGCCAAAGCCTGTTCACGCATATTTTCTTCATATTTCTGCATTGCATTGACAATCATTTCCGGATTATCCAGCAAAGCCTGTTCAACGCTGACGGACTGTTTGTTGTTGCAGCACATGATGCACATAACCAGAGCAGCAATAGCAACAACCAGAGCCAGAATGGAAACATAAATTGAATTCAATTTGTTCATAGTTGTATCCTTAAGTTTCGAATTATAATTAAAACATCATATAATCTAGCCAATCTCCCATATATTTACAAGAGAAATATAATTATATTTGCTAAATAAATATCTCTCCCGCTAAAACTTTTTTCATAATTAGCGGTTATAATTTATGGCAAACTGTTCAGGATAAGGAAAAGAAGAATGTTTCACGTCAAGCTGTCGTTGTTTTCGCAAACCAAATCGCTGGAAAGCAAAATAGACCTCTTCCACGATAAAATCATTGACGCCGCCATGACTTTCAAAAAAGCCATCCGCATTTATCTGGCCGAACAGCGCAGCGACGAAGACAAAAAGCTCAACAAACAAATCAAACAGATAGAACACGACGCCGACGTCACCC
>ENA-UOJJ01005711-UOJJ01005711.1-human-gut-metagenome-genome-assembly--contig:-CS66-NODE-5711-length-10260-cov-12.809309_pt1 | contig 10260 bp, 10 predicted proteins | sample MGYA00242343_ERZ723890 | MGnify/ENA metagenome assembly ERZ723890 | reverse complement strand
GCACCTCGCTCGCCGTATCGGCACTTAGAATTATGCGGTATTGCCTTATAAAAAAGCCCTGCCGCAAAGTAGGCAGGGCCGAAGCACCGAAACAAAAAATCAAGCAAATCTCCTGGTCGGTCTATACCACACCAGTGCAATCAAAATCAACAGCATGGTAAACAACAAACTGATCGGATACACCAGCATGATAGTTTGGAAGGTGCAGCTGCAGGGGAAGACAAGGTACACCTATGCCCACCATGGCCAGGTCGCCGCGTTGAACAGCTGCTCCAGCACAGCGGTAGCCGCCACAGGCAGTGCAAACAGCGGCAGCTTGTTCCGAATCGACCCGTTCAGCATGTCGATCTTGTTTTCTTGATGCTTTTGAAATAGCTGTGTTGTTTTTGACCCTTCCGTTCCGTTATCCGTGTAGTTCCAAAACCGCGATCTCCCCCATTGGTACCTCGGTGCCGTCAGCCAAAATCAGCAGTCCCTCAAACTCTGCCATCTTCTTTACCACGCCGGTCACGGTGCAGTAGGCACCGCCTGCCTTGCGGGTGTCGGGCACAAAATAGCAGACTTCCACGGTAGGATGCTCTTTTTTGGTCAGCGCATCCTGCACGGTTTGCAGCGTTTCGTCCAGTGCGGCCTGCTCGTACTCGTCCAGGGTGATGCGCTGGTCGGTCAGGCGGGCGGTCTCCCGCAGGGCAGCGTCCAGCCCGGTCAGCGCTGCAAAGGGCGAAAACTGCGCCGCGCGGTCGGCCCGAGTCATCGGTGCGTGCTTCTGCGAGACATGATGCGGCAGGTTGATAATGTCGTCATAGCGGTGGGTCATGCCTTGTGCCCTCCGATCTGTGCGTTGCGCTCCATGGCGGTGGCACCCTCCTGCAGGTCCATGCCCTTGATGATGGCATTTTTCCCGAACTTCTTTTTAATGGCCAGCATGGCTTGTTGGCGGCGACGCTCCCGCTCCAGCTCCTTTTCCTCGGCGGCGGCCTGCTGCTGGGCGCTTTCGGTGATGGAAAAAAAGTCCAGCTGCTCGCAGCTGTCCTTCTCATGGGCGGCGTCTTCGTCCAGCACGCGGCAGGCCACCAGGTTCACCCGCCGTACAAGCAGGCGCTTGTCTACAATGCGGTCAAAAAGCTCTGTCACAGCGTCCAAAATCAACCGCGTGGAGGAAGTGTACTGCCTTAAATTCGTTGTGCCGTGGGCATGCTTGGGGATCTGCCGCCCGTAGCGGTCGGTGGCAACAGGGCCATGGTAGGCCGCATTGCGGGTGAGGTCGGTCAGATTTTCCCGGTCGTAGCCCACGGTCAGCACCAGCTGGTTGGTCATCAGGTGTTTGTCCACCAGGTCCAGCGCCAGCTGGTCAGCCATTTCCCGCACGATGAGCCGTGCCTGGTCGGCGGGCGTGGCGCAGTGCAGCACCTGGCCGCTGCCGCAGCTGTTGGCGGCGGGCTTGTAGGCTTTGATGTCCGCGATGGTGCAGGGCTCCCAGCCCCAGGCGTGGTCGATGAGCAGCTCGGCGTTGACGCCGAATAGCCGGTAAAGCATCTCTTCGTTGTAAAAATCCTGCGGCCCGCCCAGCGAACACCGTGCTACGTCACCCATCGTGAACATATTGTGGGTCTCCAGCTTTTGGGCGATGCCCTTGCCCACCCGCCAAAAATCCGTCAGCGGGGTGTGGTCCCACAGCAGGCGGCGGTAGCGCATCTCGTCCAGCGCGGCGATGCGCACGCCGTTTCCGTCCGGCTGGATGTGCTTTGCGCGGATGTCCATGGCGACCTTGGCCAGGTACAGGTTGGTGCCGATGCCCGCCGTGGCCGTGATGCCGGTGGTGGCCAAAATGTCCAAAATCATTTTGCGGGCAAATTCTTTCGGCGTTAGGCCATATAATTTCAAGTAGGCGGTGGCGTCCAGAAACACCTCGTCGATAGAGTAGCTGTGGATGTCCTCCGGCGCGACGTACTTTAAATAAACGTTGTAGATACGTGTACTTTGCTGGATGTAGTGGGCCATCTGGGGTGGCGCGATGATGTAGTCCAGCGCCCAATCCGGGTGGTCGGCCAGCTCCCGCGCGTCGCAGCTTTTGCCGGTAAGGGTGCGGTTGGGGGCGTTCAGGCGGCGCATAGCATTGACCTGCCCCACCTTTTGGATGACCTCAAACAGCCGGGCGCGGCCGGGGATGCCGTAGGCTTTCAGTGCCGGGGACACCGCCAGGCAGATGGTCTTTTCGGTGCGGGAGGGGTCCGCCACAACGAGGTTGGTTTGCAGCGGGTCCAGCCCGCGCTCCACACACTCCACCGAAGCGTAGAACGATTTCAAGTCGATGGCCATATAAATTCTCTGCGGCATGCGGTGCGCCCCCTCTCCCCTGGTTTGTATAGGTCTATTATACCGCACATCGCCCAAAAAGGCCAGAAACAAAATCAGGGAGAGAGCCGCCAGGCCCGCTCCCTGATTGGAGAATTGCTATTACACTCTCACCAACTCATACTCGGTGGTGCCAACGCCCAGGGCCTCGGCGGCCTCGATGGTGTGGGCGCCGTGGCGGCTGTTGACGCGCTCCATAAAGTGGTCACGGCCAGGGTCGGCGCTGTGCTCGACCAGGTCCAGGCAGGCGCGGTCCAGCGCGACGGGGTCCAGGCTGGACAGGATGCCGATGTCGCCCATGCAGGGGTTCTCAGCCACGGCGCAGCAGTCACAGTCGACGGACAGGTTCTTCATCACGGCCACATAGGCAATCTTGCCGGCGAAGTGGTTGGCCACGGTGCTGGCGGCGTCGGCCATGGCCTCCAGGAAGGTATCCTGCGGGCAGATGTTCTCCCACAGCACGGCCTGATCCTTGACCTTGCCGCCGGAGTGGATGTAGGTCTTGCCGGCGCTGGAAGCACAGCCGATGGACAGCTGCTTCAGCGCGCCGCCGTAACCGCCCATGGGGTGGCCCTTGAAGTGGATCAAAACCAGCATGCTGTCGTAGTTTTCGATGCCCTTACCCAGCAGGTTCTCGCTCAGGACCTTGCCATTCTTCACGGGCCAGACGACGTCCGGTCCTTCGGCATCCATGATGTCAACGTCGAACAGGTCGCTCCAGCCGTGTTTTTTCATCAGCTGTACGTGCTTGGGGGTCTCGTTGCGGGCGCCGCCGTAAGCGGTGTTGCACTCGACCACGGTGCCGTGGACGGCGTCGATGACCGGCTTCATGAACTCGGGACGCAGGAAGTTCTGGTTGCCATCCTCGCCGCTGTGGACTTTAACGGCCGCCTTGCCGGGCAGTTCCACGCCAAGCTGGCGGTACATCTTTAACACGGCCTCAGGGGTGATCTCCTTGGTGAAATAGACCGTAGACTTTGCCATAAAAGGTTCCCTCCTTTAAAATGCATTATATCGATTGAAACCGCAGAGGCAGTTCCAAATCGCAATCAGCTAGCAACGCACCATCGTGCAAAATTTCCTCGGCCGGGCCGTCGGCGGCAATGCGCCCTTCGTACAGCAGCACCACCCGGTCGCAGGTATCGTAGATAAAATCCAGATCGTGGGAGGCAATCAGCATCGCACAGGGCAGTCCCCGCAAAATTTCTATTAAGTTGCGCCGGTTTTTCGGGTCCAGCGCGGCGGACGGCTCGTCCATCAAGATCAGCTCCGGGTCCAGCGTCAGGATGCCTGCGATAGACGCAAGTTTCTTCTGCCCACCGGACAGCCGGTACACCGGCCGGTCGGCGCAATCCTCGATGTGCACCTGCTGCAAGGCACGGTGGGTGCGGGCGGCCACTTCCTCGGTCGGGTAACCGTAGTTCTGCGCCGCAAAGGCGACGTCCGCCGCCACTGTGGGCATGAACAGCTGGCTGTCCGAATCCTGGAAAATGTACCCCACTTTTCGCCGGATAGATGCCAAATTTTCGCGCTGCATCGCAAGGCACGCCACTTCCAGCGTGCCCTGCTGCATGGGCAGAATACCCACCAGCAGCTTTAACAGTGTGGATTTGCCCACGCCGTTGCAGCCAACAAGGCCCACCCGCTGGCCGGACGCAATGTTCAGGTTTATATCCTGCAAGACCGGCGCGGCGCTGTGGCCATCATAACAAAAAGTCAAGTCCTGCATCGTCAGGATAGACTCGGAATTTGCCATAATATTGTTCCCTTTTTTACAAAAGTCGTCCGGCCAGCTCAAACACCGGCACGGCGCGGAAAACGGCGCAGTAGAAACCCGTGACTGTCAAAAACAGCCAACCGCCGTGCTTTTTTTGCCCTGGCGGAAAAGCTCCTGCAAAGCCCCGCAGCTGCATGCTCTCGTACACCAGCTGGGCGCGGTCGAGGCTGCGCAGTAGCAGCTGCCCCAGCAGCGAGCCCCACGCCTGGAACTGGATGCCCTTTTGCCCGGGTGCGCGCAGCGCATAGGCGGTGGCAATGCGGATACCCTCCTGCAAAAGCAGCACAATGTAACGGTATATCAGTAAAATTGTGGTGGTGAGCACCCGCGGACAGTGCAATTGCTGTAAAGCTGCGCAGACGGATTCCATCCCGGTGGAGGCAATCAGCACCCACACGGCCAGAAAGCAGAACAGCCCCTTGGCCAGCAGCACGCCTAGCGAGAGCATGCCCCCGGTCACGGACAGCGGCCCCGCATGCAGCAGTACGGCGCGGTCGAACGGCAGGTTACACAGCCCCACCACGGTTAGCAGAACAGCCACGGGTTTAAACGCCCGCAAGGCGTCGCCGGGGGTAAAGTCCGCCAACTCCAGCAAAAGCAGCGGCCAAAGTCCCATACCCAGTACGCCGGTGAGCTGGTATCGCCCAAAGGACAGCGTGACGGCCAAATACACTACCGCCGCCAGCAGTTTGGGCAGCGGGGCCAGCCGGTTCAGCCAGGTATCCCGCGCGGCCAGATCGTCCAGCCGGTGAACATCCTTAATGGCCTTGTGCAGACGATCCACATCGATGCACCGCCTTTTTTACCAGTTTTACGCCCAAAATCACCACGGCCAGCACCACGACCGCGCCGATGATGCCCGCCGCGCTGGTCCCGGCGGCCGCGTCGGAGCCTGCAAAGTTGTAGTCCGGCAGCAGGGCCGTCCATTCTTGAATACGGGCAAAAAACGCCTGCACGGGGCCGGTGGTTTCCAGTTCGGTGCTGCCGGTCAAACGCTGCAGCGACCATTCCAACCCATCGGGGAAGGCAGATGCCAGCAGCGAAAGCCCGCCTGCGACGACCACGGCCGCGCCCGCCAGCACGCCCAGCGTGCCGCGTAAGGTCAGGCGCTGCTTCTCCCCGGCGGCCACGCTGCCCTGCCATAGCAGACTGGGGCGTGCCTCGTACAAAAACACCAGCACAGCGGCGGTGATGCAGCCTTCCACCGCGCCAATGGCGAGATGAATGGGCTGCATGGCCAGCAAAAACGCACCAAAGGGCAGCGCTGTAATGCCGGAGGCCAGCGTTTCTACGGATACCGAGAACGCCCCCAGCTGCAGCGAAAGAATGCAGCCGATCAGCGATGCGGCGATAATTTTTGCACGGTTCAGCCCCTTGCGGGTAAAGGCGCGCCAGATCAGCCCGCCCACAAAACAACCGTAGAACGCCATATTCCAGATGTTGGCCCCCAACGCCATCAGGCCGCCGTCGGCAAACAGCAGGCATTGGATGAGCAGCACGCCGATCATCGTCAAAAACGCGGCGTAGGGACCCACGATGGCGGCCAGCAGCATGCCGCCGCACAAATGACCGCTGGAACCCGTGCCGGGGATGGTAAAATTGATCATCTGGGCGGCAAAAACAAAGGCACCCATCACGCCCATCACGGGCACGGCCTTATCATCGGGCTGCTGGTTCAGCTTGCGCACCGAGCGGCCCGCCGCCACCGCCGAACAGGCGTACATGACTCCGGCAACACCCGGCGCCAATAATGCGTCTGCCATATGCATGGTTAGTCCTCCTTATTTTCGGCCAGTTCGCGCAGGACCTGGCGTGTTACGTCTTGATAGGAGCGGCCCGTGCGCTTGCAGATGGCCTTGATGCTCTCATACTCGGGATAGCAGCGCTCTTCTACATCCTCGAAAACTTCGTTTCCATTGCAATGGGGCACCAGGCACATTTTGACCTCTACATCACCCAGTGAAGTGGGAATGGTGTAAATATGGCGCTTCAAGGTGCTGCGCTCCATCCGCACGCGGCGGATGCCGATGGTGGTGGTCTCCGCAAAAATGATTTCTTCCAATGCGGGAATGTCCTCCTCCAGGCAAAGCACGGTCAAAAGATACGCAGGACGGTTCTTTTTCATGTAGACCGGGCTGTACTGCACGTCCCGTGCACCCGCGGCCAGCAGCCGCTCCATCACGTAGCCCAGCGCTTCGCCGGTGGTGTCGTCGATGTTGGATTCCAGTTTGTAGATGACGTCCTGCGCGGCATACTCGCTGCCTGCGGGGCGGATGAGCATCGCCCGCACCAGGCCGGGCAATTCCTGCTCCCGCTTTCCGGCGCCGAGACCAATTTTGGAAACGGTGAATTCGGCGGGCAGCTGGTCGCTGGTACGCACGGCGGCAGCAATGGCCGCGCCGGTGGGGGTGACGTACTCGCCCTTGGCGTCGGTGATGTGCAGGTTCAGATGCTCAGCGGCGGCAATGTTCACCACGGCGGGCACCGGGATGGGCAGCACGCCGTGAGCACAGCGGATGCTGCCGGTGCCCTCGTACAGCACGGGGACGATGACGTCCTCGATGCCCAGATTGTCCAGGCATACGGCCGCAGCGGTGATGTCCACGATGGAATCCACCGCGCCGACTTCGTGAAAGTGCACGGTTTCCAGCGTAGCACCGTGGGCCTTTGCCTCGGCCTGGCCCAAAATGGTAAAGATGCGCACGGCCGTGGCGCGGGCGCGGTCGGTCAGATCGGCTTTGTTCAGGATGTCCAGCACCTCGGCCAGCCCGCGGTGTACGTGGTGATGGTGGCCGTGAGTGTGTTCGTGGACATGTTCATGGTCGTGGCAATGTTCAGCCTCGTGGTCGTGGCAGCAATGCCCATGGCGGTGCGCATGTCCATCCTCGTCATGGTTGTGCTCATGCACATCGTGGGTGTGGCCGCACTCCTCCACCCCGCCGTACAGGTAGGCCATATCGTGGTCGTGGTTCTCGTGCTCGGCGTCCAGTACCACGTTAAAATCGCAGGCGTCCAGCCCGGCCTTTTTCACTCGGCTGATGTTGATGCTGAACCCATCCAGCGGCAGGCTGGCCAGCGCTTTGCGCAGCACAGCCTCGTCCGCGCCCAGGTCCAACAACGCCGCCGTGACCATATCGCCGCTGATGCCGGAGTAACATTCCAGATACAGGGCGTCCTTTTTTTCGTTCATACGTTAATCCTCTTTCGTGCCCAGGGCCAGGCGGTTGATTTGGGTGGCCAGATACCCGGCGCCGTAGCCATTATCGATGTTGACGGTGGCAATGCCGTTGGCGCAGGAGTTGATCATCGTCAGCAGTGCGGATAGCCCGCCGAAGCTGGCCCCGTACCCCACCGAGGTAGGCACAGCAATGACCGGGTTCTGCACCAGCCCGCCGATGACGCTGGCCAGTGCCCCCTCCATGCCCGCCACGGCCACTACGCAGTTGGCGCGCTGGATAGGTTCCAGGTTGCCCAGCAGGCGGTGCAGCCCGCTGACGCCCACATCGTAGATGCGCTCCACTTTCGTGCCGAAAAACTCGGCCGTCTGGGCGGCTTCCTCGGCCACGGCGATGTCGGCAGTGCCGGCGGTGCAGACAGCCACGCAGCCGCGCAGCACCTTGCCGGGCTTTTCTACCTTTATAATGCGGGCAATGGAATCGTACACTGCACTGGGACAGACGGCCTTGACCAGTTCATACTGGTGGGGCGTGGCACGGGTGCCCAGTACCTCACCGTCTTCGGCGGCCAATTTTTCAAAAATGCTCGACAGAAATTCGTCGGCCTTGCCGCTGCAAAATACCACCTCGCCAAAGCCGGACCGCAGTTTGCGGTGGGTGTCCAGCTTGGCGTAGCCCAATTCCTCGTAGGGTGCGCGGCGGAAAAACTGCTCGGCGTCCTCGACGCTTATCGCGCCGCTGCGCACCTGCTCCAACACTTGTTTTGCGTCCATAGCATCAGCCTTTCAGGTTCAGGGTCTCGTTCATGCTGCCCATGCGGTAGCCCTGCAAGTCCATAGTAACATACGTAAAACCGTATTTTTTAAACTCGGCCACGATCTGCTCACGGTTTTGCAGTAGCTTTTCAAACTCGGCGGGCAGCACCTCGATGCGGGCGATCGTACCGTGGATGCGCACTCGCAGCTGGTGAAATCCCAGGTCCAGAAGCAGCTGCTCGGCCTTGTCCACCATGCCCAGCTTTTGCGCGGTGATCTCCTCGCCGTACACAAAGCGGGAGGACAGGCAGGCGAAGGACTGCTTGTCCCAGGTGGGCAGCCCCAGCTGGTGGGAGTAGTCGCGGATTTCCTGCTTGGTCAATCCCACATGGCGCAGCGGGCTTTTGACCTGCAGCTCGGCTACGGCCTGCAAGCCGGGGCGGTAGTCGCCGTTGTCGTCCATGTTGGAGCCTTCGGCTACATACTGCAAATCGTTTTCTTTCGCAACTGCGATAATTTTCTCGAACAGTTCATGCTTGCACAGGTAGCAGCGGTTCTTGGGGTTATGGGAGAAGCCCTCGATGTTCAGCTCCTCGGACTCAACGATGACTTGCCTGATGCCCTCGGCCTTGCAGAAGGCGGTGGCCTCCTCCAGTTCCCGCTTGGGGAACGAGCAGGACTTAGCTGTCACGGCGATGGCCTTGTCGCCCAGCGTATCGTGGGCGACTTTTAACAAAAAGGTGGAATCCACCCCGCTGGAAAACGCCACCGCCACACTGCCCAGTTCACGCAGATAGCCTTGCAATGCTTGTAATTTATCCATAGGTAACAGGTCCTTTCCCTGGGTTTGTTTCCACTACCAGTGTAGCATTAAACGCGGGTTTAATGTCAATAGTCTTTGCTGATTTTTTATAAAAAAAGAGAGGCCAGAACGTGGCCCCTCTTGAAAGCGAGAAACTATAAACGAACAAATTAACCAAGGCAGATCCCCATAGCCCGGGCAACATTGAGCATATCACAATCTCCCGGCACGCCGCGAGTCTTGCCGGCAATGTCAGCCAGCGGGTTGGCGGTCACGTGGCGGTTCACCATGGCAACGGTCACACCGTAGTGTTCGTCGGCAACCAGCCCGGCGGCGTAGGCGCCAAACTGGGTGGCCAGCACACGGTCATAGGCGCTGGGGCTGCCGCCACGCTGCATATGGCCGGGCACGCAGATGCGCGTTTCAGCGCCGGTCAGCTCTTCGACCTGCTTGGCAATGCGGGCGGTGGCGGTGGTATAACCGGCGGCGGCACGCTGAGCGGTCCACTCTTTGCGCTTCATCTTGGCCTCTTCCTGAGAGAACGCGCCCTCGGCCACGGCCAAAATCGAGAAGTTCTTGCCTGCCTTGGCGCGGTTTTCCACTGCGGCAGCAACCTTTTTAATGTCGTAGGGCAGTTCGGGCAGCAGGATGATGTCCGCGCCGCCCGCAATGCCGGAATACAGCGTCAGCCAGCCGGCCTTGTTGCCCATGATCTCAATGCACATCACGCGGCTGTGGCTGCCGGCAGTGGTGTGGATGCGGTCGATGACCTCGGTGGCAATGTCCACGGCGGTGTGGAAGCCAAAGGTCACGTCGGTGCCGTAAATGTCGTTGTCAATGGTCTTGGGCAGGCCAATAACGTTCAGGCCCTCCTGGCTCAGCAGGTTGGCGGTTTTGTGGGTGCCGTTGCCGCCCAGGCAAAGCAGACAATCCAGCTTGGCGGCGCGGTAGTTCTTCTTCATGGCGGCTACCTTGTCCACCTTGTCTTCCTCGACCACACGCATCTTTTTAAAGGGGGTACGCTTGGTGCCCAGGATGGTGCCGCCCACGGTCAAAATGCCGGAAAACTCGTCCGGGCTCATCTCGCGGTAGTTGCCGTTGATCAGGCCGTCGTAGCCGTTCATGATACCTACGATCTCGACCTTGCTGCCCATGCGGTGGTACAGCGCCTTGGCTACACCGCGGATGGTGGCGTTCAGGCCAGGGCAGTCGCCGCCGGAAGTCAGGATGCCAACACGAATCGCCATAAGAAAACCTCCCTGATAGATATTTTATTATAGTATAAATGTACGCCGTTGGGGCGGGCTTGTCAAGTTTCTTCGCGGTATTTCTCCATCATCTCTTTAAGGCAATACCGCATAATTCTAAGTGCCGATACGGCGAGCGAGGTGCGGC
>ENA-UOJJ01005710-UOJJ01005710.1-human-gut-metagenome-genome-assembly--contig:-CS66-NODE-5710-length-10262-cov-11.371118_pt1 | contig 10262 bp, 7 predicted proteins | sample MGYA00242343_ERZ723890 | MGnify/ENA metagenome assembly ERZ723890 | reverse complement strand
TCATCGTCTGGTAGAGGTGCAGGAAGTCGAAGCCCTGTACCAGCTGGTAGGTGAATTCGGTGAACGACATGCCGTCGCCCTCGCCGCTGAAACGCTTCTTGACCGAGTCTTTAGCCATCATGTAGTTGACGGTGATGCACTTGCCGATGTCGCGGATGAATTCGAGGAACGAGATGTCCTTCATCCAGTCGTAGTTGTTGACCAGCACGGCGGCATTCGGCGCGTCCGACTCGAAGTCGAGCAGTTTGGCGAGCTGCCGCTTGATCGCCTCCTGATTGTGGCGGAGCGTCGGCTCGTCGAGCAGGTTGCGCTCCTGCGACTTGCCGCTGGGGTCTCCGATCATGCCCGTCGCGCCGCCTATGAGCGCCAGCGGACGGTGGCCGCACATCTGGAAATGCTTGAGGATCATCACGCCCACCAGATGTCCGATATGCAGTGAGTCGGCTGTGGGGTCGATGCCCAGATAGGCCGTCGTCATCTCTTTTTCGAGTTGTTCCTTTGCGCCGGGCATGATCGTGTGGATCATGCCGCGCCATTCGAGTTCTTCGATGAAATTCTTTGTTGCCATTATTGCGTTATTTAATTTTCACTTTGTTTTTCGGTGGAAGCGCAGTTCGGAATCTGCTTCCGTCTGACGCTCCATCGCCCATAAATCCCGCTTTTTAAGCGGGTTACTCCACTTCCAAATCCAATGCTTTGCGGAGTTCCGCGATCAGCGGATTCTTTTCCGTCATGTATTTCACCCGGTCTTCGAGTTTGATCGGGCGTGCGGCCCGAATTTCCTCGTTGACGACCACTTCCAGTTCGATCGCTCCCGTGATGCCCGCCAGTTCGGCGATGCGCATCAGCATCCCTGTCTTGCTGCGGAGTATCTCTTCGCGCAGTTCGCTCGTCGGCACGCTCAGCGAGATCGTGTTGCCCTGCACCCTCATCAGTTCGAAGGCCGGGACGAACCGCGGACGTCGTTCCCGGATGAGGTTCAGGATCTTTTCCCGGGCGCGTTCCAGTTTCCGTTCGCACTCGGGGTCGATCGTCGCGACCTCCGGTTCGGCCGTTTCCTGTTCGGAAGGCTCCTCGTCCGGATTGCTGCCCGCCGAGGCGAGCAGTTCCGAAAGGGAGGTTCCCGAGATCAGCGGCCTCCGCGCGGGCTGGGGCGCGGGTTTGGACGCTTCGGGCCGTACGGCCGGAGCGGGAGCGGGTCCCGGGGCGGCTGCGGATTGCGCCGGCGTTTCCGGCCGGGGTGCGGCCGGCTGCGGAGCCGGGGCGGGAATCGGCGCGGACGCCGGTTGTGAGGCCTGCCCGGGTTGAACCGCTGCGGGTTGCTGCGGAGCCGCCGGAACGGGATTCGGACCGGGTCGGGTCGCCGGGTCGGGCTGCGGTTGCGCCGCAGGCGTCGCCGCGACGGCCGCGGCCGCCGTTCGGGGTGTCAGTTCGGGAAGCGGATACTCCCCGGAAGATGTCAGGGTGTCATTTTTTTTTTGACCGAGTCCGGCGATTTTCATCAGGCCCAACTCGACAAGCAATCGCTGGTTCGACGATTGCCGGATCTTCCCGTCAAGTTCCGTCAGTACGGAGATGGCTCCGAACAGGAACTCGACACTGCAGGCGCCCGCCTGCGTCCGGTATCGTTCGAGCAGCGTTCCGGTCATTTCGATCAGTCGCAGCGTGTCGGGCTGCCTGGCCATCAGGAGATCCCTCATGTGGCGGTTCATACCGGACATGAAGGTCTGGCCCGAGAAGCCTTTCGACAGCACGCTGTCGAAGGCCACCAGCACGTCGACGTAGTTACCCGCGAGCAGCATCTCCGTCACGCTGAAATAGGTGTCGTAGTCCAGCACGTTCAGCGTCTGGGCCACGTTGCGGTAGTCCAGCGCCGTGCCGCAGAACGACACGGCCTTGTCGAACATCGACAGCGCGTCGCGCATGCCGCCGTCGGCCTTCTGCGCGATGAGGTTCAGCGACTCTTCGTCCGCCGAGATGCCCTCCTGGGAGGCGATGTATTTGAGGTATTCGACCGAATCTTCGACGCGGATGCGGTTGAAATCGTAGATCTGGCAGCGCGAGAGGATCGTGGGGATGATCTTGTGTTTCTCGGTGGTCGCCAGAATGAAGATGGCGTGGGCGGGCGGCTCCTCCAGCGTCTTGAGGAAGGCGTTGAAGGCTGCGGCCGAGAGCATGTGGACCTCGTCGATGATGAACACCGAGTAACGGCCCACCTGCGGGATGATGCGCACCTGCTCGATCAGCGTGCGGATGTCCTCCACGGAGTTGTTCGACGCGGCGTCCAGCTCGTGGATGTTGAGCGAACGTCCCTCGTTGAACGAGCGGCACGATTCGCACTCGTTGCACGCTTCGGCGCCGTCGGGTGCGAGGCAGTTGATGGCCTTGGCGAAGATGCGGGCGCAGGTGGTCTTGCCTACGCCGCGGGGACCGCAGAAGAGGTAGGCGTGGGCCAGCTGGCCGCGCTCGATGGCGTTCTGGAGCGTCGAGGTGATATGTTTCTGCCCGACGACCGACCGGAAGGTCGCGGGGCGGTATTTGCGTGCGCTGACGATGAAATCACTCATAGTGTTGCAAAGATACGAAATATGAATTAAGAATTAAAAATTAAGAATTAAAAATTATGTGCCGTGCTCCGGCACGACAAATTGGCAGTTGTTGGCAGTTGTTCTGTGACAAATAATGACACTATGTCCTGGATTCGGAGTTGGCAGGGGTTTTGCTCAATTCACAATTCAGAATTCAAAATTAAAAATTACATATTATGAACATCAACACTCTTACCATCAAGGCGCAGGAGGCGCTGCAAGCGGCGCTCTCGCTGGCGCGGGAGCGGGGACAGCAGGCTGTCGAACCGCTCCACCTGCTCGCGGTGCTGATCCGCGAGGACGATTCGCTCTCGACGTTCCTGCTGGGGCGCGTGGGAGTGAATGTACGTTCGCTGCGCGACGAGGTCGGCCGGGCCGTGGCGTCGCTGCCGCGCGTCGAGGGCGGCGGCGAGCAGTTCTTTGCGCAGGACACCTCGAAGGCGATCCAGCGCGCCGTGGACTTCACGAAGAATTTCGGCGACAAATACGCCTCCGTCGAACACCTGCTGCTGGCCCTCGTGGCCGAGCGCGGGCAGGCCGCCGACATCCTCAAACGCAGCGGCGCGACGGAAAAGGAGCTGATCGAGGCGATCCGCACCTTCCGCAAGGGTGCGACGGTCGATTCGCAGACCTCCGAGCAGCAGTTCGACGCGCTGGGCAAGTATGCCATCAACCTCAACGAGCAGGCGCGCTCGGGAAAACTCGACCCGGTCATCGGGCGTGACGAGGAGATCCGCCGCGTGCTGCAAATCCTTTCGCGGCGCACGAAGAACAACCCGATTCTCGTGGGCGAGGCCGGCGTCGGCAAAACCGCCATCGCCGAGGGCATTGCCCGCAGGATCATCGACGGCGACGTGCCCGAGAACCTGAAATCGAAGGTCATCTACTCGCTGGACATGGGTGCGCTGATCGCAGGCGCCAAGTACCAGGGTGAGTTCGAGGAGCGTCTGAAAGCCGTCGTGCAGGAGGTTACGGCCAGCGAGGGCGAGATACTGCTCTTCATCGACGAGATCCACACGCTGGTCGGCGCCGGCAAGTCGTCGGGTGCGATGGATGCCGCGAACATCCTCAAACCGGCCCTTGCGCGGGGCGAGCTGCGGACCATCGGAGCCACGACGCTCGACGAGTTCCAGAAATACTTCGAGCAGGACAAGGCCCTCGAACGCCGTTTCCAGAAGGTGATGGTCGACGAGCCTTCGCAGGAGGACGCCATCTCGATCCTCCGCGGCCTGAAGGAGCGTTACGAAAACCACCACCAGGTGCGGATCAAGGACGAGGCCATCGTGGCCGCCGTCGAGCTTTCGACGCGCTACATCACCTCGCGGTTCCTGCCCGACAAGGCCATCGACTTGGTGGACGAGGCCGCCTCGCGGCTGCGTCTGGAGATGAACTCCGTGCCCGAGGAGATCGACACGCTCGACCGCCGGGTCCGCCAGCTCGAGATCGAACGCGAGGCCATCCGCCGCGAGAAGGACAAGGAGCGCGTCGAGCACCTGACCAAGGAGATCGAGGAGCTGAAGGCCCGCGACGCCGAGATGCGTGCCAGGTGGCAGGGCCAGCGCGATCTGCTCAAAAAGATTCAGGCCAACAAGGATAAGATCGAGTCGCTGAAAGTCGAGGCTCGGCAGGCCGAACGGCAGGGCGACTACGGCAAGGTGGCCGAAATCCGCTACGGCAAGATTCAGGAGGCCGAGAAGGAGATCGCCGCTTTTCAGGAGGAGTACCGCCTCGCTTCGGCCAGCGGTTCGATGATCAAGGAGGAGGTCGACGCGCAGGACGTCGCCGAGGTGGTGTCGCGCTGGACGGGCATTCCCGTGACGCGCATGCTGGCCTCGGAGCGCGAGAAACTGCTCCACATGGAGGACGAACTCCACAAGCGCGTCATCGGGCAGGAGCAGGCCATCGCGGCCATTTCCGACGCCGTGCGCCGTTCGCGCGCCGGGCTGAACGATCCCCGCAAGCCGATCGGTTCGTTCATCTTCCTCGGTACGACGGGCGTCGGCAAGACCGAGCTGGCCAAGGCGCTGGCCGAGTTCCTGTTCAACGACGACCAGATGATGACGCGTATCGACATGAGCGAGTACCAGGAGCGGCACGCCGTGTCGCGGCTTGTCGGGGCGCCTCCGGGATACGTCGGTTACGACGAGGGCGGCCAATTGACCGAGGCCGTGCGGCGCAAGCCCTATTCCGTGGTGCTGCTCGACGAGATCGAGAAGGCGCATCCCGACGTCTTCAACATCCTGTTGCAGGTGCTCGACGACGGCCGGCTGACCGACAACAAGGGCCGTACGGTGGATTTTCGCAACACGATCATCATTATGACCTCGAACATGGGTTCGCAGGTGATCCAGGATAACTTCGCCGAGGCCTTCGACGGCAGGAAGCTGCCCGAAGAGGTTGTCGAGCGGACGCGCCTCGCGGTGATCGACCTGCTGAAACAGCAGCTCAAACCGGAGTTCCTGAACCGTATCGACGAGATCGTGATGTTCGAGCCGCTGACGCACAAGGACATCGAACGCATCGTCGACATCCAGTTGGGTATCGTGCGCAGGATGCTTTCGGAGAACGGCATCCGGCTGGAGTACAGCGACAAGGCGCGCGAATGGATCGCCTCGGCGGGTTACGATCCGCTCTATGGCGCACGTCCCGTGAAGCGGGTCATCCAGCGCTATGTGGTCAACGACCTTTCGAAGCGGATTCTTGCCGGCGAGGTCGACCGCTCGAAGCCGATCGCGATTGACGCCGGGCAGGACGGGCTGACGTTCTCGAACTGACGCCGCCCGGCAGAGTGAAAAAGGGTTCCGATGATTCGGAACCCTTTTTCGTTTACCGGACGTATCTGCTGAAAAACTTCCACAGCTCTTCGCCCGTGTCTACGCCCGTCTCTTTCCAGGAGTGCTTTCCGCCGACGGTCTCGTAGAGCCAGACCTCGTTTCCGTCCGTGCCCTCCGTGTAGCGGTGGGCGATGACCTGCAAGCCGCCGGGGCGGGAGGGCAGGGTGTCGACCCGTTCTGCGAGGCATTTGTTCTTGGCGGCCCAGTAGCCGACCGCGGTCGGGACGGAGACATAGGCGCCCCAGCCCCCTTCGTTGCCGAGGTCGCCTTCCCAGCGGGTCGTCCGGTCTTCGGTGCCGTGGATTTCGAACAGCGGAATCGGATGCGGATTGCGGTCCGAGCGGAGGATTTCGACGGACATGAACCCGGCGACCGGTCCGAGGGCCGCATAGGTCTCCGGACAGCGCGAGGCCAGCAGGTAACACATGTCCCCGCCGTTCGACATACCCGTGCAGAAGACGTTGCGGCGGCTCAAACCATGTTTTTTCTGAAGGTGCCGGATCAGTTCGGAGAGGAACCGCACGTCGTCGACGGCCATATCGGCCTGAAAGGGGTAACCCACGTTCCAGCATGTTTTGCCGCGGCCGTCGCGTTCGCCCTGCGGGTAGCAGACGGCGAAACCGTGGCGGTCGGCAACGCGGTTCATGTCGAACCGTTCCGGGTCGCCCTGTCCTCCGTAGCCGTGGAGGACAATGACCAGCGGTGCGCCGTCGGGCAGCCCTTCGGGAAGGTGGAGGCGGTAGGTGCGGTCGATGCCGCCCGAACGCAGCGTGTGGCCGGGCGTCTGCGCGAGGCAGGTTCCCGCTGCGAAAAGCAGCAGGCAGGAAAGGGAGTGCAGGAGGTATTTCATCATTTTGAGTATTAGAGTCCTTTGCGGGCGAGGCGCCAGGCCAGCGCGTTGTAAAGCCGGATCACGGGACCGCGCCAGCCGGCGGGCAGGGCGTTCAGGGCGCGGACCTTGCGCAGCGTGCGGCGGTAGGTTCGCGTCCAAGCGAAGAACCGGGCGGCGCGGGCGGCCTCCTTCGTGCCGCCTTTAGTGCTGATGATAAGCGCTTTTCCCAGTGCGGCGCGGGCCACGAACTCCCGGTCCTCCTCGGGGGCCAGCGGGTCGTACAGCTCCTCGAACGAATGGACGGTCTTCTCGGGCGTGTAGCTTGCCGCCGAGCGGTTCGAAGCCACCCGCGAGTAGCGGACCAGCCGTTCGGGCGAGAAGCAGACTTCGTAGCGGCGGGCAATCCTAATCCACATGTAGAGGTCTTCGGCGATCTTCATGCCCTCGGGAAACAGCCCCACGGTGTCGAACACGCGCCGCGGGATGCAGCTGGCCGACGGGATGGCGATGTAGCGGTGGGCCGATTCGCGGAAGAAATTCGCCACGACGCCCCGCTCGGAGGGTGTCGGGGCCGGATAGGTCCCGTCGTGGCTTATTATTGAAAACGCCGTGCAGTAGAGTCCGCAGCCGGGGAACTCGCGGATCATGGCGGCGATTTCGGCCAGAAACCCCGGCTCCCAGGCGTCGTCGGCGTCCAGCAGGGCGATGTATTCGCCCGTCGACTCTGCGATGCCGCGGTTGCGCGCGGCGCAGACCCCGGCGTTGGACTGCCGGACGAGCCTTACGAGCGGCGAGCCGATCGCACGCACGATCTCCGCGCCGCCGTCGGTCGAACCGTCGTCCACGACGATGATCTCCTGCGGGGGGCGGGTCTGCGCCAGGGCCGAGCGTACGGCCGCGCCGATTTCCAGCTGCTTGTTGTAGAGGGATATGACGACCGAAATGGTGGGTTCTGACATCTGTTCTGCCGGGTTTTGTTGCGAAGATATTGATCTTTTGCTACTTTTGCAAATAAAACCGTACCATGACCGTATTCGAAAAAACCGACCGATTCCTGCGCAACCTCTATGAGACGGCGTTTTACTTTGCAGTGATGGCCGTGAAGGAGAATTTCCGCAACTACGTCGGCCGAGCCGGAACGGTCGGCGCGCCGAAGCCGTCGGTCCTGATCCTCGGCAACGGCCCTTCGCTGGCCGAAGACCTGCCGCGGCTGATCGCCCGGGGCGAACACACGGCAAAGGACATCATGGCGGTCAACTACTTTGCGCTGGACGAACGTTTTACGACGGTCCGGCCGGCTTATTACGTGCTTTCCGATCCGATGTTTTTCCGCGACAGCGTCTGCCGCGACCGTGTGGCGGAACTCTACCGCACGCTTGCCGAAAAGGTGACGTGGCCGATGAACCTCTACGTGCAGTACTACAACCCCGAGCGGTTCGACTACCGTGTCGCGCTGCCCAACCCCAATATCCGCATCGTGCGGTTCCACACGCAGGTCTACCGCGGGTTCCGGGGCGTGGAGTTCTGGCTCTACCGCCACGGTCTGGGAAGCGCCAACTTCGGGACTGTGGTGCAGGTGTGCGAGTACGTCGCCCTGCTGCTGGGTTACAAGACGCTGGAACTCTATGGGGTGGATCATACGCTGCTCGACGGGCTGTCGGTCGACGACGAGAACCGTCTCTGCCGGGCCGACAGGCACTATTACGACGACACTCCGGCCGTTCCGAAGCCGATCTTCCAGAAGGTTCCGCACCGTCCCTATACGATGGCCGTTTATCTGGCCGAGGTCGCCGAACTGTTCCGCGGCCACGAGGCGCTGCGCGATTACGCCCGATCGCTCGGGGCGCGGATCATAAACCGGACCGAGGGGTCGATGATCGACGCCTACGAGCGGGAACGAAAATAGAAAAAGGGCGGTTTTGAAAATTCGCAGGGTCGGAAGACTCATTTTTCAGCAATTCGGCTCTGTTTTCAGGCAGCTGCTCGCGGTGGCCTGCTATGGAGCGTGCGGAATAGCAGGCTTCCGCAAGGCGGAGCTGCGGCCTGCCGATTCGCCTCCGGCAAATCGAAAATCTTCCGAGTCTGCGAGTTCGCAGGATCGGCTTTTATTTATCCCGGTAGGTTCCGGCTCGCCGCGATGATTTCGGCCATGGCGAAGTCCTCGGGGTAGTCGATGTCCAAACCCTCGATGCGGTCCACGACGGCCATGTAGGGACGATCGCCGATGCGGCGGCCGCGGCCGCACCACAACTCCCGCGAAAAGATGAAGAAGGCGCTGGTCTCGATGTAAACCGGCTCGATGGTCTGCGTGCGGGGGATGTTGTCGAGAGCGTAGTTGAGCGGACGGCCTTCGAACCAGGCGAAAGTCTGGATTTTTTCGGCGCTGAACGCCGAGTCGTATTCGCCCGAACGCACTTTGCCGAGCGCATCGGCAAGGGTCGCGGCGCGGATGAACGGCGAGGTGGCGTGGGCGAGGATGTAGAGGTCGGCCCCGACCCGGGCGGTGAAGCTGTCGTAAATCTCCCGCCCGAGCGTCGTGTCGCTGTCGAGCGACGGGTCGCGGAGCAGCAGCCGGACCCCCTCGGGCAGCAGCGCGCGGATGCCTTCGTCGCTGCAAAAGACGTAGACCTCGTCGATGCCCTCCACTTCAGTCAGGGTTTTCAGGATATGACACATCAGCGGCGATCCGTCCAGCGGGCGGAGGTTCTTGCCTGCGACGCGCTGGCTGTTGAGCCGGATGGGAACGAATGCTACGGTTTTCATGGAGTCTGATAATTTGTAAAGGGGTTCGTCGCGACACTTTGCCGCTTGCGGCGTTCAACTTCCCGCCCCGGGCGGGGAGTCAGGGGTGGGGCGGATTTGCAAACACGGCGGAACACCGTGGAAACGGCATTCCGCGCTGCGATGCATTGCCGATATTTCAACCGGCATTTCATTGTACCAGAAGATTGCAGCCCCGGATGTCCGAATGGTCGATGCGGCCTTCGATGACGAACGCGCCGTCCGCGCCGACGCGCCCCACGTCCTGTGTCTGGATAAAGGCGCACGACCACCAGGAAGCCAGGTCCGCGATGTTCAGCCCGCCGCGTGCGCCTGCCGGGAGCGGGTCGAACGGGTCGTTGACGTCGCGTGCCGTGACGCGCATCCAGCCCGGGCAGCGGAACACGTTGCCTCCCTGCGAATAGGCCTGCGAGGTGAGTTCGGCCATGCCGTATTCCGAATGAATCTCCCCGACCCCGAAGGCGTCGCAGAGGATTCGGTGGAACTCCTCTTTGGGAATCTCCTCGCGGTAACCCTTCATGCCGCCCGTCTCCATCACCACCGTATCGCGGAGCTTCGGAGCGTACCGCTCCGCGAGGTCCCACAGCGCATAGCTTACGCCCAGCAGGATTTTCGGCTTCGGGTCGCGCTCCATCGCCGCCAGCAGTCCTTCGCAGTCATCCAGATAGAATCCGCCCGATCCGCAGTCGGCGATCAGCCGGTCGGCCATGTAGACCAGCGACGAACCTTTGCGCCGCAGGTAATTGGGCAGCAGGGCGTAGAGGCTCAATCCGGCGGGGTCGCCGTAGAAGTTGCGGAATGCCGTGCGGAACGCCTGCTCGTAGAGCGCCAGCGAGCGCATCGGGTGGCGCGAGGGCGTCATTCCGGTCGTGGCCGACGAAGTGAAGACCGCCTCGGGCGGAGTCTCCCCGCAATAGACCGTATGCGTCTTGAACAGTTCGATGGGCAGGTACGGAATCTTTTCAGGCGTGTCGACATGCTCCGTCCGGACGCCGATCCGGGCGAGGTATTCGCGGTAGGGGGCGCATTCGCGGGCCTGGCGGCGGAATATTTCCAGCGCCGCGGCGTCGAAGGCCGCTCCGTCCGCAATGCGGAATATGTCGTCGGGGGTGATCATTACATGCAAAGTTACCAAAAAAAACGGACGATTCCAAAACCGAATCGTGTCCGGTTCGGCAAAGCACCGCTTCGCTGTAAACGCAAAAACAACAACCCGCGGTCCGGATA
>ENA-UOJJ01005707-UOJJ01005707.1-human-gut-metagenome-genome-assembly--contig:-CS66-NODE-5707-length-10270-cov-9.534312_pt1 | contig 10270 bp, 7 predicted proteins | sample MGYA00242343_ERZ723890 | MGnify/ENA metagenome assembly ERZ723890 | reverse complement strand
CCGTAGTCGGTGATCATGGCGACCTTGTACTCGACCTTAGTCTGGGGATCGTCGGGCGTATCGGGCGTGTCGGGGGTGGGGTCCTTCTGACCGCAGGCTACGAGCGCGAGGACCATAGCCAGGGAGAGAAGAAGAGCAAAGAACTTCTTCATAGTGCAAACCTTCCTTACAATTTTTTGAAATCATATCATGGACATGACATCGAGCGTATTATAGCAAGATTTTTTCAAAAGGGCAAGTCATATTTGCTGAAAAGTGTGAATTTTTGGCAAAAGCTTCATGGTGAAAGCGCACAAAGAGAGACCGCAGACGCGGTCTCTCTTTGCTCAGTATTGGAAAATGCTGCCGCCGACGAACTCGCGCACGATGGAGTCGCGCGGGACGTAATCGGTTTTGAGCGGCGGAACGGAGTTGACGACCTCGAAGAGGTCGGTCAGCCCGTGCTCGTCGATGAAGGCGTCGTCAAGCTGGGTGTAGAACTCGGGGATCTCCTTGAGATAGCGCGCGAGGATGCACGGCTCGTAGTCGTGGAAGGTGTCGATGTGGATGCCCGCGTTGGGCTTATTGGGCATGATATAGTTCCGCTCGCCGCGGTCCACGCTCTCGGCGCGCTCGACCGTCTGGCGCAGGGAGTGCCCGCGGCCCTGATAGTCGCGGATCATGCGGCGCGCCACGCGCAGCTGCTCGGGACGGACGATCTTGTCGTGCGTGGTGATGATGCGCGTGCGGGGCGCGACGTAAACGCCGGTCGCCATGTCGCGCACGCGGTCGAAGATCAGCGGGTTGAGCATGTGGATGCCCTCGGCGATGATAACGGCGTCGCGGTCGCCCTGCATCCTGAACCAGCTGCCGGTGGTGCCGCTCTTGAAATCATAGACGGGCAGCTCGACCTCCTCGCCGTCGGACAGGCGGTGGATGCAGTCGATGAGCAGGTCGCGGTTCACGCACAGGGGGGATTCCCAGTCCGTCAGCTCCGGCGGACGGTCGGCGAGCGGCAGGAAGAAATTATCCATGCTCAGCAGGCACACCTTTACGCCGAGGTTTTCCAGGTACGCCTTCAGGCGCATGGCGGTGGTGGTCTTGCCGCTGCCGCTCGGGCCGGTCAGGCAGACGAGCGGCTTTTTGCTCTTGTTCATCAGGATGCTCGCCGCGGCGGCGCTGATCTTGTCGTGAAAGACCTCCTCGCAGCGCAGGACAAAGCGCGTGTCGTCGCGCATGGCCTCGGTGATGTTTTCAATGTCGATGACTCGCATGGGGAAAACGCTCCTTATTCTTTGTTCTCCATCTTGACCGCGACCTCGAGCGCGATCTTCATCATGTTGGTGAAGGTGGTCTGTCGCTCATCGGCGGAAAGCTCCTCACCGGTGACGAGGTTATCGGAGATGGAACAGATGGCAAGCGCGCGCTTGCCGGTATAGGCGGCGGTGCAGTAGAGGCCCGCCGCCTCCATCTCGACCGCCATCACGCCCATTTTGCCGAAGCGGGCGTTGCGGCCCGCCGCATCGTAAAACGTGTCGGAGGAATAGAGATTACCGACCGGCATCTTCACGCCCAGCTCCTTCGCGCTCTCCACCGCGGCGGAGAGCAGCTCGTAGTCGCAGATGGGGGCGAAGGTGCCGCCGAGCTCATACTGGCCGGCGAAGTCGGAGTTGGTGCAGGCGCCCATGCCGGCGCACACGCTGCCGAGCTCCATATCCGCGCGCATCGCGCCCGCGGAGCCGACGCGGATGATGTTCTCCACGCCGTACTGCGTGTAGAGCTCGTTGGAGTAGATGGCGATGGACGGAATGCCCATGCCGCTCGCCATCACGCTCACGCGCACGCCCTTGTAGGTGCCGGTGTAGCCCTGCACACCGCGGACGTTGTTGACAAGCTGCGGATCTTCCAGAAAGGTCTCCGCGATGAACTTCGCGCGGAGGGGGTCGCCGGGCATGAGCACGGTCTTGGCGAAATCGCCGTTTTGGGCATTGTTATGAGGGGTGGGCATGGCTTATTCTCCTTTCTCCATCGCCTTGACGGCCTTGACGATGCGGCTGGTGCCGAGACGGTCCGCGCCGAGCTTGAGGAAGTCCTCGGCGTCCTGCAGATTGGCGATGCCGCCGGCGGCCTTGATCTTCTTGCCGTTCGTCATGTGCGCCGCCATGAGCGCTACGTCCTCGCGCGTCGCGCCGCCCCCGCCGAAGCCGGTGGAGGTCTTGATATAGTCCGCCGCGGAGTTGGACACGACCTCGCAGAGCTTGATCTTCTCCTCGTCCGTGAGCATACAGGTCTCGATGATGACCTTGAGGATGTTGCCGTGGCAGGATATCTTTACGGAATTGATCTCCTGCAAGATTTTATCGTACTGGCCTTCCTTGACCCAGCCGAGGTTGATGACCATGTCGATCTCGGTCGCGCCGTCGGCTACGGCGGACTCAGCCTCCATGCACTTGATGCCGCTGGGAACGTAGCCGTTGGGGAAGCCGATGACCGTGCACACGGGCAGCTGACCGAAGCCGTAGTGCTGCTGCTCGGCGATGTAGTGCGCGGCGTGGGCGACGTAGGTCTGCGGAATGCAGACGCTCGCGCAGCCGTACTTGATGCCGTCGTCGCAGATCTGGCGGATCTCCTCCCAGGTGGCGGTGGGGGCGAGCAGGGTATGGTCAACGTGACGGAGAATTTCTTTCACATCCATCGTATATGGTATCCTTTCCAAGAAAAATAGATTCCGCAAAGGGGAATGATTTCCTGTTTATCAGTGTAGCACAGTGACTGCAAAAAAGCAAGCGCACCGCATTCGGTCACATGACCGCGTGTGTCGGGCCGCACGGTGCAGGAAGATAAGAAGGCGGCCCTTATGGGCGCAGAAGAAAAAGGAGACCTCAAAAGAGGTCCCCTTTTCATTTTCAGAAATCGGCAGACGCTTCTCAGCACTTCTCGAACACGGTGGCAACGCCCTGACCGCCGCCGATGCAGAGGGTGGCAAGACCCTTCTTGGCCTCGGGGCGCTTGAGCATCTCGTGCAGGAGGGTGACGATGATGCGAGCGCCGGAAGCGCCGACGGGGTGACCGATGGAGATGGCGCCGCCGTTGACGTTGACCTTGCTCATGTCGAAGTGCAGCTCACGCGCGACGGCGATGGACTGCGCGGCGAAGGCTTCGTTGGCCTCGACGAGGTCGATGTCGTCGATGGTCACGCCGGCCTTGGCCATGGCCTGACGGGAGGCGGGAACGGGACCGACGCCCATGATCTTGGGATCGACGCCGCCCTGGCCCCAGCCGATGAGCTTCGCCATGGGCTTGAGGTTATACTTCTTGACGGCCTCGCCGGAGGCGAGAACGATGGCGGCAGCGCCGTCGTTGATGCCGGAGGCGTTGCCGGCGGTCACGCGCTGAACGTGCTTGCGGGTATCCGCCTCATGGATCTCGGTGGGCTGGAAGGTGTGGACGACCTGGTCCTCAACGCCCTCGGGACCGACCGGGAACGCGCCCTTGAGCTTGGCAAGACCCTCGGGCGTGGAGCCGGCGCGGGGGAACTCATCCTTCTTGAACTCGACGATCTCCTTCTTGACCTTGACGGGAACGGGAACGATCTCGGCATCAAAGCGGCCGGAAGCCTGCGCGGCCTCGGTCTTCTGCTGGGAGGCAGCGCCGAAGGCGTCAAGCTCCTCGCGGGTGATGCCCCAAACGTCGCAGATGTTCTCGGCGGTGGTGCCCATGTGGTAGTTGTTGAACGCATCCCACAGGCCGTCCTTGATCATGGTGTCGACGAGCTTCTTGTCGCCCATGCGGGCGCCCCAGCGGGCGTCGGTAGAGGCATAGGGAGCAGCGCTCATGTTCTCGGTACCGCCGCAGACGATGATGTCGGCGTCGCCGGCGAGGATGGCGCGGCCGGCCTCGATGACGGACTTCATGCCGGAGCCGCAGACCATGCCGACGGTGTAGGCGGGAACGGAGTAGGGCAGGCCCGCGCCCACGCCGACCTGACGGGCGACGTTCTGACCGAGGCCGGAGGTCAGGATGCAGCCGAACATCAGCTCATCGACGTTCTCGGGAGCGACGTTGGCACGCTTGAGGGCTTCCTTGACAACGATGGCGCCCAGCTCGGCGGCGGGGGTATTCTTCAGGGAACCGCCAAAGGAGCCGACCGCGGTACGGCAGCAATTCACGACATAGAGTTCTTTCATGGGATATCTCCTTTTTCATAAAAATTTTGGTATTCCGCAGAGGGAATCATTTTCGTCTTGATTATACAACAGGCGCGCATGAAAAATCAACTGCAAAATTTCATTTTCCCGTGCAAAAATTGACGCTTTTCCTGCATTTTGTTAAATTATTAACAGTTTTGCAGCATTTCCTGCGTCTTTCTCAGCTTTCGGCTGCTTCCTGCCCGTTTTCCGTCGCGGTGTCGTCTGCCGTATCGCCGTCCGCGTCGGTATCCATCAGCAGCGAGAAGGCGTCATAAATATCGACGAGGTCCAGCGCCTCGACCGCCGGATTCATCTCCACCGCGGCGTCCTCGATGCGGCTTTCGAGCAGACCGCTGAAATAGGTCTCGCGCACCGCGTCCACGGCCTTCGCCTCATCGAGCGGCTTGCGGAGAATGATGTGGTAGCCGTAGTAGCTCTCCACGATCTCGCTGACCTCGCCCTCGCCAAGCGCGGCGGCAGCGCTCTCAAACTCCTCGACCATCTGACCGGAGCCGAAGGTGTAGCCCTCGGGGTTGCCCGCGCGGCCGGAGTCCTCGCTGTACTCGTCGGCAAGCTCGGTGAAGTAGCCGATCAGATCGTCGCCCGTGTAAGCGTCCAGCTTGGCCTTGAGCTCCTCTGCCAGCGCCTTCTTCTCCGCCTTGGTCTCGTCGTCCAGTTCCTGATAGGTGGACATATCGCGCGTGAGCAGCAGGATGTGGTCGGCGGTCATGTAGCCCTGCTCGGCGGCATAGGCGATCAGCTGCTCGTCGGTGGCGTAAAGGCTGCTGCCCTCGGTCGCCGCCAGCTCCTCGAGCGCACTGTAGAGGTAGTCCGAGCGGCACATACGGTCATAGGTCTCCTCGCTCAGGCCCAGCTTGGCGAGCTCGGCGCGGTAGCTCTCCTCGCCGCCGAGGCTCTCGACAGTCTCCGCGCGTTCGGTCTCCAGCTCGCTGAGCGCAGCTTCGTCAAGGATGACGTTGTTCTCCTGCGCCAGCTTCTCGATGACGGCAAAGCTCTTCGTGTTCTCTAAAATGCTGTCCTTCGTCACGTCAAGCACCGTTTCGCCCTCCTGCAGCTCCATGCTCCAGTCAAGGTCCATGCCGTACATATTCATGTAGCTTTCCATGTAGGAGGCGGCATAGCAGAGGTTATAGAAATACATATCCATCGGCACATCGATGCCGTCCACCCTCATCGCGACAGCGTCGGGAGCGATACCGGTCAGCTGATAGCAGACGCCCTCCTCGACCTTGCCCGCGTCAAAGCGGTCCTTGCCGCCGCAGGCGGCCAGCGAGACAAGCAGCGCCAGCGAAAGCGCCGCAGCCAAAATACGTTTCATCTTCGTTTCCTCTTTCTTCTGAGTTTTGTGGTATCGCACCCCGCCGCAGGGCGTGGCGCTGCGGGTTCAGACGCCCTCTGCGGGCGCGATGCTCTCGACCAGCTCGAGCGCCGCAGGAAGCGGCTTCTCGCCCCCCTCGAGCCGCAGCGCGAGCTTCGGCTCGATGCCGGCGGAGAGCGTCAGCCGGCGCTTGTTCTTTCCCATCGCGCAAACGCGCATCACCGCCTCGACCGGCATCTCGCCGCCGAAGGTAAAGGTGATCGTGTCGCCGCGCTGGGAAATGTCGCGGATGCCCGCCGCGCACGCCTCGCCGCGCAGCATGGCGACGTCGAGCAGAGCGAGCGTGCTCGCCGGCGGCTCGCCGTAGCGGTCAAGCAGCTCGTCGAGCAGGTCCTGCGATTCCTCGCGCGTGCGCACCGCCGCGATGCGGCGGTAAATATCCATGCGCTGCTCAGGAGAGGAAATGTAGCTCTCCGGCAGGTTGGCCGAAATGGTCAGGTCCGCCGAGCAGTCCGTGCGGCTCGCCTTCTTCTCGCCGCGCTCCTCGAGCACGGCCTCCTCCAAAAGCTGCAGGTACATATCGTAGCCCACGCTCATCATATAGCCCGACTGCTCGGGGCCGAGCAGGTTGCCCGCGCCGCGGATCTCGAGGTCACGCATCGCGATGCGGAAGCCCGAACCGAACTCCGCGTATTCGCGGATGGCGGTCAGCCGCTTGGCGGCGACCTCGGTGAGGATCTTGCCCGGGCGGTAGGTCATATAGGCATAAGCGCGGCGCGCGCTGCGCCCGATGCGCCCGCGGATCTGGTGAAGCTGGGCGAGGCCCAGCCGGTCCGCGTCCTCGATGATGAGGGTGTTGACGTTCGGAATGTCGATGCCCGTCTCGATGATGGTCGTGCAGACGAGGATCTGCGCTTCGCCGTCGGAAAACTGCTGCATCACATGGCTCAGGCCCTTTTCGTCCAGCTTGCCGTGCGCGACCGCAATGCTGACCTCCTCGCCGAGGAGCTTTTTGAGCTGCGCGGCGCAGCGGTCGATGGTCTCCACGCGGTTGTGCAGGTAGTAGACCTGCCCGCCGCGCGAAAGCTCGCGCCGGATGGCTTCGGCGATCACGCCCCAATCGTGCTCGAGTACATAGGTCTGCACCGGCTGACGGTCCTGCGGCGGCATCTCGATGGTAGACATATCGCGGATGCCCGACAGCGCCATGTTCAGTGTGCGCGGAATGGGCGTCGCAGACAACGTGAGCGTGTCCACCTGCTTGGAAAGCTCCTTGAGCTTTTCCTTGTGCGTCACGCCGAAGCGCTGCTCCTCGTCGATGACGAGCAATCCGAGGTCCTTGAAGTGCAGTCCCTTTTGCAGCAGCGAGTGCGTGCCGATGAGCAGGTCGATCTTCCCCTCCGCCGCGCTTTGCAAAATCTTTTTCTTCTGCGCCGGCGTCTTGAAGCGCGAGAGCACCTCGATCGTCACCGGAAAGCTGCGGAAGCGGTTGATGGCGGTGGCGTAATGCTGCTGCGCCAGCACGGTGGTCGGCACCAGGATCGCCGCCTGCTTGCCGTCGAGCACGCATTTCATCACCGCGCGCAGCGCGACCTCCGTTTTGCCGTAGCCCACATCGCCGCAGAGCAGGCGATCCATCGGGCGCGAGCGCTCCATGTCGCTCTTGATCTCCGCGATGGCGCGGAGCTGATCGTCCGTCTCCTCATAGTCGAAGGCGTCCTCAAACTCGCGCTGCCAGGTGGAGTCCGGCGAAAAGGCGAAGCCGGGGCGGCGCTGCCGTTCGGCGTAGAGCTTGATGAGCCCTTTCGCAAGGTCTTTCGCCGCGGCCTTAGCGCGGGATTTGGCCTTCGTCCAGTCCGTGCCGCCGAGCTTGTTCAGCTTGACGTGCTCGCCCTCCTCCCCGCCGCCGTGGCTGCCGATGTACTTCGACACCATATCGAGCTGCGTCGCGGGAACGTACAGGCTGTCGCTGCCGGCGTAGGCGATCTTGATGTAATCCTTGTCCGCGCCGTCCACGCGGATGCGCTCCATGCCGACAAAGCGGCCAATGCCGTGGCGCTGGTGAACGACGAGGTCGCCCGGCGTCAGGTCGGTGTAGGAGCGGAGCTTCTGACGGCTCGAATCCTTTTTCTGCCGCACCGCGCGCGGCGCTTTGCCGCTGAGCGGCGCAAGAAGCTGCCCCTCGGTCAGAATGACAAGGCGGAGCTGCGGGTATTCGCAGCCCGCGCTCAGCGCGCCGAGGCCGATGACGGTCTCGCCCGCGGCGGGCAGCGTCCGATCGGAGAGATCGAGCCGTGCGCGCACGCCGCGCTCCTCCAGAAGGCGGTGAAAATTCCTCGCGCGCGTTTCGTTGCCGCAGAGCACCAGCACGCCGCTGCCCGCGGCAAGATAGTGCTCCATGTCCGCGGCGGCGGTCTCAAGGCTGCCGCCGTAGGACGGCAGCTGCCGCGCGTTGATGCTGAGCATCGCCCGCGGCGGGGCCAGATAGCGCGAGGTCGGCAGGCTGTCGCACAGGAGCAGCGGGAAGCTGCCCCGCAGCCGCCGCGTCAGGTCCTCGAGCTCGACCGCGAGCGAGGCGAACTGCCCCGCGAGCGTGCCCTCCTCCAGCAGGATCTTCAGGTCCTCGCCCCATTCAAAGGCGCAGCCCTTCGCGCGCTCCATGACGCGGCTGCCCTCGCAGACGAGCACGATGCTTCCCTCCGGCAGGTAGTCCGCCGCACAGACGGCGGTCGGGTAGGCGGCGGCAAGGTAGCGGTCCATGCCGCCGAGCGGCAGGCCCTCACGCAGGCGGTCCATATCCGCGCGGATCGCTGCGGCGGTCTTTTCCGTGGTCTCCTTTTTTGCCAGCTGCGCCGCGGCGTGCTCCATACGCGCGAGCATCGCGTCCCGTCCGCCCTCGGCGGCAAAGGGCAGCACCTCGGCGGCGGGCAGAACGGTCAGCTCCTCAAGGTTTTTCGTGCGGCGCTGCGTGGCGACGTCAAACTCGCCCATCGCGTCGATCTCGGTATCAAAAAATTCGACGCGCACCGGTGCGCTCATCGGGGAATAGACGTCTAAAATGCCGCCGCGCACGGCGAACTGTCCCGCGCCCTCGACCTGCTCGCAGCGGACATAGCCCGCGGCGGTCAGGCGCTCGGCGAGCGCGCGCAGGTCGTGCTCCTCTCCGAGCCGGAGCGTGAGCACCGCGTCGCGCAGCGCCGTCGGCGGCAGCGTGCGCTGCATCATGCCGTCCACCGTCGCCACGACGATGCCCGTCCTGCCGAACGCCATGCGGCACAGCGCGTCCAGCCGCTCCTGCTCAAAGCTGTGGGAGGCGGAAACGCGGTCGCGCAGCTGCCATTCGCGGGCAAAGAGCGTCACGCACTCCTCCCCTGTCAGGGCGGCGAGATCTGCGGCCATGCGCCGCGCCTCCTGCTCGTCGGCGCAGAGGACGGCGAGGGGACGCTTGGTCTCCTGCCGCAGCGCCGCGCCGAGCATCGCGCGGTGTACGCCGCTCACGCCGCTGACCGCCGCCGGCCCCGTGCCGAAGCGGATGATCTCCTCCAGCTCCCGCAGCTCCGGCAGCGCCATCATTTGCCGGTTCAGCTCCTGCATGAATGTCCCCCCTCCTTTTTCGCCGCAACGCGCAAAAGGGCGCAGATCGTCCCCGGTCGGACGGTCTGTACCCACACACATCGTTTTCCATGTTCTCCTGAGATGTCCGAAAAGAACTTCTCCTCCGGCAGTATACTACGCCGGAGGAGAAAAGTAAATGAACGAATGATAAACTTTTCGCGCAGGCAGCGTTATCTCAGTTGAAGCGGTTCTGCGCCTCGGTCACGCCGCGGGAGATGATGCACTCCGCCGCGTCGAGCGCGCGGTCGAGCGCCTCGTCCACGATCTTCTTCTCCTGCGCGGAGAAGCTGCCGATCACCCAGTCCACCATGTCATAGTCCGGATGGCTCGGCGCGCCGACGCCGACCTTCACGCGCGGGAACACGTCGGTGCCAAGGTGGGCGATGATGTTCTTGATGCCGTTGTGCCCGCCGGCGGAGCCCTTGTCGCGGATGCGCAGCTTGCCGAGCGGCAGCGAAACGTCGTCGTAGATAACGAGCACATGGTCGCTCGGGATCTTATAGAACCGCGCCGCCTCGCCCACCGCCTCGCCGGAGAGGTTCATATAGGTCTGCGGCATCATCAGCAGCACGCGCGCCCCGCCGAATTCGATCAGCTCCGTCAGCGCGCGGAAGCGCAGGCGGTTGCAGCGCAGGTCCTGCTTGTCAATGAGCCGCTCGGCGGCCATGAAGCCGATGTTGTGGCGCGTGTTCTCGTACTGCTTGCCGTAGTTCCCCAGACAGACGAGCAGCCACTCCGCGGGACCGGTGACTTTCTTTCCAAAAAACATGACGATAACCCTCGTATAAAAAAGAGCGGCCTTCCGCCGCTCTTTTTTGAAATGCCCTTAGTTGAACAGCTTTGCGATGGAAATCTCCTGATAGGTGCGCTCGATCGCCTCGGCGAACATGGGCGCGACGGTCAGGTACTTGATACGGGCCTTGGCCAACTCCGCTTCGCCGACGGGAGCGGGAATGGTATCGAGCAGGGCCAGCTCCTCGATGCAGCTCGCCTCAAGGCGCTCAAGCGCGGGACCGGAGAGAACGCCGTGGCTCGCGCAGGCGTAGACCTTCTTCGCGCCGCCGACTTCAACGACCGCCTTGGCGGCGTTGCAGAGGGAGCCGGCGGTATCGACCATATCGTCGAAGAGGATGCACTCCTTGCCCTC
>ENA-UOJJ01005695-UOJJ01005695.1-human-gut-metagenome-genome-assembly--contig:-CS66-NODE-5695-length-10299-cov-5.842347_pt1 | contig 10299 bp, 6 predicted proteins | sample MGYA00242343_ERZ723890 | MGnify/ENA metagenome assembly ERZ723890 | reverse complement strand
CAGACAGCTCTTCTTCACATCCTGAACCTTCCTCATGACATCCAGGGAGAAGGCATCGATACGCAGCGACGGAAGAGAGATATTCACCTTGCGATTCCGGCAGTCCTCGATCAGTCCGTTCACCAGCGGTTCAATCCCGCTGTAATCACTGGAGCTCAGGGAGCTTAACGAGATCTCCTCGTGCCCGCTATTCTCTAACATCTTCGCCGCCAGATCCTGCAGGCGGTCCAGACTCCGTTCACGCACCGGGCGGTATACCATACCAGCCTGACAGAAGCGGCAGCCGCGGATGCAGCCTCGCTGAATCTCCAGAACCACACGGTCCTGGGTTACCTTAATAAAAGGAACCAGCGGCTTCTCCGGATAGAAGGACTCTGTCATGTCCTTTACAATTACCTTGCGAACCTTCTCCGGTACATCCGGATATTTCGGCGTAAAGGATGCCAGCGTACCGTCGGCATGATATGCTACTTCATACAGAGAAGGCACATAGATGCCAGGAAGCGTTGCTGCTTTCTGCAGGAAAGCCTCCCGATGGCCTCCGGCCGCCTTATGCTCCCGATACAGGCGGATCAGCTCCGGATACGTCTCCTCGCCCTCTCCGATATAGAACATATCGAAGAAATCCGCCAGCGGCTCCGGATTATAAGTACAGGGACCGCCGCCGATCACAATCGGATCGTCCTCCCCGCGCTCCGAAGCCATCATGGGGATGCCGGACAGATCCAGAATCTGCAGAATATTCGTGTAACACATCTCATACTGGATCGTAATTCCTAAGAAATCGAACTCACGAACCGGGCTCTGAGATTCCAGAGCAAACAGCGGAATCTTCTGCTCCCGCATCACCCGGTCAAGATCTACCCAGGGCGAGTACACGCGCTCACACCAGACATGCTCCATGGCATTCAGCATGTGATACAGAATCTGGATGCCCAGGTGGGACATTCCGATCTCGTACACATCCGGGAAACACATGGCGAAACGCACATCCACCTGCTCCGGATCCTTATATACTGCGTTGATCTCATTGCCAATATAACGGGCCGGTTTCTCAACGGTAAGCAAAATTTCATCCGACAGTGCTAATTTTCTCATATCAATCTCTCTTTATCATAGAATTTACAGGAACGGCATGCGCCGCATATAGTGCCTGCAGAACAGGGACAGCGATAATCGCCATCAATACAGAAGACACGATACCTGTCCCCAGACGGATCAGCAGAACGCCGAATACCATATGGTACTCATAGTATCCGAACATTTTGGAATCCACATACAATGCTGCCGTATTCATCAGCGACGCTGCCACAGAGGACAACACAACAAATACCATATACAGCCAGGATCTGTGCTTCAGAATCGCGGGAAGACTCATCTTCTCGCGGAAGAGCTTCACGCCAATTCCCATAACAAGACCGCGCAGCGCCGGCGCCAGCATCCACAGAAACGTGGTTGCGGTAATGCCGTACGACAGCACCTGTGCCAGGAATTCGCCGATAAAACCGACCAGAAACGCATCCAGAGGGCCGAACAGCATGGCGGTAATCAGACAGGCCAGCGAATCAAACGTAATCTTGAATGTGTTCCCCAGCCGCAGGCTTGCGGAAGAAAGCACAAAAAACAGTGCAATCAGCATGGCGTCCAGCACTATTCTCCGGGTGGAAAAGTTACCGTGTTCTTTCTTGTTCATAAAAAAATCCTCCTAAGATTTTTGGGAGGAGGTTCGATGGATGCGCACTGACGAAGGATACATACTCTGCATCTGCGAAAAGCCGCAGACGGCAATATACAGCAGCGGATGCGAAATGACATCGCGGATCTCTCCTTCGCCCGGCGGCAACCTCCCATCCATCCGGTACTTAACGCGTCATTTCTACTCATGCAACCTCAATGCGCATATTTACAGTGACTCTATATAAAACTGCCCGGCAACCGCAAATCCACGAATATCATCTGCAGATTCGCAGTCGCCGCTCAGAATCTTTCGCTGTTCGGTTCTTCTTACAGTTCCTCTTCCGCACGGGAAAGAGCCGCCGCGATCACAGCATCCATATCGTAATAACGGTATTCTCCGAGACGTCCGCCGAAGATCACTTGATCCTCCTGCTCCGCCAACTTCCGGTACTCCGCATACAGCGCTCCGTTCTTCTCATCATTTACCGGATAGTAAGGTTCATCCCCTGGCTTCCACTCGGAGCTGTACTCCCGGCTGATAACAGTTTTCGTATCGGATCCTGCTCCAAACTCGAACCACTTGTGCTCAATAATCCGCGTCCACGGCGTCTCGCTGTCCGTATAATTCACTGCCGCATTTCCCTGGAAATTCGGAAGATTCAGCACTTCCGTCTCAAAACGGACGGAACGATACTCCAGCGCACCCAGACGGTATCCGAAGTAAGCATCGATCGGACCGGTATAGACCACCTTGTCCGCCAGCGCATCCAGAGCATCCTTCTCCGCCAGATAATCGGTATTCAAACGCACCTCGATACCTTCCAGAAGGCGTTCCGCCAGGCGGGTATAACCGCCGACCGGAATCCCCTGATACAACGCATTAAAGTAATTATTATCAAAAGTAAAGCGCACCGGAAGACGACGGATAATAAAGCTGGGAAGCTCCGTGCAGGACCGTCCCCACTGCTTCTGCGTATAGCCTTTGATCAACTTCTCATAGATATCTGTTCCGACTAGGGAGATGGCCTGCTCCTCCAGATTCTTCGGCTCGGTAATTCCGGCAGCCTTCCGCTGCTCCGCGATCTTCGCCTGCGCCTGCTCCGGAGTCGTCACGCCCCACATCTGATAGAATGTGTACATATTAAAAGGAAGCGAATACAGCTCCCCATGATAATTCGCCACCGGACTGTTCGTAAAGCGGTTAAAATCCGCGAAGCGGGTAATATACTCCCATACCTTTCTGTCATTCGTATGGAAGATATGCGCACCGTAGTGATGCACCTGAATTCCTTCCATTTCTTCCGTATAAATATTTCCGGCGATATGCGGCCGCTTCTCCACAACCAGCACCTTCCGGCCGGCCGCCTTCGCCTGGTTGGCGAATACAGCCCCGTACAGACCGGCTCCCACGACCAGATAATCATATTTTTTCATATATCGGTTCTCCATGGTTCTTATCTTATACTTTCCGGTAATTCCTCGGCCCGTCTGATTTGCGGTCCGTTTTCTCATTATAGCTGAGATAGCTTCTTTTTGCAACTGCCAGAAACGGCAAAAGCAGAAAAAGAAAGCATGCATGTAATTTCTGTTTTTTTCCATAACATTTTTCACTGCTTTATTGACTCACCAATGATTTTATGCTATGTTTTTTTTGTTTTTGTTATTTGAAATACCATATCATTTTTTACCGGATTTTCCGGTCAATATACCTCGCAGAAAGGCAGTTGCATATGAAAAAATTATCACAGGTACTTCTGGCGGATACCATTTCCCGCCTCCGCAAAGAGCAGTCCATGACGCAGCAGGAGCTCGCAGAAAAAACAGGGATCAACCGATCCCTGATCTCCCGGATCGAGAAGAAGGACTTCATGCCCTCGATTCCGCAGCTGGAAGCGCTCGGAGAGGCGCTCGGATTCGAACCCTACGCCATGTTCACGGAAAAGCCGGCAGGCACAGCAGCCATTTCCTCCGTATCGCCGCTTCGCATTGCTGTCGCCGGTACCGGCTACGTGGGACTTTCAATTGCGACACTTTTAGCACAGCACAACCCTGTTACTGCTGTTGATATTATTCCTGAGAAAGTGGATATGATCAACCGCCGTCAGTCTCCGATTCAGGATGAATACATTGAGAAATACCTGGCGGAGAAGAATCTGAATCTGACAGCTACGCTCGACGGTGCGGCTGCATACCGGGACGCGGATTTTATCATCATCGCCGCTCCTACCAATTATGACAGTAAGAAGAATTACTTCGATACTTCCGCGGTGGAATCCGTCATCGAGCTGGTGCTCTCCGTGAATCCGGATGCCATTATGGTCATCAAATCCACGATCCCGGTCGGCTACACGGAATCGGTCCGCCGGAAATATCACACGAAGAACATTATCTTCAGCCCGGAGTTCTTACGGGAATCCAAGGCTCTGTACGACAATCTCTATCCCAGCCGGATTATTGTCTCCACAGACCCAGAAGACGAAGCGCTGGTAAATGCCTCCCATACCTTTGCAGCGCTGCTGCAGGAAGGCGCGATCAAACAGAACATCGACACGCTCTTCATGGGCTTCACAGAAGCGGAAGCTGTCAAGCTGTTCGCTAATACTTACCTGGCACTGCGGGTCTCCTACTTTAATGAACTGGATACCTATGCAGAGATGAAGGGGTTAAATACCCGCGATATTATCCAGGGCGTCTGCCTTGACCCCCGGATCGGAACCCATTATAACAACCCTTCCTTCGGTTACGGCGGCTACTGCCTGCCAAAAGATACCAAACAGCTGTTGGCAAACTACAATGATGTCCCCCAGAATATGATGAGTGCCATTGTTGAGAGCAATCGCACAAGAAAAGACTTCATCGCTGACCGCGTGCTGCAGAAAGCCGGATACTACAGCTATGAGGATGAGAATTCCTACCGCATCGATATGGAGAAGCCTGTGGTTGTCGGCGTATATCGACTCACCATGAAGAGCAACTCCGACAACTTCCGCCAGAGCAGCATCCAGGGCATCATGAAACGCATCAAAGCGAAAGGCGCTACCGTTATTATCTACGAACCTACACTGGAAAGCGGCTCGACGTTCTTCGGCAGCGAGATCGTCGGAGATCTGGAGGAATTCAAGCGCCGCAGCCAGAGCATCATCGCTAACCGCTACGATTCCTGCCTGGATGATGTGAAAGATAAGGTCTATACAAGAGATCTCTTCTGCAGAGATTAGTTTAGGAAATTGCGAAGGGAACACAGAAAATGAAGAAAGAAATACAAGAAGAAACGAAAACACGCTCCGCTTCCGGAGGAAAGCCCAAAAACAGCGGAGCAAAGATCGATATGGCCTCCGGAAGCATCCCCCGGCTTCTGGCAAAGCTCGCGATTCCTGCTGTCATCGCGCAGATCGTAAACCTGCTCTATAATATCGTAGACCGGATCTACATCGGCCATATTCCCGGAGTCGGAGCCTCCGCGCTAACTGGCGTGGGTCTGTTCACGCCGATTCTGATGCTGATCAACGCCTTTGCCATGATGGCCGGAAGCGGCGGTGCGCCGCGCGCCGCAATCTCCATGGGAAGCAAGGACAACGATACCGCAGAGAAGATCATGGGAACCAGCTTCTCGCTGCTCCTTGTCTTCACCGCCATCCTGACCTGCGTATTCTACATACTGGCTCCCCGTCTTCTTCTCCTGTTCGGCGCAAGCGACATCACGCTGCCTTACGCTGTGGATTATTCCAGAATCTATATTCTGGGAAGTGTCTTCGTCCTGATTGTAATGGGTATGAACCTCTTCATCACGACACAGGGATTCTCGAAGATCAGTATGATGACAACCGTGATCGGAGCTGTAATCAACATCATTCTGGATCCCATCTTCATCTTCGTATTCGGCATGGGCGTAAAAGGCGCGGCGCTGGCGACTGTCCTAAGCCAGGCAGTCGGAGCGATCTGGATTCTCCGCTTCCTGACCGGACCGAAGACGATTCTGCGTCTGCGCAAGAAGAATCTGCGTCTGGAGAAACGCTACGTCGTTCCCTGCCTGGCGCTCGGCGTATCCACATTTGTCATGCTCTCCACAGAGAGTCTTCTCTCAATCAGTTTCACCTCCAGCCTGTCCCGCTACGGCGGAGATCTGGCAGTCGGCGCCATGACGATCATCACGAGCGTCAGTCAGCTCGTCTCCATGCCGCTGCAGGGCATCTGCCAGGGCGGCCAGCCGATCATCAGTTACAACTTCGGTGCCAGGAATAACAACCGGGTAAAGAAAGCCTTCTTCACGCAATTCGGCGTCTGTATTACGTTCACGACCATCTGCTGGATTATCCTGCTGCTGGCGCCGCAGATTTTCGCCGGGCTCTTTACCAGCGATCCGAATCTGACCGCATATACTGTATGGTCTCTGCGCATTTATATGATTGGTATCTTCTCCCTTGGTTTTCAGCTTGCCTGCCAGCAGAGCTTTCTGGCGCTCGGCCAGGCAAAGATCTGCCTGCTCCTGGCCTGCCTGCGTAAGCTGATCCTCCTGATCCCGCTGATCTTTATCCTTCCGCAGTTCTTTGAGAACAAAGTATTCGCCGTACTGGCGGCTGAGCCGATCAGCGATATTCTGGCAGCTGCGATCACGACGATCACCTTCATGACGCATTTTAACAAGATCCTGCGCACCGGCCCGGCAGCGCAGAGAAACACGAAATAAAACCTTTATGATCCGCCGTTTGCCTGCCGCTCTATCCCGGCAGGCTCCCCGGAAAAATTTCAGCGGCAAGCGCTTCATAGATTTCTTCCGCAACGGCAAGCTTGTACATCAGGCGATTCGTCTGAGGCGCAAGCTCCCGGTAAAAAGATTCCGTCCCCATCTTCGTGCTGACAGCAAAATAGACCTGTCCCGGCACGGAGGCGTCCGGATTTGCCGGATCGATATTCCCCATAGTTCCTGTCACACCGACTCCGATATCGGCTTGGTATGATTCCCGGCAGACCTCCGCCATCGCAGCGGCAGTCTCCTTCGAATATACAGTATACGTGTCAATGACGTCCGCCGGAACCCCCTGTTGAATCTTTGCCTCGTTGCAGTAAGTAACAAAAGCTCCTTTTAATACGGCAGAGGAGCCTTCCGTATCCGTGATCAGAGAAGCGATCTGTCCGGCAGTCGCGCTCTCCATCGTTGTAATCGTAAGCTTCTGTTCGATCAGCCACAGTGTAAGCGCGCGGTAATGCGCACGTATCTCCGATTCCCGGTATTCCTTCTTCATATCAGCGTCCTCCTGTTAGTTCTCCTATTTTCAGAACATGTAACAATTCCTATTTTTTTCTTTCCGTCCTTTATCCATATCATACCACAATTAACGTTCCGATCCCACGGAATCTCATTTTCTTTTTCCACTTTTTTAATAATCTCTTTTTCTTTCCATTCGTTTTCGGATGTGCTAAGATATGTTTCGCTTCGGAATTTGAAAGTCAGAAGAAGCCGGAAAGGATGAGATTTTTTATGGAAAAAGATATGACCAAAGGCCATCCGCTGGCCGTGATCTTAAAATTTACACTTCCGCTGCTGATCGGTAATGTATTCCAGCAGCTCTATAACATGGCGGATACGATCATCGTTGGACGCTGCGTCAGCGCGGACGCACTGGCAGCCGTCGGCTCCACCGGAACTATCATGTTCCTGATTGTAGGATTTGCGCAGGGCATCACTGCCGGATTTACCATACTGACTTCACAGAGATTCGGAGCCAGAGATACCGACGGTGTAAAGAGAAGCGTTGCCAATGGTATCCTCCTCTCCGTGATCTGCACGATCATCCTGACAGGCGTCAGTCTCCTGTGTATGCGCCCGCTATTAAAGCTGATGAATACTCCTGACAATATCTTCGATGACGCGTACAGCTACATCATGATTATCAGCGGCGGCCTTGTCACCACTGTCTTCTACAACCTGTTCTCCTCGTACCTGCGCGCCGTTGGCAATAGTCAGATTCCTCTGGTATTCCTGGTGTTCTCCGCTGTACTGAACGTCATCCTGGATCTCGTGTTTATCGCGACCTTCCACATGGGTGTATCCGGCGCAGGTTATGCGACGATTCTTTCTCAGGGGATCTCCGCCGTGCTCTGCCTGATTTACATCTATCTGCGCATGCCGGCGCTGCGCCCGGAGAAGAGTCACTGGAAGCTTCGTGCAAAAGAAAGCCGTCAGCAGATGACCATGGGAATCCCTATGGCACTGCAGTTTGCAATTACCGCCTCCGGAACCATGATCATGCAGGCAGCGATCAACATCTTCGGTTCTGACGCGGTAGCTGCCTTTACTGCTGCCAGCAAGCTGCAGAACCTTGTCATGCAGGGAATGATCGCCATGGGACAGACGATGGCCACCTACAGCGGGCAGAACTTCGGAAAGGGCGATCTTGCCCGCATCCGCAAGGGCGTGCGCGCTTCGCTCTCTGCCTCCGCTGTCTATGCCGTCGCTGTCGCGCTTCTGGTATGGATACTGCTGAAACCCTGTCTGGGACTGTTCTTCACTGCGGATGTCAATATGAGTGTCATGATGCCATGGGCGGAGACCTACATTCATATCTGCGCCATCTTCTACATTCCGCTTAGTACGATCTTCGTATTCCGGAATACTATGCAAGGATGCGGCTACGGCTTCCTTCCTATGATGGGCGGTGTATCCGAGCTCGCCGCCCGTATGATCGTCGCATTCATCGCGATGTCAACCGTCAGCTACCCACTGGCATGCTTCTGCGATCCGGCCGCCTGGATCGCCGCCGGGCTCTTCACCGGCATCTCCTATATTTTTGTCTCCAAAGATATCGCAAAAAAGCTTGCCCCCGCATCCTAGGGAGCAAGCTTTTTCTTTAAAACGTCCGCCAGCTGCCTGCGCAGCTCCGGAATAATCGCCGGTTTTGCAATATGCCTTTTATCCAGCGCGAAATTATTTTACCACAAAGTTCAGGATCTTGTTCGGAACATAGATTTCTTTCACAATGTTCTTACCATCCAGCAGAGAAGCAATACGGCTGTCCTTCTTCGCAATGGAGAGAACTGTATTCTTATCACTTCCGTTCGGATAAGAGATTGTCGCTCTTACCTTACCATTAATCTGAACACCGATCTCCGCGGTCGCCTCTACGGTCTTCGCTTCCTCATATTTCGGCCACTCGCTTAAGGACAGATAGCCCTCACCGCCGATCTGCTCCCAGATCTCTTCGCACATATGCGGAGCAAACGGGCACAGCAGCTTGATGATGATAATCAAATCATCGCGGGTAATCTTCTTCACAGTGTACAGGTCATTGATCAGAGTCATCAGCGCGGCAATCGCCGTGTTGAACTTCATCGCTTCAATATCTGCGCTTACCTTCTTAATCGTCTGATGGATCTTTGTCTCCATCTCCTGGCTGGCCGGTTCCTCCGTAAGGAAGTCTGTCAGACCTGCCACACGCTCCAGGAAACGCTTGCAACCCTTTACAGAACTGTCATTCCAGGGAGCCGCTGCCGCGTAGTCACCCATGAACAGGACATAAGTACGCAGAGCGTCCGCACCGTACTCCTCTACGATATCCAGCGGATCTACTACATTGCCCTTGGACTTGCTCATCTTATCGCCGTCCGGGCCAAGGATCAGACCCTGAATGGAACGCTTCGCATAAGGCTCCGGCGTGTTCACTACACCGATGTCGTACAGGAAATGATGCCAGAAACGGGAGTAGATCATATGTCTGGTGACATGCTCCATACCACCGTTGTACCAGTCTACCGGCATCCAGTATTCCATCTTCTTGCGATCAACCAGTTCCTTGTCATTGTGAGGATCAATATAGCGCAGATAATACCAGGAAGATCCTGCCCACTGAGGCATGGTATCTGTCTCACGCTTCGCGTCGCCACCGCACTTCGGGCACTTGCAGTTCACGAATTCCGGAATCTTAGCCAGAGGAGACTCACCGTCCTCGCCGGGCTCGAACTCCTTCAGATTCGGCAGGCGCAGCGGCAGTTCATCGTAAGGAACAGCTACATCGCCGCAGCAGGGGCAGTGAACGATCGGGATCGGCTCGCCCCAGTAACGCTGACGATTGAACGCCCAGTCCTTCATCTTGTACTGTACACCGGCCTTACCGATGCCCTTCTTCTCCAGTTCTTCCAGCATACGGGCGATGGATTCCTTCTTGTTGGTATATCCGTTCAGGAACTCGGAGTTCACCATCTCACCGTCACCGGTGTAAGCTTCCTTCGTGATATCACCGCCCTTGATAACCTCAATAATATCGATATTAAATGCCTTTGCAAAATCGTAGTCACGCTGGTCGTGTGCCGGTACTGCCATGATGGCTCCGGTACCATAACCCATCATTACATAATCTGCAATGAAGATCGGAATTTTCTTACCATTAACCGGATTAACAGCCTCCAGGCCCTCAATCTTCACACCGGTCTTATCTTTTACCAGCTGGGTACGTTCAAATTCTGTTTTCTTCGCGCACTCACTGCGATATGCTTTAATCGCATCCATATTGGAAATGCGGTCTGCATATTTATCAATCAGCGGATGCTCCGGACCCATAACCATGAAGGTAACACCGAACAGGGTATCCGGTCTGGTGGTATAGATCTCCAACTGCTCATCTACAC
>ENA-UOJJ01005690-UOJJ01005690.1-human-gut-metagenome-genome-assembly--contig:-CS66-NODE-5690-length-10307-cov-6.475224_pt1 | contig 10307 bp, 3 predicted proteins | sample MGYA00242343_ERZ723890 | MGnify/ENA metagenome assembly ERZ723890 | reverse complement strand
CAGGAAAACTGAAAGCCGTCTATGAAAGAATTGAAGCACCGAATGAAACAATAAAAGCAATTGTCGATGCGGTACAGCTTCCGGTAGAAGCAGATAACGAATCTGTAATATCCGAGAATGAGGAATACCCAGGCGAGGATGTTGTGAAAGTCGTGAATTCGAAAGGTGAGTCTGCGACTTTGTATAAATTGGCGGATGGAAGATATATGGACCGTATCAACCGGGTCTTTATCTATGACGGTGCGGATACCTGGACGGATACGGATGAAATAATCTGGAGCAGAGCTGCAGAGCAGTAAACCTAAAGAAATCGATTGACGTACAGCAAGTGCCTGGTCCCGGTTGCAGAGCAGTTCCTGGTATTTTTCCGTGAAAAAAGTACAGAACAAACATTCGATTTGTTCTGTACTTTTTTTCGCAGAAATGTTATACTGAATACAAGTTTACTCTGTACGTTCAAGTATATATGGGAGAGTGTGTATGGATCATTTCGAATTAGTATCGGAATACGCTCCGACCGGCGATCAGCCGCAGGCGATTGAGGCGCTGGTGGACGGCTTTAAGAAGAATAACAAGTTTCAGACGCTGCTGGGCGTTACCGGTTCCGGCAAGACTTTTACCATGGCGAATGTGATTCAGCAGCTGAATAAGCCGACGCTGATTCTGGCGCACAACAAGACGCTGGCCGCGCAGCTTTACAGCGAGATGAAGGAATTTTTTCCGAATAATGCGGTAGAATATTTCGTATCCTACTACGATTATTACCAGCCAGAAGCGTATGTGCCTTCGACGGATACGTATATCGCGAAGGACTCGGCGGTAAATGATGAGATCGACCGGCTGCGTCATTCGGCGACGGCGGCTCTGTCGGAGCGGGACGATGTGATTATCGTATCGTCTGTGTCTTGTATCTACGGACTGGGCAGCCCAATCGATTATAAGAATATGGTGATCTCTCTGCGGCCGGGCATGATCCGGGAGCGGGACGATGTGATCCGCAAGCTGATCGAGATTCAGTACAGCCGCAACGATATGGATCTTCACCGCGGAACTTTCCGCGTCCGTGGAGATGTGCTGGAGATCATCCTTTCCAACACAGCGGAGACGGCGATCCGGGTGGAGTTTTTCGGCGACGAGGTGGACCGGATCACGGAGATTGACGTCCTGACCGGTGAGATCAAGTCACGCCTGGAGCATATTTCCATTTTCCCGGCATCCCATTATGTTGTTTCGCCGGAGCGCATGAAGGCGGCGACGGAGGCGATCGAGAAGGAAATGGAGGAACAGGTTCTCTATTTTAAGGAGAATGATAAGCTCCTGGAGGCGCAGCGCATTGCGGAGCGCACGAATTTTGATGTGGAGATGATGCGGGAGACCGGCTTCTGTTCCGGCATCGAGAACTATTCCCGCCATCTGGCCGGCCTGCCGGCGGGAGCGACGCCGCATACACTGATGGATTATTTCCCGGAGGATTACCTTTTGATTGTGGATGAATCTCATATCACGGTTCCTCAGGTGCGCGGCATGTATGCCGGCGACCAGTCGAGAAAGCGGACTCTGGTGGATTACGGCTTCCGGCTGCCGTCCGCGTTGGATAACCGCCCGCTGAATTTCCAGGAATTTGAGGCGAAGATTCATCAGATGATGTTCGTATCGGCGACGCCTTCCGAGTACGAGACCGTGCATGAGCAGATGCGCGTCGAGCAGATTATACGTCCGACAGGTCTTTTGGACCCGCCGATCGATGTGCGTCCCATTGCTGGGCAGGTGGATGATCTGATTACCGAGGTAAATAAAGAGACCGAGAGGAAGAACAAGGTGCTGATTACTACGCTGACGAAGCGGATGGCGGAGGATCTGACGGATTATATGCGCGAAGCCGGGATTCGCGTGCGCTACCTGCATTCCGATATTGATACGCTGGAGCGCATGGAGATCATCCGGGATATGCGTATGGATGTCTTCGATGTGCTGATCGGTATTAACCTTCTTCGTGAAGGCCTGGATATTCCGGAGATCAGCCTTGTCGCGATCCTGGATGCCGACAAGGAGGGCTTCCTGCGATCCGAAACCTCGCTGATTCAGACGGTTGGCCGTGCGGCAAGAAATGTAGAAGGTCATGTTATCATGTATGCGGACAATATGACGGAGTCCATGGAGAAGGCGATCAGCGAGACGAACCGCCGTCGTGAGATTCAGCAGAAATATAATGATGAACATGGTATCACTCCAACCTCTATCCGCAAGGCCGTCCGTGAGCTGGTGACGATCAGCTCCAGTGTGGAGAAGACGAAGAAGAGTCATAAGCTGGATAAGGATCCGGAGTCCATGGACGAGAAGGAACTGAAGGCGCTGATCGCGGAGATGAAGAAAAAGATGCAGCAGGCCGCCGCCGAACTGAACTTTGAAGAAGCGGCAATCCTCCGTGACCGGATGCTGGAATTGAAGGGATACCTGCGATAAAAAGCCGGGCAGCAATTTGTTTTCATCGTATGAAAACAGGGAATATAAAGATCAGGAGAAAATCACATGAAAGAGCAGCAATATATTAAGATCCGGGGAGCGAACGAGCATAACCTGAAGAATATCTCCCTGGACATCCCGCGTAATGAGCTGGTGGTGCTGACCGGGCTTTCCGGGTCTGGCAAGTCTTCGCTGGCGTTCGATACTATCTATGCGGAAGGGCAGCGGCGCTATATGGAGTCGCTGTCTTCTTACGCAAGACAGTTCCTTGGACAGATGGAGAAGCCAGATGTGGAGAGCATCGAGGGCTTAAGCCCGGCGATTTCCATTGACCAGAAATCCACGAACCGCAATCCTAGATCGACTGTGGGAACGGTAACGGAGATTTACGATTACCTGCGTCTCCTGTATGCCCGTGTGGGCACGCCGCATTGTCCGAAGTGCGGGCGTGTGATCCGCAGACAGACGGTGGATGAGATGGTGGATCAGTTGCTGGCACTTCCGGAGGGAAGCCGCATCCAGCTGCTGGCGCCGGTTGTGCGCGGCCGCAAGGGTGAGCATGTGAAGATTCTGGACAACGCCAGAAAGAGCGGTTATGTGAGAGTGCGTATCGATGAGAATCTGTACGAACTCTCTGAGGAAATCCATCTGGAGAAGAATATCAAGCATAATATTGAGATTGTGATTGACCGTTTGAAGGTGCGGGATGGGATCCAGAACCGTTTGACAGACTCTCTGGAGACGGCGCTTGCGCTGACGGACGGGCTGGCAATGGTGGATGTGAATGGAGAGGAGACTATCAATTTCAGTCAGAGCTTCGCGTGCCCGGACTGCGGCGTCAGTATTGAGGAAGTGGAGCCACGCAGCTTCTCCTTCAATAACCCGTTCGGTGCGTGCCCGGATTGCTATGGTCTGGGGTATAAGATGGAGTTCGATATGGATCTGATCATCCCGGATCCGTCCTTAAGTATTCATGAGGGCGCAATTGTGGCTATGGGCTGGGGCTCTGCTGGCAAGGAAGGCAGTTATACGAATGCTTTGCTGAATGCGCTCTGCGAGAAATACCATTTTGATCTGGATACGCCTTATCAGGACTATCCGGAGGAGACGAAAGAGATTCTGGTTCATGGCACGAACGGTGTCCGCGTGCCGGTGCATTATGTCGGTGAGCGCGGCGAGGCCGTCTACGATGTTGCTTTCGACGGACTGCTGAAGAATCTGGAACGCCGCTATCGGGAGACAGGAGAATCCATGAAGGCGGAGTATGAGACGCTGATGAAGGTGACTCCCTGTCCGGCCTGTCATGGGCAGCGCCTGAAGCCGTCCTCCCTGGCGGTTACGGTTGGTGACAAGAATATCTATGAACTGACAGATATGCCGATCGGTCAGGTCAGCGATTATCTGAAGCAGGTTCCGCTGACAGAAATGCAGAAGTCTATCAGTGGCCCGGTATTGAAGGAAGTTTATGCCCGTATCGGCTTTTTGATCGATGTCGGACTGGATTATCTGAGTCTGTCACGGGCGGCGGCGACGCTTTCCGGCGGTGAGGCGCAGCGTATTCGTCTGGCTACGCAGGTGGGCTCCGGATTGGTGGGTGTGGCTTATATTTTGGATGAGCCGAGTATTGGTCTTCACCAGAGAGATAACGATAAGCTTCTTCGCACGCTTCTTCATCTGCGCGACTTGGGAAACAGTGTCCTTGTCGTAGAACATGATGAGGATACCATGCGTGCGGCGGATTTTATCGTGGATATCGGTCCGGGTGCCGGAGAGCACGGCGGTGAAGTTGTAGCAACCGGTACCGCGGAGGAAATTATGGCGACGGAGGGTTCCATTACCGGCGATTATCTGGCTGGAAGAAAGAGAATTCCTGTGCCGGAGAGCCGACGGAAACCGACCGGGTTCCTTACCATCAAAGGTGCGGCGGAGAATAATCTGAAGAAAGTTACGGTAAAGATTCCGCTGGGAATCATGACCTGTGTGACCGGTGTATCCGGTTCCGGCAAGAGTTCACTGGTGAATGAGATTCTGTACAAAGCGGCAGCGAAAGCACTGAACCGTGCCCGCACGATCCCGGGAAAGTACAGCTCCATCGAGGGGATGGAAGAACTCGACAAGGTAATTGCGATCGACCAATCACCGATCGGGCGCACGCCGCGTTCCAATCCGGCTACGTATACCGGAGTCTTCGATCTGATCCGTGATCTCTTTGCAGGCACGAAAGACGCGAAGGCGCGCGGTTACAGTAAGGGACGCTTCAGTTTTAATGTGAAGGGCGGGCGCTGTGAAGCCTGCAGCGGTGATGGTATCCTGAAGATCGAGATGCACTTCCTGCCGGACGTTTATGTGCCCTGCGAGGTCTGCGGAGGCAAGCGTTATAACCGTGAAACGCTGGAAGTAAAGTATAAGGGCAAGAGCATCTATGACGTATTGAATATGACGGTGGAGGAGGCGCTTGACTTCTTCGATGCCGTTCCCTCGATTCGCAGAAAGATCGAGATGCTGCACTACGTGGGTCTTTCCTATATTCGTCTGGGGCAGCCTTCCACGACACTCTCAGGCGGCGAGGCGCAGCGTGTGAAGCTGGCGACGGAGCTCTGCCGCCGCAGTACGGGCAGAACCCTTTATATCCTGGATGAGCCGACGACCGGCCTTCACTTCGCGGACGTCCACAAGCTGGTGGAGATCCTTCACCGCCTGGCGGACGGCGGCAACACCGTCGTTGTGATCGAGCATAACCTGGATGTCATCAAGACGGCGGATTACCTGATCGATATGGGTCCGGAGGGAGGCGACGGCGGCGGAACTGTGGTAGCTGTCGGCACACCGGAAGAAGTTGCGGAGAACCCGGCTTCCTATACCGGATTCTATGTAAAGAAATATCTGGAGGCTGCGAAGGAAGCAGCATCGCAGGGAGCGTTACGGTAGAACAGACGTTAGAATAAGTATCGTTAGAATAAGTATCGGAATACGAAAGGACAGAAATTGCAATGAGAGAAATCATGTTAAGCGGGCAGTATATGAAGACACCGGCGGATCTGCACAAGTATATTGAGAGCGAGATGCTCTTTCCGGAGGGCAGTGCCCGTACCATGGAAGGACTCTGGGACGAACTCATGAAGATCGAGTATCCGACGCATATCACGTTGATTCATTCCTCTGCTATGCTGGATGAGATTTACGAGTACGGGGAAGAATTGGTGCAGGATTTCTGTGATGCCTGTATCGAGAACCCGAATCTTACTTTTACGCTTGCGGAACGCTAGAACCGTTTTGGCAGAGATTTTATCGAAAATGACCAGATGATTCTGACAGGGTGGCCCTTCTGTGTGAGAAACAGAGAAGGACCGTCCTGTTTTTTTTGTGAATGCGTCGAAAAATCATCGAAAAACCTGTACTATTGCTTTAAAACAGAAAATAAAAATACAAAACAATATTGAAAAAATTATAAAGGCGCAATATAATACACGACTGAAAGAAAAAACACACGAAAAAAACGTGATAAGCAGTAAATAACTTACAAAAGAGATGAGAAGAAATGCATAGTAATAAAAGATGGCCTGTTTTCATACTTTCCATCGCTTTGATTCTGGGGATATTGCAACCATATCCGATCGTTTCAGCGGAAAGTGAACAAACTTATGAGAACTATGATGAGAATGATAAGGATGCGTCTGGTGAAATAAATACAGAAGCGTTTGATGCGTCTTCTTGTGTTCAGAGCGTAAAGGTATCCTATCAGTCAGGCGGACGCTGGGTCAGTATCGATGAAAATACCAGAGATATTCCGGTGGATACCAGGCTTAAGATTACTATGACGTATGAAGGTGTCAGCAAAGATGATGTAATTGCGCACGGTAATACGATGAAATATACACTGCCGGAATTGCTAGTGGATCCGTCAGTCGCTTATAATTTGATACAGGACAGTGACGGCAATGAGATCGGAACGATACAGGCAGACACAGACAGCAGAGCTATTTTTTTGACATTTACAGATGAATTTTTTCAGAAAGAAGAGCAGGAAGGCATTCAGCAGATTGACGGTAGTTTTTCTTTTTATGCAGGTGCGGACAGAGAAAAACTGAAAGAGGATCCGGATCCTGTATTGATTGTAGGAAATCAGCAGATTCCGCTCCATTTTGAAAAAGACAGTGATGCAAGACTGGGAAATCTGAATCTGGGAAAAAGTACCGGTGTTTTTGGAACAGATGAAGAAGGAGCCTGGATTCAGTATACATTGACGGTAACTACCGGAGATACCGCAATGCCGGATGTGAAGGTTACGGATCATTTTACATCGAATGTGAAGTATATTGATCGTTATATGGGTGTCTCTGGGAATGAAGTTCTGGCGGAGACCGGGGAAAATGCGGAAGACCGCCCCTATGAGACCGGGGATCAGGCGGGAAGCGGAAGCATTTATCTTGGCAATCTTATTACTTCCGATCAGCCGGTTCCGGATCCTGCCGGAGATAGTTATTCCGCTCCCGGAATTCTGGTGTGGCATGTGGGAGATATGGGCGCAAATGAAACCAGAAATCTTACCTACAAGGCTCGATTAACCCCCCAGTATACAGGCGGCCAGAACAGAGGAACCATTACGAATACGGCATCTGTTTATTCGAAGGAATATCCGCATCAGAGTGTATCGGAAAATTTCACTCCATCCGTGAAAGCAGGTATTACAAAGACGGCAGGTGCTTATGTACCTGATGCTTATGGTGACGGAGGAACGATCACTTATCAGGTGACGGTACGTGCGGATGAGAATAATACATATGATTTAAACAATGTAAAAATTTATGACAACATGAAGGAGGGCGGTACGGAGGTAAAATATTTGCCGTCTCTGGATTATGTGGAAGGCAGTTTCCATTTATATGAAGGAGGTACGGCGGATGTTTCCCGGGAACTTTCTATCGAAGAAAATCCGCATGCCGGTCAGAAAAATCCGGCGATTGTAAGTTCAGATACAGAGAAAAGGTTTGATCTGTATGCCGGAACACTGAAACCGGGAGAGCAAAAAACGCTGACCTATCAGGTACGGGTGAAAGGGAATATCTTTGCAGTAGGCAACGAAGATATTGGAATTAAGAATGCAGCAGCCATTTATTCCGATGATACGGTATCCGGCGGTAATTATCAGCTGGCTGCGGCAAAGGCATCGAAAACGCTCGGAAAGAAGGTATGGGATCGAAAACTGCAGAGTGAAAAAACAGAGCAGGAGACAACAGTAACGGTTGGAGACCGGGAGCCGGTTTATAAGAAGCAGGATAGTTCCTGGCAGGAAGATGGAGATGCAGACAGAATCTTTACAGTACCGGAGGGAAGCTTCCGGTATCAGGTTGTGGTAAATGAAGCGGCTGACTGGAATGTATCCTCCTCCATTTTCGGCGATATCCTGAAGAATGATTATCTGATTTACACAGGCTATCTAAAAATTGACTATTATGAAAAAGGGTTAAGTACTTCACCTGCGACGGATGCGGAGGCGGTACGTTTGCTGGAAGCACAGACACCTGCGCGAACCGTATGGGCCGATATTCAGAGTGAAACACAGTTTAGTTTCTCACCGACTGATCTTGGGTTGCCGAAAGACAGGGGGGCTTTTGTCCTGACTTACTATGCGTCACCAAATCATGTGGAGGATGTCAGCCAGGTAACTTCCGGAAATTCCTTTGAACTGACGGGAACAGCCGTTGGTCCGGGTGGAAGTTCCGTCGAGCTGTCCGGCGTACGGGTCAGTACTTCAGCTGTGGTTGAAGGCGGGAAGAACCTGGATGCCGTAAAATCCGGATGGTATTTTGATCATAATAAGGAACGCGGCGATTGGAAGGCCGGACATTTATACTGGGTAATTGATGTCACAGGTTCAGAGATTGATGCGGGAACTGAATTTAAAGATGTGCCTAGTACGACTAGCGGACAGAAACATTTGATGCGCAGAACCTCTATGGTGGGGCTTTATGTCGGAAAGCTTCCAGAAGGAAAGACTTTTACCGAATACTACGGATCTGTGAAGGATCTGGAAGCAGACAGCGGAATGCGAAAGCTCGTCGGAAATGTGAAGAACAAAGAAACGGTTCCTGCGAATGCGGATTATTCCTGGGATGCAACCAATGAGCAGGCTACGATTCACATCCGGAAAATGTTGAAACTGCAGAGCGAGGAACATCTGTACATCGTGCTGCAGACAGCACCGGCGAGCGCGATGGGAACAAGGGACTGTCGTACATTCGTAAACAGCCTGGAAGTGAAGGACAGTAATGCTTCGGAGTTTGTGAAAGCCAATGAGGCAGATATTCGTGCTGTGGGAGCAGGTACGAACTTTAAGGAGTTGGTTGGAGTTTACGAATATGATGGAAGCGCCTGGAAGAATATTCAGCAGTACTGGGGCAACTCCTATGCGAAGTTGATTACCAGTGAGATTAAAGAGCCGGGAACCTATGTAGAGTGGCGAATCAAGATTAACTATGCCGGAGATCTGGAGGGAACGGTTCACGTAGAGGATCTCATTCCGGAAGGAATGGATCCGGTTTACGCCAGATACTTCTGGATCAGTCCGGATCTTTACTACAATGCACCGGAAGTACCGGAAATCCCGGAGCTGGAGGAGGATGCGTCTTGGATGCGCATGGAAATTACCAATTGGATTGACGGTAATCAAAAAGGACCGAAACAGCGCACCTGCATCGCGTATTACAATGCGGAAACTCGGCAGCTCCGGTTTGATGTCACCAATCTTCAGAAAGGAGGTTCGTCTCAGGATAAGCGCTCTCTGGAAATCCAGATAGTTACAAAGGTCAGTGACAGTGAGATGATGCTGAACGGAGTACAGAAAAGTTATACAAATGTGAGTAACGTGACAAATGAATCACAGAATGTGATCAGTAATTCTTCGGCAGTTGTTACCCTTACCAAAAAAACAATCACCAAGACGATGGGGAATGTAACCAATAGCCGTCTGCCGTTTACACTGACGGTAAACAGCCTGGGGGAAGATATTGTGAAAGGAGAAGATACGCTGACTCTGGTGGATGAAATAAAAAGTCCCCTTCAGTTTGAGCTGGATTCTCTTGTGGTAAAGGATAAAAATGGAAATACTGTACAGGGTGTTACGGCCAGGATTGAAGAAACCGATACTGGTCAGAAGATCACGTTGACCGTGCCGGATGGAAAAAAACTGACTGTTACGTATGAAGCTTCTCTGCACGCAGCTCCGAACCAGGATATTTCAGTAGATAATTCTGCGTACTGGTTCGGATACCGGCAGGATATAGCACAGATTAAGAATGCTACAGTGCAATATCATGTAGAAGCAACTGCCGGGATCAGCCAGAGTGCGGTACTCTGTATAAAGAAAGCGGATCAGGATGATACGGCTGTCGAACTGGAGGGAGCTGATTTCACTTTACAGCAGGTAGAGTGGGATGCGGAAGCTGCCGCATGGAGCGCATCCGGGAACGGTCAGATTCTAAGGGGATCCACAGATGAAACTGGAACGCTTCTGTTCGGGACCGGAGGAACAAAATTAGAGTATAACACAGTATATTGTCTGAGAGAGACAAAAGCACCGGATGGATATGTTCTGGACAGCACGCCGAGATATTATGTGATTGCAAAAGCACAGGACGAAGTTTATCCGGAAGAGCTGGAACAGTGGCGTCAGCATGGAGCGGAAATTTATTACAGTGGTTCGACTTATAAAGTAACTATTTACAATCAAAGAGGAACACTGATGCTGAATAAAAAATTCCAGGATGTGAATGGAAACGAAATTACCGGCTCCAGAATACCGGATGGTACTTATCGCTTTGGATTATACGCTTATAAAGGAAATG
>ENA-UOJJ01005683-UOJJ01005683.1-human-gut-metagenome-genome-assembly--contig:-CS66-NODE-5683-length-10328-cov-5.902268_pt1 | contig 10328 bp, 8 predicted proteins | sample MGYA00242343_ERZ723890 | MGnify/ENA metagenome assembly ERZ723890 | reverse complement strand
GGAGTCCAATCTCCGACTGAGATAAACGCTCCGCGAGGATGCGCAGTGATTCTGAAAAGAATATGTCAGCTTACGCTGACCAGAATCACGCGCCAAGTCTCGCGGCTGCTCGACTTGAAATAGAGATTGCAACTTCATGGATTATCTATTATAATAGGGAAGAAAAGAGTCAAAAAATATAAAAATGATTCAGAGCCGGAAAATATTGAAAGTATCAGCACCTGACAAAGCCTGGATCATTGGGCAAATAGCAGAGAGGGATTATATATGTATAAACAAATATACCCTGTGCTCCTGGCATCATTTCTTCTTGCCGGATGTACTTCCACAGGTGGAACGAATACAACAGTTATCGCGCTTGAGCCGACAGAAGGAACGGTTAAGGTGGCGGCGGAGGATGCGAATGGTGAGACGATCGTGGTGGAATACGATGCCAGTGAAGTTCCCGCATCTGCTCTTGAAACAACGGAAGAAGCCGGAATGGTTGCAGCGCTTCCGGCATCCTCTGAGGCAGAGTCAGAATCACAGCAGGTGGCAGTGCAGCCTGCTTCCGCGGTGGCTTCCTCATCTGCGGCAGCAGAGACAAGCACAGAGGAGTCTTCCTCGGTGGAAGAGACAACCGTTCCGGCAGATGGATTTATCGCGACTGGGATGGTCCGTTGCATCTCAGATGGCGCTCGTGTCCGCGAGACGCCGAGAGGCACCATTCTCGGTAACCTAAGCTATGGCGATACCGTTCAGACCGACGGAGAGACAGAGAACGGCTGGATTCATATTAAGTCGGAAATGTTCGGAATTGGGTACGTTTACCAGGACTTTGTTACTTCTGTACAATAATTAAGTGGCGCTGTAAGCGAAATCGAGCTGTGGCTTCTCGCCATATGGATTTTTCCAAATATCCTCATTCATGCAAGCATGAACTGCCGATTTGAATTTCATATGCTCATTCATACAAGCATGATTCGTATATGAAATTCAAATCAGCATAAACCGTATATTTGATCAAAATCCGCATGGCTCTGAATAGTTACAAAATAATTATATCAAAAAGGGATCTGTGAAATTATATCACGGATCCCTTTTTCGATCTTTGCATCTCTCTTCACATTGGAATCACAGAGGTGGCGCCCCGGATCAGGAAACGCTCCAGAATGCGCGCCATCTCTTCCGGGCTCTCGACCATTTCTGTATTCAGCCACAGGCGAATCAGACCGATACAGCCGGTTACCATAAAGGCATAGTAGTATTCGAACTCTTTGCTGTTCACGACGTTATACTTGACAATCCATTCATTCAGACATTTATCCCGTACCATATTTTCCAGGCGCTCAATGAAGGATGGATCTCCGTTCGGACCGAGCAGAACAGTAATAAGCTCGGAATTCTCCTTCATATAAGTAAAGAGACTGATAAAGAAATGATCGGCCTCTTCCTCCAGGCTGTCCGAATTGTTGCTGAAAAAGGTTCGGAAGTCAATGAAGATTTCATCCTCAATACTGTTCAGCATATCGTAGACATCACGGTAATGCTGATAAAAAGTTCCCCGGTTGATGTCTAACATATACGCAATCTCACGAACCTTAATCTGTCAGAGCGCTGCGAAGGAGTCTTTTGGTTTTTCGAACCCGTCGATCCTCCTTCTTGACTTCTACGGCTTCCACGTTTGATGTACTCATGGTATCCTCCTATCTTTCCCGGCGTCTGTACCGGAAATAAACAACAAATAAAAAATCTATTAATAAATGACAAAACATCGATGCATGTTTGATAACAAACGTTCGATAATAAATTGGCTATTGACTACTCAACAATAATAATTATAATAAACGTTAGTTAATAAGTCAACACTTATATTGGTAACATTACATAAGTTACTAAAAAAGTTGTCTGAGGAGGTAAAAAATGGATCGCTTTGGAAAGGCAGTTGTTAAATTCCGGATACCAATTCTGATTATCGGTATCCTGCTGTTGATCCCGTCGGCCCTCGGTATATTATCCACGCGTATCAATTACGATATGCTGGTGTATCTGCCGGATGAGATCGACACCATCAAGGGGCAGGACATCCTGCTGGATGAATTCGGAAAAGGCGCATTCTCCATGGTTATGGTAGAAGGCATGGAGGATAAGGATGTAGCGGCGCTGAAAGAGAAGATTGAACAGATTGACCACGTAGACAGTGTTATCTGGTATGATACGTTCGCGGATATTTCCATCCCGAAAGAACTTCTACCGGATAAACTGTATGACGCATTCAATACCGATGATTGTACGATGATGGCAGTATTCCTTGATAGTTCCACCTCGGCAGATGAGACCATCCAGGCAATTGATGAGATCAAGTCTGTAGCAGGCAAACAGGTATTTGTCTCCGGTATGTCCGCCATGGTTACGGAACTGAAAGAGCTGTGTGAGCGTGAGGAACCGATTTATGTTGGCCTGGCAGTTATCTTCTCGTGTATTGCCATGATGCTTTTCCTGGATTCCTTCCTGCTGCCGATCCTGTTCCTGGTAAGCATCGGAATCGCAATCATCTGGAACCTGGGATCGAACGTATTCCTCGGTGAGATTTCCTACATAACGAAGGCGCTGGCAGCAGTCCTTCAGCTGGCGGTTACGATGGACTATTCCATCTTCCTCTGGCACAGTTACAGCGAGGAGCTGGAGATTGATTCCAGTAATAAGAAAAACGCAATGGCGATTGCCATCGGTAAGACACTGACCTCCGTAATCGGAAGTTCCACCACCACGGTGGCAGGTTTCATCGCTCTTTGCTTCATGACATTTACCCTGGGACTTGACCTTGGTCTCGTTATGGCGAAGGGTGTTATTCTCGGTGTTATCGGTTGCATCACGGTTCTTCCTTCCCTGATCCTTTTGTTTGACAAAGCGATCCGGAAGACGAAGCACCGTCCGTTGATGCCGAAGTTCGATAAGTTCGCTCATTTTGTTATCGATCACTACGCAATCTTCCTGGTACTGTTTGTAGTGATTCTGGTTCCGGCTGTATATGGCAATAACCGGACTCCTACTTATTATGATCTGGGTTCCAGGCTGCCGGCGGATATGGATTATGTCATCGCGACCAATAAGCTGAGCGAAGACTTCGACATGGGAAGCACGCACATGATCCTGGCGGATACCAACATGGATTCGAAGGATGTCAAAGCAATGCTGAAGGAGATGGAAGCGGTTCCAGGTGTACAGATGGCACTGGGACTGGACAGCTTCGTAGGCTCCGAGATTCCGGAGGCGCTTCTTCCGGAGGAAGCGGTAGAGATCCTGAAGTCCGATAATTATCAGCTGATGCTGATCGGTTCAGAGTACAAGACGGCAACCGATGAGGTAAATGAACAGGTAACGACACTGAACAATATCCTGAAGAAGTACGATCCGAACGGAATGTTGATTGGTGAAGCACCCTGTACGAAGGATCTGATCACGATTACCGATCATGACTTCAAAGTCGTAAACGCAATCTCGATCGTAGCGATCTTCGTCATCATTGCTCTGACGCTGCGTTCCCTGAGCCTGCCGTTTGTCCTGGTAATGGTTATCGAGTTCGCGATCTTCATCAACCTGGGAATTCCCTATTATACGAATACGGTACTTCCCTTCATTGCACCGATCTGTATCAGTACGATTCAGCTGGGCGCAACCGTTGACTATGCGATCCTGATGACAACCCGTTACAAGAGAGAACGTTATGAAGGCAACAGCAAGAAGGATGCGGTATGCACTGCATTGTCGACGTCACTTCCTTCCATCGTGGTAAGTGCGCTTGGTTTCTTTGCAGCAACCTTCGGTGTCAGTGTTTACTCAGATATCGATATCATCGGTTCGCTGTGTGACTTGATGGCAAGAGGCGCAATCATCAGTCTCTGCTCGGTTGCCTTTGTACTGCCTTCGATGTATATGCTGTTTGATAAGATCATCTGCAAGACCAGCATGGGATTTGTAGATAAGACCCGCAAGAATCAGAAATAAAGACCGGGAAATGAAGAAAGGAGTGTCCTCCCATGAAGAATAGAGAATTGAGAATGAAGCTTTTAGCGCTTGGTATGGCAGGTGCAATGACGATCAGCCTGTGCGGCTGCGGAACGGAGACGACAGAGGATAACGGTGCTTCCGCAGCGGAGGCAGCGGCTGTTACAGAGCTGCTGACCCAGACGTCCGCAGGAAGCTCTGCCGGCAGCATGGATCATAATGAAAAGGAAGAGACCGTCTACGTAATCGCAGGCGCAGACGGCAGCAGCCAGAAGGTGATTGTCAGCGACTGGCTGAAGAATGGACTCGGCGACGACTCCCTGACGGATATCACGGATCTGTCCGATATCAAGAATGTCAAAGGTGATGAGACCTTCGCCCAGAGCGGCAGCAACCTGACCTGGGATGCCGCAGGAAATGACATCTACTATCAGGGTACCAGCACGAAAAAGCTTCCGGTAGAAGTGAAGATTACTTACACTCTGGACGGAGCGGAGGTAAATCCGGACAGTCTGGCCGGAAAGAGCGGTCATGTAGTAATCCGCTTCGATTATACGAACAATGAAAAGACTACTGCGACGATTGATGGCAAGCAGGAAGAAATCTATATTCCTTTCCTTGCAATGTCCGGTATGATGCTGGATAATGATCACTTCTCCAATATCGAAGTGACGAACGGTAAGGCAATCAATGACGGTGAGAGAACGGTAGTTGTCGGATATGCGCTTCCTGGTATGCAGGAGAGCCTGGATGTGGAGAAGGATGATATAGACCTTCCGGACTACGTAGAAGTTGAGGCGGATGTTCAGGACTTTACTCTTGCTACTACTCTGACACTGGTAGCGAATGCAACTGCGAATCTGGAGGATTCCGATCATATCAGTGATTCCGAGGATGTAAAGGATATGGAAGATAAGCTAGATGATCTGCAGGATGCCACTGACAAGCTGGTCGATGGTTCCCAGGCGCTGTACGACGGCGTACATACTCTGCTTGAAAAGTCCGGAGAGCTGATCAGCGGTGTCAATCAGCTGGCAGACGGTTCTCAGACTCTGAAGGATGGTGTAGCCACTCTGGATAATGGAGCGGGAAGCCTGAAAGATGGAACCACCACATTGAAGAATGGAGCGGGTACGCTGAACGATGGCATGGAAAGTCTGCATGATGGTATCATTTCTGTGAACCAGGGAGCCGGTGAGCTGAAGAATGGAGCGGGAAGCCTGAAGGACGGTCTTTCCGATCTGTCGAGCGGCACAATCAGTTTGAAGGATGGTCTGGATGCTCTGGCCAGCGGCATCAATACCTTAAACACAGGTGTGAATGAGGGCAGTTCGAAGCAGCCGTCTCTGACCGAGGGAGCCAGTGAGCTAGCCAGCGGTTTGGGTGAGCTTTCCTCCAACAGCGATACGCTGCGGGCAGGAGCAAAGCAGGTATTCCAGTCTCTGCTGGATACAGCGAATACACAGCTGAAGGCACAGCTTTCCGCAGCAGGCATGACGCTGGATCAGGATCTGACCATGGAGAATTACGATACCGTTCTGGAAGGTTTGATGGATAAGGTAAGTGCGGATTCCGCTTATAAGATGGCTTACGCAGCCGCGAAGGCTAAAGTACAGGAAGCAGTAGAGGCACAGAGAAGCACGATCGAGGCCGGTGTGACCGCGGCGGTAAGAGAGTGTGTAACTTCTGAGGTACTTTCCGAATCCGGTATGGATGCAGAGGTATATCAGAGCATCAAGAGCGGCAATACCGAAGGCGTAAGCGAAGAGGTTCTGGCAGCTGTTGCAGCAGTGGATGCAGCCATCGATGCTCAGATGGATTCTGAAGAGATTCAGGCAAAGATTGCTTCCGCAACGGATAGCAAGATCAGCGAGCTGGTCGATCAGAATATGCAGAGCGAAGATGTTCAGAAACAGATTGACGCGGCTGTGAAGACGGCAGAAAGCAGTGGTAGCGCGCTGGCATCCCTAAAGAAGAGTTTGGATGATTACAATACGTTCTATCAGGGACTGGTCGATTATACCGAAGGCGTGGATACGGCTTATACCGGAAGCGAGACGCTGAAGGCAGGCGTAGATACATTGGCATCCGGTACGAAAGATCTGAAAGACGGAGTTGGTCTTCTGACTGATGGTTCCGATGCTCTGGTTACCGGTTCCATGCAGCTTTCCAGCGGCAGCTGCGCACTGTTCGATGGTACTTCCACTCTGTATGATGGCACACAGACTCTACTGGGCGGAGCGGAACAGCTTCTTACAGGCTCCGGTTCTCTGGTCAGTGGTGCGGCACAGCTGGCAAGCGGTGCTTCTTCTCTGAAGAGTGGTACGAGTCAGCTCTTAAGCGGCGCACAGACACTGGCTGATGGCCTGAATACTCTGAAGGATGGAGGCAGTCAGCTGACCGATGGTGTTACTCAGCTGGATGACGGCGCACAGCAGCTGGCAGAAGGTATGAACGAGTTCAAGACGGAAGCCATTGATAAGCTGATGGATCTCTATCATGATGATCTGGAAGGTTTGATGGATCGTTTCGATGCAATCATTGATGCGGGCAGAGGTTACAATTCCTTCACCGGTCTGACCGATAACATGGAAGGTAATGTAAAGTTTGTTTATCGTACCGAAGGTATTGAGTCTGACGAAAACTAAGAAAGCGCAGAAATTCTCAGATGAGCATATCAGACGGAATATAGATTCCGAAAATGATGGATGTGAGAAAATGATAAGAAACGAAGAACGGCAGATCAATCACGATCTGCCGTTCTTTTTCGTAAGTCCACAGCGATAAGATAATTTTCAGTGGTTCGTGAGCCTCACACAACTAAATTCACGCGCTTCTCAGCCGCCTTAAGCGGAAAGACGAAATATCAGCGGCTCTCCCAGCGTCCGGAAGCTCCGCAGGGAAGTACCATCTTCGTGTGCTCAACCGGAAGTCCGACCTCATCGGCGGCGATGCTTCCCTCGAAACGGCTGCCAACTTCCAGTCCCAGCAGATAGGACAGCACGGAGGGCGCAAGGCCGGTCGTATACGAGTTAATCAGGAAGAAAAGCGGCTGGTCGGAGAGCAGCTTTGCGCAGCTGGCTACCAGCGGATGAATCGCCTCCTCGATCTTCCAGATCTCGCCCTTCGGACCACGGCCGTAAGAAGGCGGGTCCATGATGATGGCATCGTAATGATTGCCCCGGCGGATCTCGCGCTCCACGAACTTCATGCAGTCATCTACGATCCAGCGGATCGGCCGATCCTCCAGGCCGCTGGACCGGGCATTCTCCTTCGCCCAGGCAACCATTCCTTTCGACGCATCCACATGGGTTACACTGGCTCCGGCCTGTGCGGCTGCCAGTGTAGCGCCGCCGGTATAGGCGAAGAGATTCAGTACCTTGATCGGGCGTCCTGCGTGGTGGATCTTTTCCGAGAACCAATCCCAGTTCGCCGCCTGCTCCGGGAAGAGTCCTGTGTGCTTGAAGCTGAACGGTTTCAGGTTAAAGGTTAGGTTCAGCTTCTGATAATGAATGGTCCACTGCTCCGGCAGATCGAAGAACTCCCACTCGCCGCCGCCGCGCGCGCTGCGGTGATAATGTGCATTCGGCTTCTTCCATCCGGGAAGATTTCTGGGAGTGTTCCAGATCACCTGAGGGTCCGGACGAACCAGCAGGTACTTTCCCCAGTGTTCCAGCTTCTCGCCTTGGCTGGTGTCAATAATTCCATAGTCTTTCCAATGGTCAGCAATCCACATAATCTATATTCTCCGTTTATTTCAGTAAAAGTAATGGACCGCAGTCGCATATCAGTACAAAAAACAGTCCATAGCTATCATACCATGAGCACAATAAAAAATCCACAGAAAAAGAGAAAACGCTTGCATTCGAAAAGAAGATATGATATAGTTACCAAGTAACAAATCTGGGGCATTGGCGAAGTTGGGATCGCGCTTGACTGGCAGTCAAGAGGCCAGGGGTTCGAATCCCCTATGCTCCATACGGAAGAGCACCTTGATCGCAGGGTGCTCTTTTTGATATAGCAATGCAAGGATGAAATGGATCGTTAAAGAACAATACCGCCGAATCAGTAATTCGGCGGTATTGTTTTTCATAGGATTATTTCTGATCGGCTGCGATTACAGCATCGATGCGATCCATCAGGTTCTGCAGGTTATCGCCGCCGTTCAGGTTGCCGATGATCGGGTCACCGACGATATTTCCATTCCGGTCGATAATCAGCGTAGTCGGGAAGGACATGATGCCGGAAGCATATTTACCGGCTTCGCTGTCGGAAGAGAGAATCAGATTCGTGTAGGAAGCGCCCTGCGTGGCCAGAAGTTCCTTCGCGGCAGCGATGGCGTCCTCATTATTGTCGAATACCTCCGTGTTGATACCGATGAGCGTGCCGCCTTTTTCCTGCAGGGTTTTGTTTAACTCACTTAACGTGGGAAGTTCTTCCACACAGGGGCTGCATTCGTTGAACCAGAAATTCACAAGTGTTACGGCATGTTCGGAGAAAATGCTGTCGCTGATCGCATTGCCGTCAAAATCGGTACCTTCGAAAGCCGGAAACTTTTCACCGGCGGAGATATCAGATCCGAAGATGGTATCCGAATCGGTGCTCTGTACTTCCGTCATTTTATCTTCAATCTTTCGGATTTGTTCTACGTCCGCATTCAGTGTCGCCAGGTCTTCTTCACTCAGTTCCTCTTTAATTGCATCAATCGTAGCGGCGAGGAAGGATGCGTAGTCATCGGAGGCCGGAGGGGTGGCTTTATCCATAGATGCAAATACCTTCTCCCAGAGTGTATTGTGCTCTGCAAAGATATCGTTCTCCATTTGGAAGAGCTCGTTGAGATCATCCGGCAGATCGCTGCTGTCAGCGGAGGCTGCGGAGCTGTCGGTAATTGCGGCAGCAGTGGTTTCCGCGGCGGTAGTTTCTGCAGTGGCAGAGCTGCTTGCGTTTGTTGCGGAAGAGGAGCATCCATAGGCTCCGGTCAGCATGGTGGATACAAGTAAAAGCATTACCATTTTTTTCTTCATTTCTTTACGTCTCCTTTGATTTCATATTCTTGTTTAGTTTTGTTTGTATTAAATCCATAGTGATAACACACTGCCTGTGTGGGGCAGGCATGAATACAGGCGCCGCAGCGGATACATTCCGGATGATTGGGTGATTGGGTAACATCAACGTCCATTTTGCAGGCTTTCCGGCATTTGCCGCAGGAGATGCACTTACTCTCGTCTACCTGCATCTGAAACAGCGAGACGCGGTTAAAGAGCGAGTAGAAAGCGCCCAGCGGGCAGATCCATTTGCAGAACGGGCGGTAGAAGAGGATGCTGAGCACGATCACAGTGATCAGAACCACGCTCTTCCAGGCAAACAGATTTCCAAGTGCGGAGCGAATACCGGAATCCGCTAGCGCAAGAGGGATCGCGCCTTCCAGTACTCCCTGCGGACAGAGATATTTGCAGAAGAATGGATTGCCCATACCTGCGGAATTAGTGATCACAGCCGGAAGAATCAGCACCAGGATCAGCAGCACTGCGTATTTCAGATAGCGCAGGGGGCGCAGCTTCTTCGTGGAGAATTTCTTCCCTGGAATTTTATGCAGCAGATCTTGAAACCAACCGAACGGACAGAGAAAGCCGCAGATAAATCTTCCCAGCAGGACTCCCAGCAGAATCAGAAATCCTGTAATATAATAGGAAAATCGGAACTTTGAAGAGCCGATGACTGCCTGCAGTGCGCCGATGGGGCAGGAGCCTGCAGCGCCGGGGCAGGAATAGCAGTTCAGACCGGGTACACAGACGGTCTTGCCGCTTCCCTGATAGATTTTGCCTTTGAAAAAGTTGGGCAGGTGAATGTTGGTCAGCAGCGTAGCCAGAAACTGGATGCCGCAGCGAGAGCGGGCGAGAAGAAACGAGATTCCCTTCTTTACGGAATTTCCGGTTTTTCCTGACTTATCCAATGCCGACACACTCCAGACATAATCGAATGGCTTTTGCCAGTACGATGCCTGCCTCGCCTCGCAGAACACCGAACAGGACCATGATGACGCCTGCAGCCAGCAGGATGAGGCGTATCAGTGATTGTTTTAACTGCATATTTGTCTTTTCACTTTCCTTCATTTCTTTTTCGTTTATTACTGTTGTTTCGTTGTTATTTCGTTGCTGTTGTTTCGTTTCTTTTTCTTCGTTTCTTTCCGGATGCACGATAAGAATACAACATCTGGTGTAAATTCTCTGTTAAGACTCGGAATCCGTATATTTTTTTGTTTGTCTCTGATCTTAACATTGACACTCCCATGCCTAAAGGCAGGGGATTCTCGGTTCTTCCCTCACAGCCCTGCATCTGCA
>ENA-UOJJ01005678-UOJJ01005678.1-human-gut-metagenome-genome-assembly--contig:-CS66-NODE-5678-length-10333-cov-7.491438_pt1 | contig 10333 bp, 7 predicted proteins | sample MGYA00242343_ERZ723890 | MGnify/ENA metagenome assembly ERZ723890 | reverse complement strand
TTTACTTTCCATTGTTTTTATTGCTGCATTTTCAATTACATCAAATGATAGTATTTTTGTATTTAAGAATCTATCTATATCAGCCAATGCTGAAACAGCTTTATCAGGGATAGAGTATACTGTTTCAAACGATACCGCAAGTATTACGGGTTATTCGGGAACTTCTGATATTGTAACTCTGCCCGAAAAAATTGATGGATATACTGTATCAGGTATTCAAAGCTACGCTTTTAAGAATAACAATATCATTAGAAAAGTTTACATTGAAAGTAAAATAACATCATTAAATGCTTCTACATTTCTAAATTGCAGTAATTTAGAGACAGTTATCCTACCTGATACACTAAATCAAATTAATGGATCATGCTTTCGAAACAGTAATTTAGCTTATATAACTATTCCTGAAAATGTAAAAATTATCCATATGAATGCCTTTAGAGGATGTTCTAGGCTTTCAACAATAGATATTAAAGGTACAGTAGACGTAAGAGATTCCGCATTTGAAGGTTGTACTAATCTTATTAACGTTAATATACCGTTAACAGCATCAGTTAAGTATACAGCATTTAATAATTGTAAAAGTCTGCAATATATTAACAATACCCAAGTTATAGTAATACCACCGAAAGAAATGTATCCTTTTATAAATAGATCATTATCTAACTTTATTATGCAAAATTTATCAGGGGCAGAAAATGTCGGTTTTTTTAATACATATACATTAGAATATGCAAAAAAAGTTGTATTAAATGTAACTGACAGTTCTATGTCTGATATTCAGAAAGCAAAAGCATTACACGATTGGCTTTGCAATGCTGTGGATTATGATGATACAAATACAAAAGATGCAAAAAATCATGTTGATTATTCTGCTTTTTTATATAGTACAACTGTATGTGATGGCTATGCAAGAGCTTATCAGCATCTAATGCAAGCTGCTAACATAGAATCATACAATATTGGCAGTCAAACTCACGCATGGAATATGATAAAATTAGGAAATCACTATTTTCATGTAGATGTAACATGGGATGATGGTACAGGAACTGGAAATTATGGTTATGGTTATTTTCTATTAAGCGACAATGAAATAAAAGCCAAAGGAGAAACTGTTCATGCAAGTTGGGGATTGATAACATCTCCTTTATTTAATTATCAATATTTTTGGCCATGGCCGTCAGCTACTTATGCCATGGGCGATCTTAATATGGATAGTACGGTTGATAATCAAGATGTAAAAATACTTCAAGATTATATACTTGCTAAAATAACATTAAATAGTAGTCAAGCAACCCTTTCCGACCTGAATTTCGATGGACAGATAAATGGAGTTGATCTTTCGGCTTTAAGGCAAAAAGTTTTACTACAATAAAATTTAATTAAAACAAAAAAGCGGCAAGGAGTGATCCTGCCGCTTGAATTATAAAAAATAGAGCGAAATATTTCTACCCCGTTCCGCAAAAATGTATAACATTTTTTCCTTGTGCATAATAGTATACATATTTTAAAGAAATTGTCAAAAGTATAAAAAACCCGTCAGGAAATTCCCGACGGGCTTAGTTTTGTATTGTTTCTGCGGTATTCGCAGGACTTGCTGCTGTAGAAATACCCAACGTCTTTGACGTACCTCCCACGCGGCTATAATATACCTCAAAGCCCTGTCCGCCACCTGCGTTGAAATGAATATCCACTATCAGGAGCATATTTATTACACATTGCGACTTTACTGTCCATATCAGTATCAATATCCTGAGTACGTGACAGCTTGAAATCAACTCCGTATTTGCTTAAAATTTCAGACAGTGCAAAGGCTGTTTTTAATGTATGCTCTTTTTCGACTATGTACTTAACTGGTCCAGAATCTATTCCTCCGTGCCCTACTCCTATTATTTACCTCATTTCTGCATTTTTATATCTAAATTTACCCTGTAAAATCAGAGTGCATATTAACATATTATGCCGATTATAGTATAATAATGTTTATGGGCATACCTAAACGGTATCTGCCGAACGCTTTTCCTATTGCGTTCGGTAGGCGGTCAATCCTGCTCCCGGAAAGGAGTGATTTACTATGAATAATTACGTAACATGGAGTGAATTATTTCATTACATTTACACCTGTAGAATACAAATCTAACCCATCAATGCTTGACTTCATTTGAGACATTGTTGAAACAATGCTGACTGACATAGACTGTACTATTATAACAGCCTGTACGCTCATGGTTTTCAAATTAACAATTACAGTAGTTGACATTAACTTTGATATCAAAACAACTGATTTTTGCATTCCCGACATGTTCTGACAAGAAACTTTATTCATATTTGAGAAAGCCAAAATAACTGTTTCAGATATATTTTCCGCACTTTCGCCCATGCTGTCCAAGTTAAAACCGCTTGCAGACGTAACCAGTCCCATCATATTGGTTGTTACAGCTGCTGTTACTACAGGCATAATCAATGAAATGCCCTGCAACAATCCTAAACCGATATTTGTGCCGATTTCTGCAAAGACTCGTGATGGGGAATGGTTCAAAAATATTCTGCCTAAGCAGTTCTACCTTTTTTCATTGTATACCAAATTTATTTCCCTCCATTTTTATTTTTTCTTTCCTCCACATTTTGCATCCCTCCTTTGGTACAATATTTGCATAGTCTACTGCTGACGACAGTTGGTATACAGACTATGCTTATTTTAGTTATAATAAGAAGGTAATGGACTGACGGTCACTCCTTAGAACTAAGCGTTTGTGTTTGAAAGAGTCATCCGCCTTCTTGTTATAAAGATTCGATTAAGCAGGTTGTTCTGATTTTTGAAAGAATGGTTAACCATTCTTTCAAAAATTGCGTTCGTGTCACTAACCAAAATGAATCGTAATAAGCTTCGGTGGAAACATTACACATCTTAAATGAAAGAAGGAATGTTATGATTAGCGTTGGAATTGATGTATCCAAAGGAAAAAGCACTGTTTGTATGATGAAACCCGGCGGTGAAGTTTTATCTGCACCGTTTGAGGTTGTTCATACTAAAACCGAACTGCTTAACCTTGTTCGGATAATCAAATCTCAAAATGAAGAAGTACGAGTCATTATGGAAGATACCGGACATTACCACTTGCCTGTTGCAACACTGCTTGTTGATAATGGTATCTTTGTTTGCTCTGTTAATGCCCTGCGTATGAAAAAATATTGTTCTCAAAGTATTCGCAGAGCTAAAACCGATAAAATTGATTCTATACATATTGCTTCTTACGGTATCACATATTGGAATGAACTTAATCTGATTCCTTGTACTGATGATACATATAAGGAATTGCAATTATTGGCAAGACAATATTATCAGTCTGTTTCTTTGCTTGTTAAAGCCAAAGTTAATTTCAGCAATCTTTTAGACCGTGTTACGCCTGATATTCAAAGCGTTTTAAAGGATAATGCTTCAAATTCTAAGCTGACTGATTTTGTTCAGCGTTATTACCATTTCTCCCATATTCTTGATATGGGTGAAAAACGCTTTACATCTGATTACTGCAAATGGGCAAAGAAAAAGGGATACCGTTTGTGCGAACGCAATGCAAAAGAAATCTTTGCTTTGGCTCAAAACGGTATCCCCGTGCTTCCCGATACTCAATCCACCAAAATTGTTGTTACGGAAACTGTACGAGTGATTCACGAACTTGAATTATCTCGTGACACCATTTTAGCACAAATGCAGTCTTTTGCAAAGACCTTGCCCGAATATTCTGTTGTCAGAGAAATGCCTTGTATCGGTGATACATTAGCACCTCGCATTATTGCCAAAATCGGAGATGTTCGCCGTTTCAAAAACAAGCACTCTTTAATTGCTTATGCCGGTATTGATGCACCGCCTTATCAATCAGGCAATTTTAATGCATCAGAAAGACATATTTCCAAAAGAGGTAATCCTTATCTGAGAAAAACAGGATATGAAATTATGCAAAGCCTTATCAAGCATAAACCTGAAAATGATGCTGTTTATGACTTCATTGTCAAGAAACGCTGCGAAGGCAAATGCGGTAAAGAAGCTATGATTGCCGGTCTTAACAAATTCCTTCGTGTTTATTTCGGCAAAGTTACTGAGCTTTATTCCAATCTGAATTTCATGATTTAACTGTATAACTGTTTAAACTTTTATTTAGCTGTTGAAAATGTTTATTTCAACGGCTTTGTTTGCTGTGCCTGTGTCTTTTGAAATTTTTTCTCTTTTTTCTCTTGACTTTGTTTAGCAGGTTTCAGACAATTAAAAAGCCGTCCTTGATCTTGCTTTTCCTCTTGTGGATAAGCAACAAAAACGGCTTTATTTTTTCTACATATACAAAAAAGGCAGACTTGAGTTTTTCTTTCTCAAATCTGCTTTTATTTTCTTTTGTGTCGGTTCGAACCCCTCAAGTTTCCCAAAATCGCCCAAAAGCATCTATGGTTTTTTATCTCTTTTTTTCGCCCTCAAAGCACGAAAAAAGCCCGTATTTACGGGCTTTACGGCACTGTCATCTATTTTGTCAGTGCATGATATCAAGCTCTGACAAAATAGATGACATGGTTTTAGTGGGGTGTGGGGTTAGATTTTTGGGGCTTATAGTATTTCTTTAAATATCCTTTAGTAATTGCTTTAGTAACAGCATCCAAATATTTATTTCTGTTAGGTATTTGTATTTCAAAACAAGCATTGTTTCTTGTATTCCAAAGTATTCCCTTTTCAAGTCCCAAAGCTACAACATACGATGCACACTGTAAGAAATGCTCATGAGTAAGTTCAGATACAAATTTCAATTCGTAAACTATATCATTTTTAATAACATCTGCAAAGCCTTTTGCAGAGAATAAAAAATCACCTTTTCTTGTATCTGAAAAATCGATTGTGCATGGAATTTGAACAGTCTCGTCTTTACTGAATAAACTACCTAATCTATCAACAATCTGCATGCGTTCACTTTCGCTTACAAAGGGCGTGTCGACTTGTACTCTATAGCGGTTTTGCTTTGTCTCCATTGAAACAAGAAATAAAATCTTTTTATCAAGTGTCAAATTACGGTCATTTGCAGAGTAAATAAATTTTTTATCTATATTGATATCAATAAAAAATTCTATACTTTTATCAATTTCATATCCACTGAAAAACACAGCTTCTTGATATATTCCTATACATGGCGAAAGATCAATAAGATCATCTTTATTGCTTATATAAATTTCTGACAAATTTTCAGGTTCGGTAAGCGACCTAACTTGAAGCAACGAATAGCACTCTTCAATATCCTCTTTGTATTTAAAATCAAACATTCCGGAAATATCAACATCTTGAAACTTATAACTTGTCTGAACATCTGTTGACAATGTTTTCTCTGAGAGCATGGCCTCTTCGCTGTTTACAAAAATTATCCGTTCTTTTCCGCGACTTGCCGCTACGCAAAAAATGTTTCTTAATATTTTATATGACTGTTGAGGCTTTGAAATTCTTGATTGCCAGTAACTTTCGGTAAAATCAAAAACAACACAAATCTTACGTTCAAGTCCTTTACTGCTATCAAAAGTTGTGAATATAGCTGATGTAGGTTTTGGCTGTGTTGCTCCTGTAGCATCTCTGTCAGATATACTTGCGTAAACAGTCTTTTTATTGAATTTTGTAGGGCACTTCTCTTCTAAAAGATTTAACGTATCTGATAAATCACCCCACCTTGCACCCAAGCAAAGAATATCCTCCGGATTCTGCTCTGTTAAAAAATTCACAACAGCTTTTACCGTCATTTTCTCAACGATGCAATTGTTGTTTACACCAATAATTTTCTTCTGCCAAACTCGTCCGAGCATGGATGCTAAATCAGTTGAAAGTCTAAAACAACTCGTAAATTGCAGATTTATGTGACCTCCAAGAAACTGTTTCATAAATACAGGAACATCCAGAGTTGTTTTATCATATATCTTCTGCGCCATATCTCCAACAGCAATAATCTGGATATTTGAATTTGTGGATTTTATATGCTTAAGCATTTCAGCAAGTTCCAGCTCAATATCCTGATATTCATCAATTATAAGAACATCATAATGCTCTAACATTGGTTTTTCTTTGTTAAAACGCTGAATTAGATCAGATATTCCCGCTTTTACACCTATCTTTTTCAATGACATAAAAGCAAAACCATGATAATTTGTTACAGTTGTATTTGAATTTCTGATTTTAGCTTTTGCATCTAATTTCAATAATTTATTATATGTAAGATAGAGAATTTTAAGAGTTGCAGGAAGTTCATCACAAAGGTATTGTATAGCAGTCGTTTTTCCGCTACCGATACAAGCATCGACGAGAATGTTTTTTCTATCTTTTGCTTTTGAGATAAACAATCTTTGCTCAGCTGATAAATTAAATTTGGTATTCATAGATTTTAATCACTAACCTCGTAAATAAAATAAATCATTTTGATACACCAATATTATACAATATAATATAAGAAATAGCAACGGTTTTTGATAAATTTTATAGATATAAGCGTATTTTTGATTAATTATGCTTTTTTGCAGCAAATATAAAACACCATGCCAGGCAGAAAAAGAATTTGCCCGAAAACACAATATTTCTATTAAATAATATTTGGAATATAGGGGTTCAGATTACAAACATTTTATGATTTCACTTTCGATTTTAACTGTTTTTAATCTAAAATTGGAATCCTGCAAAAAACTTTATACTGGAAACATCGCAAATACGTATGTTTTCAGCATAAAAAATTGAAGCTTGGAACACGGGGGCTCAAAATGTCAATGTAATTCATATTGACATAATTGTTTCTAATGCCAATGCGCACTTTGTGTATCCGGCTGTTGCATTAAAATGACCCGCTCCTTTCACACACTTTACTTTCTGTGCTCCAATATTGGCTGCAAATGAACTCAAAAATTCCTGTGGAATATTCGGATCATCATCCCCGTAAAAAGCAAATACTTTATCAGCATAAGGAGTAATATCAATCGTGTTGGAATTCATATAAAAACTTCTATTTAATTTATCCATAAACTCATATCCACTAATATAATTATTATATCCTGAAAAACAAATGACAGCTGAAACCTTTATTTTCTTTTTCAAAAGATAATGAACCAAAAAGACGCTTCCACAGCTATGACCAACCAGCACTGTATCCTTGTTAACAGTTCCTAATTCAACATAATAGTCCATTAAACGTTCCCAATCATTATAATCCTGATGTTCAGGGGTAGGAAATGATGGAATAGTGCAAGGGATTGAATTGGTGCTCAATTCTTCTTCCAACCAAGGAAACCAATTTTCAAACGGCTTTCCTATAGAACCATGTATTAAAAAAACATTCTTCATTTTATATCCTCCTTCATCGCCACATATACAGGAAATATATTGGAATAGATCTCCAATGAATCAATATAGCCTATAAAAATCAATTTTTTCTTTATCTTACTTTCAAAAAAATATCTTGTTGGAGCAAAAAAAGTAAATTTCATATCTGTATTCCAACCAACATTATCAAAATAAGAGAAAATCTCTTCATTAATATCACCATCTTCTTTTAGCTTAACCATTTCTTGATACATACTACTAAAATCAATCTCAAATCGTTCTCTATCTAAGCAATACAAACCCAACTGATGATTAATAAAAGTATATGGATGAACCTGTTTATTATGATAAAAATTCATTACAATCTGTTTAGGTGTAAGCACTACATCATTTTCTGTCCAGAAAAAACTCTTCCCTAAGAAATAACCTCCTGGAGCCAAGGCATTATATATCGCATTAATAAAATCATCTACACGCTCCTTTTCAATATTACCTACTGACAAATCACCTACAATAAGATCAAACTCCTCTGTGAATTCCATATCCTCCCATCGAGAAACTATTAAGGTTTCTTTGATATTTTTATGTCGGAGTTCTCTTGAAATAACATTATAATAATCTTTACTTTTATCGACAACTGTTATGTCCAAATTTTCTTCAAACCCCCAGTCACGAAACTCCGGTGTTGAACCAAGAATCAATATACGAATCGGTTTTTGCTTTGTTTCTCGAATTTTGTCAAGATACTTTCGGTAAAGACACAGCTCATTAATCGATGGTCTTGATGGAGGGACATTGTTTGTCCATGTATAAGCCAACATTTCTCCCCACCCACTCAAATAATCACCCCCTCTGAGTAATAGCTAACATAATATAAAACATAATTTGTGGAACAGTTGTAAACTGACCTACTTGATCAACATTTCCCTTATGTATCATATCGATAATATAATTAAAATAATTGAACAACTTATCTTGATATTCTTCATAGAAATCTTCAAATGATGTCTCATCTCGAATAATTCGATATACAGCAGATGCTAACACCACACTACCTAAAATAGCATTAGAATTTTCTTCTCCATCAAATTTTCGTGACATATCCAGCCATTCTTCGAAAACTCCATCAGATAATACATAAGATACAATTTTGCGAATTTCCGTAGTTCTATGAGAAATAATATCCCAATTATATAAAGCTTCCAAACACAGTCCTGTAGATTCCCAATTGGTAACCCAAGTACCAAATCCACTACGCCAAATTGGTTTAATTTCATTTATTCGCTGAAAAAGGGATTCCAAAGCATCATTTATAATATCATCAATGTCATGCTTACTTGCAAAATCTGTATAATCTATGCCTTTTAAATTTATTAATACTCTTGCGGTCATCCACGGCACTCGATAAGGATACCAACCATCAGAATCATCTAATGCCTTTTCAGAAAACAGATACTCTAGACAACTATTTTTTAATATTTTGAACAAATCTGAATCTTCTTCAGATACAATACTGAGCAATAATGCATAGTGAAAATTCAAATACATCATCTGACTATTAATATTCTTCGCACTTGTTTTAGGAAATTTAGTGAAATAATTATCCTGACGATCTTCCTCTTCCATTAACTCCATTATATGTTTTGTTTCTTCTGGAGTAACCTGCAAGGATTTCTCATCCAGAACAAAATCCCCATTATAAGTCACTCTGAAACTTGAAGGGCAACTATTCATTAATTTTTCATAATCACTTCTTCTATGCCAATTTAATTCTCTACCAAGAGATAGCAAAAAAAACTGTCCGGAAATGGCACGAATCCATTCTGAATCATCCATACCATGCTTGGCCATAATCTTTTTTATAGTTTTTTTTAAAACCTCCGCTTTATTCTGATTGTCACATCTGGATGAGCAATAACTAAAACCAGTAGACATTTTACTTCGCCTCCCTTAATAGTTCAAGTCCTTTATCAATCTCATTTAAAAGTTTTTTACGATTTTGCAAAATAGTTTTAATCATATCTTCATCATTTCTTTTCTGTGAAGACATAACAATTTCAAAACACTTTACTTCTATATAATTAGCCTCTTCGATTTTTTCAAAAATACGTACCAATTCTGAATAGCTATCCATTTTATCAAGAACCAGTACCGATCCACTCAAAGAAATCCCCTTCCAAAAAGGAATTGAATATGGTAAAGGATACAATTTTGTATCTTTTAAACTTCTAGCTTCATTTTTAACCGTTTCTAACTCAATAATTAGGTTCTTTACAATCTGTTTTCTTTTTTGTTTAACTGTAATATGATCATTAATTGCTTCAACAATAAGTGCTGACAAAAAGCCTAAAAAAGCAGATAAATATACTTCAAAGAAAGGAATTGATACTATTTCTCTTATCGTACTAGTATTTTTTGTGGCTTCCCCAGAGACTGTAGCCAAGACAAAACATAATATATTCATACAAGCCTCCAATCTTTCTATCGGTAATATTGCTTCTGTGTTTTATTACCAAGTAAATACATATTTTTATGACTATTCTATTATATTAATTAGACCACAATCCACACAAATTTAGTATAATAAATCTTTAAAACAGAACCTTTCTTCTGCTTCAAAGTTTATACTAATCTAAACAATATCAATGTTTTCAGAATCATATTATAATGCATTTTTATTCTATATTGCATAATGAAAATATGCTATACATCTTTTGGGATAAGATAATTAATTTGCCCCATGTCATTACTGTTATCCCCCAACCATTTTACACGCTTTTGCAAAAAACATATCTTTCGCAAAATTGTATATTACCTGTTACAAAAATACTATCCCATGGTGTAAATCAGTTTCAGCATTGTCATTCTACAGAAACTGAAACACACATCCATTTTTGCCCCAAGTCGGTAGAAACCTTTGATATACTGAGCTTTTCGAGCGAAAAGAGCAAATATCGTCACATGCTTTGTATCTGACAACATATGAATTTTATAAAAAATAATATACAATTA
>ENA-UOJJ01005674-UOJJ01005674.1-human-gut-metagenome-genome-assembly--contig:-CS66-NODE-5674-length-10337-cov-5.701420_pt1 | contig 10337 bp, 8 predicted proteins | sample MGYA00242343_ERZ723890 | MGnify/ENA metagenome assembly ERZ723890 | reverse complement strand
ACCCGCTCAACGTCGGCCGCTGCCGCTATTTTATGGAGAGCCGCCAGTCCCTGACTCCGGCCTCCACTGTCGTCAGCACCTTCCGCCGCCCCTACGGCAACCCTATCGTGGTGCAGCTGCTCACCAATTTAAAAGTCACGCTGGGCTACATCCTGCTCATCGTGCCGGGCGTCTACTGGTCGTACTGCTATACGCTCGTGCCTTACCTGCTGGCTGAAAACCCCTACATGACCGCCACCCGCGCCATGGAGCTGAGCAAGGAAATAATGGAAGGCGAAAAGTGGAACTACTTCGTCCTGCAGCTGTCCTTCTTTGGCTGGCTGCTGCTCTGCGCGTTCACCCTCGGCATTGGCGGTTTCTTCCTGGAGCCGTATATGCAGGCCACCTACGCCGAGTTTTATGCCGCCATGCGCAGCAAGGCCCTTGCCACGGGTATGTCCACCACCGATGAACTGGGCGGCTTTGTGCGCCATGATACCTTTTAAATAGAACTATGCTATACCGCCGCAGGAACGGGCCGAAAAACCGTTTCTGCGGCGCTTTTTGTCGGAAGGGGGCGCAAGGTTTCACACATCTTCAAACCATTATCGCAAAATTATCACATTTTAAAAGTATAATAGAGGCAACCAATGTAAAAGGGAGTGTGCGCACTTTGATCGAAGTAGAGCATCTGACAAAGCGCTACGGCGGCCACACAGCGGTGGATGATATCAGCTTCACCGTCGAGGATGGCTGCATCTACGGCTTGCTCGGCCCCAACGGCGCGGGCAAGTCTACCACCATGAATATCATCACCGGCTACATTTCCGCCACCGACGGCACGGTGAAAATCGACGGCCACGACATTGCCGATGAACCTGCCGCCGCGAAAGCCTGCATCGGCTACCTGCCGGAGCTGCCGCCGCTGTACCAGGATATGACCGTGCAGGAATATCTGCTGTTTGTGGCCGAGCTGAAAGGCACCCACAAGAAAGCCGACCGCGCCGCCGCGGTGGAAAAGTCCGCCGCCCGCGCGGGCTTGCAGGGGATGGAGCGCCGCCTCATCCGCAACCTGTCCAAGGGCTACCGCCAGCGCGTGGGCATTGCCGCCGCGCTGCTGGGCACGCCGAAAGTCATCATCCTTGACGAGCCAACCGTCGGTCTGGATCCGGCGCAGATGATCGAGATCCGCTCCCTCATCCGCGACCTGGGCAAGACCCACACGGTCATTTTGTCCAGCCATATTTTGAGCGAGGTCCAGTCCGTCTGTGACCGGGTTCTCATCATTGCCCACGGCAAGCTGGTGGCCCAGGGTACGCCGGAGGAACTGGCCGCCCAGCTGACCGCGAAGGGAACCATCACCGCCACGGCCCAGGGTAGCCGCGATGCCGTTGTGGCCGCTGCATCCGCTGTGCCCGGCCTGACCGATGTAAAAGTCACCGACGAAAAGGGCGGCGAGGTCAGCTTTACCGCCGTCAGCACTGCGGGAACAGACCTGCGCGGTGCACTCAGCCTGGCGCTGGCCCAGGCGGGTTGCCCGGTGCTGAGTCTGAGCGCCGAAACCATGAGCCTGGAGGATGTGTTCCTGCAGCTGACCGAAGCCCCGGACGCGGCAGGGGAGACGACCCCTGCACCCGAGACGCAAACCGAGGAAAAGGAGGCAAACGGCGATGACAGCGATCTTTAAGCGTGAGGTCAAAAGTTACTTTACCGGCATGATCGGCTGGGTCATAGCGGCGGTCAGTCTGTTCTTTTTGGGACTGTACTACACGAACCGCAACCTGCTCTACGCCTCGTCGGATTTCGCGTCAGTGCTCTACACCATGACGATGATCTTGCTCTTCCTGCTGCCGGCCATCAGCATGCGCAGCTTTGCTGAGGAACGCAAGAATAAGACCGACCAGCTGCTTCTGACCAGCCCGGTCAGTATCCCGGCCATCGTGGCGGGCAAATTTCTGGCCGAGGTCGCCGTGTTCGCCATCCCGCTGGCGGCGGCGGTGCTCATGCCGCTGATTTTAAAAGCCTTCGGTACGGCATCACTGGTGGCAGCGTACAGCGCCCTGCTGGGCTATGTCCTGCTGGGCGCAGCCTGCCTGGCCGTGGGTACTTGGATCTCGGCTTTGACCGAGAACCAGATTCTCGCCTACCTTGCCACCTTCGGTGCGCTGCTCGTCGCTTATCTGATGAACGGTATCAAAACGATGTTCACCACCGGCAACCTGCTGGCGTTCATCGTGTTCACCGTGGTGCTGCTGATTGCGGCCATCCTCGTGGGTGTCATCTGCAAGCGGCTGACGGCAGGCGCTGCGGTGTTCTGCGTCGGCGCGGTTGTGCTGTTCATCCTGTTCCAGCTGCGCCCAGCGTGGCTGCTGGCGGCCTTCAACGCCGTACTGTCGGCGCTGGCCCTGTTTGAACCCTTTGCGGACATCGTGGGCGGTATGTTCAGCATCCCGGCCATTGTCTACTATCTGTCCGTGATTGGGCTGTTCCTCTTTTTGACCGGGCAGGCGCTGGAACGCCGCCGCTGGAACTAAGGGAGGTGCCGCACAATGAAAAAAACAAATCTGAAACTCCCGCAGGGCGGCAGCAAACGCGCCCTGCACAGCGGCCTGTACGCAAGCGTGCTGGCCGCCGTGGCGCTGGTCGTGGTCATTCTGCTCAACCTGGTTATCCGCGCCCTGCCCACCAAATACACCCAGTACGATATTTCTACGACCTCGCTGTTTACCTTGAGTGAGACGACCGAGAACCTGCTGCATGAGCTGAACGCCGACGTGACGGCCTACTACCTGGCCGAGAGCGGGCAGGAGGACGACAACATCACCCGCCTGCTGGACCGCTATGCGGGCGAGAGCAGCCATTTCAGCTGGCAGCAGCGGGACCCGGTGCTTTACCCGACCTTCGCCCAGCAGTACGACGGGGCCTCCACCGGCAGTGTCGTCCTCGTCAGCGGCGACAACAGCGATGTGCTGTCCTATAACGATATGTACGAGTTGGATCTGGAGAGCTACTACTCCACCGGCAGCGCCAATTACAGCTTCCAGGCGGAAAACGCCATTACCTCCGGCATTGCCAAGGTCACGCGGGAGACGTCCTACCAGCTGTACGAGCTGACCGGCCACGGCGAGGCGGCCCTGTCCAGCGACTTTACCGACACGCTGAACAACGCGGGCGTCACCACTGCCGAGCTGAACCTGACCACGGCGGGCAGTATCCCGGCGGATGCCGCTGCGGTGCTCATCAATGCGCCCGGGGCCGACCTGACCGACGCAGAAACAACGATTTTGACTGACTACGTTGCAAACGGCGGCAAGCTGTTTGTGGCCACCGACTTTACCACCGACACGCCCAACCTGGACACGTTGCTGGCCGCCTGCGGCATGGCCCGCCAGCCGGGTCTTTTGATCGAGACGGACACCGACCACTACCCCTATGGCTACCCTCAGACCTACCTGCTGCCCACGCTGGCCAGCAACGAAATTACGGCGGGTGTGTCCCAGAATATGATGGTCTACACCCCCATCGCCCAGGGCATCACCACCGATGAGGACAGCGAGTTCAGCTTTACCGATCTGCTGACCACCGGCGACGCAGCCTACTCGATGGAGAACTACGCCACCGCCGAGACCGCCCAGAAAGCCGACACCGACCCTGAGGGCACCTTTGCTGTGGCCGTGGCGGCGGAGAACGTCACCACTGGCGCACGGGTCGTCTGGGTCAACTGCCCGAACCTATTGCTGTCCAACATCAACCAGGCCGTCTCCGGCGGCAACGCGCAGTTTCTGGGCAGCGTCGTCAACTGGATGAATGGCGAACAGACGACCGCCGTCATCAGCGCTAAGAGCATGAGCGCGGCCTCGCTGAGCGTGCCGACCTCGGCCGCACTGCCGCTGGGCGTGCTGTTTACGCTGGTGCTGCCCATCATCTGCTTGATTGCGGGTGCGGTGGTTTGCGTCGTGCGCCGCCGCAGATAAGGAGCCGCCATGAAAAACACAAAAAAGATGCTGCCGCTGGTGGTGCTGGTCATTGTCATGGCGGTGCTGGTCGTGCTGCTGGCCGTATTGCAGCGCGGGGACGATACCACCGACGCGACGCTGCCGCTGTGCAGCTTTGCGGTGGAGGATATCGACCGTCTGGCCTACGCGGGCAACAACCAGGATGTGACGTTGGTCAAAAACAGCTCCGGCGACTGGATGCTGGAATCCGACCCAACATTGCCGCTGGACCAGACGAAAACCGCCAGCCTTGTAGAGAGTTACGCCAACCTGACCGCCCAGCGCAAGCTGGAGGGCAGTGACCTGACCGACCTGCCCGAAAAGAGCGCCACCCCCCAGATGACCATTGCCATCGGCGCGGGGGAGAAGAGCGTCAACCTGACCGTGGATCAGCTGAACAGTGTGGCCGATGTCTATTACGTCTACGACGACACCGGCGCGGCCTACACGGTCAAACGCAGCGATTTGGCTACCTTGAGCAAATCTGCCCGTGACCTGTACAAGGCCCAGACACTGACCGACAAGACGCTGGATGATGTGGTGTCGATGCAGATGAACGGCCTGAACTTCACCCAGACTGACGGCAGCTGGACGCTGACCGACGATGAGGGCTACGCCCTGAACCAAAGCAGCGTCAAAAAGATGGTCAACACGATCTTGCAGATGCAGACGGCATGGACCATCACGACGCCAGACGCAGACAACGCCTACGGCCTGGATGACCCGGACGTGACCGCAACGCTGACCTTCACCGACGGCACAAGCCTGACGGTGCGGTTTGGCACGGAGGCCACCGACACCACCGACAGCCTGTGCTACCTTGCCAGCGACGCCGCGCCTACCGTGGTGTATGAGGTGAACGCCGACCACAAGGCGGCTTTTGCTGTGACGAAGGAGACGCTGTATGATGCCACCGCCACCGCCGAGGCGGCAGCGACCACCGACGTGGTAGCCCAGTACCCGGTAGGCGGCGAGAACGACTACGCCGCCAGCCTGCCGGACTAACAGATACAAAAGAGAGGGAGATGCTGTCCCTCTCTTTTTTCTTGCCCCGGCAGAGGAAATATGCTACTATACATATAAGGTAGTGCCATTGCAGGGGCCGGGTATGCCCGGCCCGCACGTGTAAGGAAGATGCCCATTTATCCGTTGATTTGCAGGGTGGGACGCCTCGCCCCGCCGCACCTTCCCACAGCCGCCCCCTCGAAAACCGAAAGGAGAACTCTGCCCATGAAAACCCTCCTTCCTATCCTTGCTGCGCTTCTCCTTACCGCTTGTGCCTCCGCCTCGGCCTCCACGGCCACCCCCGCGCCAACAGAACCCCCCGCCTCCACGGCCGCAACCCTGACCCTCGAACAAAAAGTCGGTCAGCTTTTCATTGTCCGGCCAGACGCCCTCGATTTGACCCTCTCCCAGGAGACCATTGACGATCCCAGGGCAGACGGTGTGACCCAAGTGACCGACGCCATGCGGGAGACACTGCAGCAATACCCGGTGGGCGGCATCTGCCAGTTTGGCAAAAATATCGAGTCACCGTCCCAGCTGGTGCGCTTCAATAAAGACTTGCAGGCCGCCAGTGCCACGCCGCTGTTCATCACGGTGGATGAGGAGGGCGGCATGGTCGCGCGGCTGGCGAACAACGACGCCTTTGACCTGCCCCGCTATGCCAGTGCCGCCGCAGTGGGTGCATCGGGCGATCCTGAGAACGCCCGCGCTATGGGGCAGACCATCGGCGGGTACCTGAAAACCTACGGCTTCAATATGGACTTTGCGCCCGACGCTGACGTGAACACCAACCCCGATAACCCCATCATCGGCGAGCGTGCTTTCTCGTCGGATGCCGCCACCGCTGCCCAAATGGCCGCCGCTGCGGCGGAGGGCCTGCGGCAAAACGGCATCCTGCCCACGCTTAAGCATTTCCCCGGCCACGGCGACACTGCCGAGGACAGCCATACCGACCTGGCCGTGACCTACAAGACCCGCGAAGAACTGGAAAACTGCGAGCTGCTGCCCTTTGCGGCGGATACCGGCCTGCACGCTGTCATGGTGGGGCACATCGCCGCGCCGAACGTGATCGGCAGCGACACCCCTGCGACCCTCTCGGCGGAGCTGATTGCGATGATTCCCGACGCAGAGAACACGCTGATCGTCACCGACTCACTTTCGATGGACGCCATCACAAAAGCCTACACTCCCGGAGAGGCTGCCATTCAGGCCATCCAGGCGGGGTGTGATGTACTTTTGATGCCAAACTCCCTGCCGGAAGCCTACGATGCTGTCCTTGCCGCTGTGCAAAACGGCACGATATCCGAAGCCCGCCTTGACCAAAGCGTCAACAAGATCCTGCATTATAAACAACAATTTGCAATGTAGAGGCAGGGCTCTGCTCCGCCCGCATCTGACGCACACTATAATGTATAAACGAGGTACTCTATGTCCAACACCATCTGGGCCGTCGATGGCTCTTTTTTCGCTCAGCGCGTCTCGGGCATCCAGCGCTATTCCATTGAGCTGCTGGCCGCCCTGGATCGCATTGTGCCGCCCGATTTTGTGGAGATCGTCACCCCGCAGGGCGTGACCACCCCGGCCTACCAGAACATCCGGGCCGTGCCCTTCGGCACCCGCCGGGGCCTTGCCTGGCAGCAGCTGGATTACCCTGAATATTTAAAGCGGCGCGGAGCCAAGGGCCTTGCTACGTGCAACATTATTCCATGGTTCGGCTTCTGCGGCATTGCAGTCGTTCACGATGTCTGCTACCGTGCCCGGCGCGATTTTTATACGTCCGGCCGCGACCGCCTGAGCGCCGCCTGGCACTGCCTGCAATACCGCCGCATTGCCCAAAAGGCCGAGCGCATCATCATGGTGTCGGAGTTTTCCAAATCCGAAATTCACAAATATTACGGTGTGCCGCTGGAAAAAATGAACATCGTCTACAACGCCTGGCAGCAGATGCAGCGCCTGACACCCGATGACGGCATTTTTGCCAAGCATCCGCAGCTGCAAAGGGGTGCGTACTATTTCAGCATGGCGAACCTGCTGAAAAACAAAAACTTTCCCTGGGTGCTGCGCGCGGCCAAGGCAAAGCCCGACGCGGTATTTGCCATTGCGGGTGGCGGTAGCCTGGCTGCCGAGGCCGAGCGCCTGGGGCTGGCCGACCTGCCCAACGTGCTCTACCTCGGCTATGTCGCCGACGGTGAGGCCAAAGCGCTGATGGCCCACTGCAAAGCGTTCCTTTTCCCGACGCTCTACGAGGGGTTCGGTATCCCGCCGTTGGAGGCCGTCGCCTGCGGTGCGCCTGAGATCATCGTCAGCGATACCCCCTGTATGCGCGAAGTCTACGGCGACTGCGCCGCCTATATTGATTTGAGCACCAACCCCGGCGACGTTTCTGCCGTCATCCCGCCCGCCGCCGCCCCTGCCGCCCTGCTGGAAAAATACAGCTGGGACAAAAGCGCTGCGAAACTGCTGGAAATTCTGGAAAGGTAGGGTGTAAGCAGTGACAGACGAAGAAGCATTGAAAAAATTTTTGCTGGATATTGATTGCCTAAATGAACTGCTGCCGTGGACAGGAAAATTTAATCTGTTTGATGTGCTGAAAATTTCGCGGGCCGAAATTCGCCACAGCAATATGCTGGCGTGGCTTTTGAATGCAAATGAAAACCATGGCATGGGTGATGCGTATGTAAAAGCGCTGGTGCAAAAACTGGTGGCGAATGATAGTGCTGGGCGGTACGATGTGTTCCAACTGGCATTGATGGATTTTTACAGCTTTACAGTACAGAGGGAGTGGAGCGATATAGATATTTTGCTCACCTCCAGCGAAGAAAAAACACTGATAGCATTTGAAAATAAGGTTGGTGCGCATGAGCACAGTGACCAACTGAACCGGTATCGAAAAATCCTTGAAAAAGCGTACCCGGACTATTGCAGAATCTATCTGTATCTGACACCAGACGGGGAATTGCCGAGTGATGAAGAGTACTGGGATGTGATGACCTATCTGGATATTGTTGAAACACTGGAAAGTGTTTCAGGCGGTATCGACTTGATTCCGGATGTGCGGTTGATGATTGACAACTATATAGCGATTATCAGGAGAGATATTGTGGACGACCAACAGTTGATAGAGATATGCGATAAAATATACAAAAAACATCAAAAAGCACTGGACCTCATATTTGAACACCGCGTGAATAACCGCGGGCAAATCGCAGCGGCGGTCAGAGAAACCCTACAGCAGATGAGCGATGAGGGTAGTATCGTTTTTGACGAAAATTCAACGGATTCCTGGCTGTGCTTCCACACAAAAGAAATGGACGCAGTACTGCCGCCGCTGTCTGCAAACAATGGGTCATGGGGCAACAGCAACATCTATAACTATTGGTTTGGCAGAACGGATGAATCCCTTTCGCTTGTCTTTGAACTCGGCGGCTGGAATTTGCCAGAGGACAGAAAGAAAATTCAAAATAAAATTATAGACATCGCAAAACCAAACGACAAAAAGCGGGAAGGTTATCGGTACAAGCGTGTTTATTCAAAAAAATATGGGATTGATACCGAAAATGATTTGCAGACAGAAGTCCGTGAACAGGTGATAAAGGCAGTTTTGGATCTGAAAATCTGGGAGAAAAAGCTCCTTGTAAAGGTGCAACAGAACTAAAAAGGGGGCACAGCTCGGAAATGAGTTGTGCCCCTCAGTATGTCAAAAAATGCTTTCCACCGTCGTAGAGAATGTAGAGGCAAACAATGTTCGTACACAGGAGCCTCGACTACATTTATAAGTTAAGATGAGTTTTTACCTCATCCCAAACTTCCTGTCCAAACTCCTGTATTGCAGCGCCTCGGACAGATGCGCGGCGTCTAAAACATCACTTCCGTCCAAATCGGCCACAGTGCGGGCTACCCGCAAAATGCGGTCATAGGCGCGGGCGCTGTATCCCAGCCGTTCAAATGCGCCGCGCAAAATTTTCTCGGCGGCGGGGGTCATGCGGCAGTAGCGGCGCAGTGCGCTGGAAGGCAGCTGCGCGTTGCAGCGCACGCCGCGCAGGGCCTTGTACCGCTCCCGCTGCAAGGTGCGGGCGGCCATGACCCGGGCGCGGATGTCGGCACTCGGCTCGCCGCCTAACTCCGACGCCAAATCGTCATATTCCACCGGGAGCGCTTCAACGTGCAGGTCGATACGGTCCAGCAGCGGTCCCGAAATGCGCCGCCGGTAGGCATCCACGGCACTGGGCGTGCAGGTACACTCCCGCGTCGGGTGGCCTAAGTAGCCGCACTTGCAGGGGTTCATGGCGGCCACCAGCATAAACTTGCAGGGGTAGGATGCCGACCCATGCACGCGGCTGACCGTGACTTTGCCATCCTCCAACGGCTGGCGCAACACCTCCAGCGTGTCACGGGCAAACTCCGGCAACTCATCCAAAAACAGCACACCGTTGTGGGCCAGGCTCACCTCGCCGGGGCGGGGCACAGACCCGCCGCCCACGATGGCGGTGGAACTGACACTGTGGTGCGGGCTGCGGAACGGCCTTTCCCTGACCAGTCCCGCGCCGCCGCGCAAAAGCCCGGCCACCGAATAAATCGCGCTCGTTTCCAACGCTTCCTCATAGGTCAGCGGCGGCAGAATGCCCGGCAGCCGCTTTGCCAGCATGGATTTACCGGTACCCGGCGGGCCGACCAACAGCAGGTTGTGCCCGCCTGCGGCGGCGACTTCCATCGCCCGGCGGGCTTCGCTTTGCCCGCGCACATCGGCCATATCCGGCCCCAGCCAGACGCCGTTCTCATCGTACCCTTCCGGCGTGGCCGGGGTGATGGGATCCGCGCCGCACAGGTGCAGCACAACATCCTGGGCACTGCGGGCAGGGTAGACGGTCAGCCCTTCGGCCACAGCGGCTTCGGCGGCGTTCTCGGCGGGCAGAAACAGCTCCTTCACGCCGTTCTGCACAGCGGCCATCGCCATGGGCAGAACGCCGGTCACGGGGCGTAATGTGCCGTCCAGGCCCAGCTCCCCTAAAAACGCCCGTTCGCCGCCGGGGACGGGCAGCTTGCCCTGCGCGGCCAGAATGCCCACGAACACCGGCAGGTCATATACCGGCCCGGTCTTGCGCACGTCGGCGGGGGCTAGGTTGATGGTAATACGGCTGGCGGGCCACTCGTAGTGCAGGTCCTTGATGGCGCTGCGCACCCGCTCACTGCTCTCCTTCACCGCCGAATCCGGCAGGCCTACCAGATTGAACTGCGGCAGCCCGCCGGACAGATCGGCCTCCACCTGCACGATGTACCCGGCTAACCCGGTCACGCCGAGGCTTGTCACTTTTGCATACATAGGCGGCTCCCTTTACAGTTTTTCCACGCCGGGAATCA
>ENA-UOJJ01005672-UOJJ01005672.1-human-gut-metagenome-genome-assembly--contig:-CS66-NODE-5672-length-10346-cov-20.269070_pt1 | contig 10346 bp, 9 predicted proteins | sample MGYA00242343_ERZ723890 | MGnify/ENA metagenome assembly ERZ723890 | reverse complement strand
ACAAAATCATCATTTTGTCCTTCCATCCCCGCGGCAGACGATCGTTCCGCCGCGGCGCTGTTTCTGCGGCGACAGATGGGAGGCATTTCCATGGGACACACGTTCAATCGGCCGGACGAGGCCGCCATGCTGCGCATTTTGGAGCGGCACCCCCACAGCCCGGAGGGGGCCATTCTCCGTCTGGCCTGGCTGGAGGGCTTGAGCCGGAGCGAGATCACAGAACTCCGCTGGGATCAGGTGGACTTTGAGGGCAAGGCCATTCAGCTCCCGGACCGCACGGTCCCGCTGGAACCCTCCGCGGAAACCTGCCTCCGGGAGCGGCACGTTCGCTGTGCCCTCCGGGACCCCCATGTGGTGATTTCCGAGCGCAGCAAGAAGCCTATGCCGCCGGAGTCCATTTCCCGGCTGTCCCGGCTGGCGCTGGACAGCGAGGGCCAGAAGGTCAACCTCATGGACCTGCGCCACGATTTTGTGATCCGCCAGCTTCAGACCCATGACTGGCCCTATGTGGCCCGGGTCAGCGGCATGGCGGTGTCCACCCTGCGGGATGCCTTCTCGCCCTATCTCACCAAACCCGCCGCGCCGGAAAATCCTCTGGCCCAGCGGGACGAGGCGGAGTATCTTCTCTGGCGCGTGATCCAGCAGGAGGGCTCGTCTCCCGCCGGACTGGCTCTCTGGATGGGCTGGAAGCTCCAGATGCAGCCGGGAGAGATCGCCTTCCTCACCTGGGGGCAGGTGGATTTCGACCAGAACCTCATCCGCCTGCCGGACCGGATGGTCTCCATGGGCAGCCGCCTGCGGCGGCTGCTGCTGGACGCTTGGGACCGCCGCAAGGACCCCACGGAGCCGCGGGTCTTTACCGCACCCACCACCGGGCGGCCCATGGACCTCTCCCGGCTGACCACCGTCACCCGCACGGCGCTGATCCGGGGCGGCTTGGAGCATGTGAACCTGCGGAACCTCCACACCTGGGTCCGTCAGGGGGATCGGGCCCAGCTTTTGATGGCTCAGGCCGAGGAGCAGGGCTGGCTGACCCGCGAAGCGGTCATGGAGCGGCTGGGCGTGTCCAAAAGCACTGCCCGGCAGTACCTTCTGGAACTGCGGGAGGCGGGCAGGCTGGTGCGGGTGGGCACCCGGTACTACCCCGCCGGGGCGGTGGCGGACCCCGATGACCATCTGGACATCATCCGGGCCTATCTGCAAGAGCACGGCACCGGCCGCCGTCAGGATTTCATCCGCCTGCTGGGCCTTGAGCCGGAGCAGGGAACGCTGCTCCTCCGGCGGCTGACGGACCGGGGCGAGCTGGTCCTCACCGGGCGGCATTACACCCTGCCGGAACAGGAGAAATGACCTCCGCTTTGCCCTGAAAGTACCGAAACCGGTCAAGGTCCGCCTTGGCCGGTTTGTTACGTTCAAACGTTGCGTGAATGGCACAGTTCTGCATAAAAACGCTGCTTTTTTGCACTTGTATTACATCCCGGCGGGAACTATTTACATTCGGAAATGGGGCTGATAAAGTGGCCTTGCAAAGCAGGATACCCGGAACATGCCCCCGGTTCAGATATTGGGTAGGCTAGCCACGATATGTAAATCGGGGCGGTAACGGGGAAGCCGGTTTTGCAAAAACCAACTCCCGAACGGGAGAATCTAAAAGGAGGAAACCCCATGAAGAAGTTCCTTTCTCTGGTACTGGCTCTGGTGATGACCATGTCTCTGGTCACCGTCTCTGCCGGTGCCAAGGACTTCACCGACAGCAGCAAGATCCAGTACGCTGAAGCTGTTGACGTGATGTCCGCCGTGAAGGTCATCGACGGCTATGCCGACGGTTCCTTCAACCCCTCCGCCACTCTGACCCGTGGCGCTGCCGCCAAGATCATCTGCAACCTGATCCTTGGCCCCACCACCGCATCCGCCCTGGTGGCTGATGCTGCTCCTTACAAGGACGTTCCTACCAACCACACCTTCGCTGGCTACATTGCCTACTGCCAGAAGACCGGCATCATCTCCGGTTATGCTGACGGCAGCTTCAAGCCTGCCAACTCCCTGACCGGCTATGCCTTCATGAAGATGCTGCTGGGCGCTCTGGGCTACAAGGCTGAGCAGGAAGGCTACACCGGCGCTAACTGGTCCATCCAGGTTGCCAAGCGCGCTCTGAACATCGGCCTGGCTGATGATCTGGTGGGCGACTTCAACGGTGTCAAGGCTGTCACTCGTGAAGAGGCTTGCCTGTATGCCTTCAACACCCTGAAGGCTACCATGGTCGAGTATGACAAGAACTCCACCGTCACCGTCGGCAACATCACCATCAAGGAGCAGTCCGACGCTAAGGACATGGCCAACACCGGCAAGACCGATGGCAACATCGACAAGGACGGCAAGATGCAGTTCGCTGAGAAGTACTTTGAGGATCTGAAGAAGTTCGGCGCTACTGACGACTTCTCTCGTCCCGCCACTCAGTGGAAGATCAAGGCTGAGGAAGTCGGCAAGTACACCGACACGCCCGACCTGACCTACACCAAGGCTGTCAAGGCCAGCGATATCTACAAGGATCTGGCTCTCGGCTCCACCATTGATAAGAAGGATGTCACCGTCTACATCAACGGCGAAGAGGCCGAGGATGCCGCTGTGGTTCTGAAGAAGAGCAATGACGCCAAGATCGGTAAGGATTATCTGGAGAAGAGCGGCAAGAAGTACAGCACTGCCAAAAACGGCGTTCTGACCGAGGTCTTCTATGACAAGGACGATGATTCTGTTATCATCACCCAGGTCGTGACCTATGTTGGCCAGATCAACAAGTCTGTGGCTGCTACCTCCAAGAAGGATGCCTATGTTGTGATCGACACTCTGTCCTCTACGCAGAACGTGATGGCTGTTCCCTCTGACCTGACCGGCAAGACTGTCAGCAAGTCTCTGGAGTTTGAGACCGATGACAAGTTCGAGGATGACGATTATGTCCTGTACACCTATTCTCAGACTGCTGATGAGGTGAAGTCTGTGGCCGCTGCCGAGAAGGTTGAGGGCTATGTCTCCAAGACCACCAACAGCACCAAGGATGAGGACGAGAACAAGGGCATTACCATTGCTGATACCGCTTACAAGATGTCCGCCGCCACTACCGGTGAGCCTCTTGGCGAAGTGTCCGTGAAGAACGACTACACCGCTTACCTCGACCAGTATGGCTATGTCATCTACGTTGAGGAGATCGAGGAGATCGGCAACTATGCTCTGCTGATCAATGTGGCTGACAAGGGTACCTTCGTCGGCAAGAAGGCTGAGTTGGTATTCACTGATGGCACCTCCAAGGTTGTCACCACCGAAAAAGATTATTCCAAGGCCGATAACCTGAAATATGACGTCAATAAGGATGGCAAGTTCACCGAGGCCGATAACACTGCTTGGAGCACCACTGCTGGTGTTGCTGATGGTCAGAAGGAGCCCGTCATTGTTACCTACAAGGTTGACAACGATGGCGTCTATACTCTGAAGGCTGTTGATGTGGCTAAGTCCTCCTACAAGGTTGCTTCTACCGCTCTGAACCTGAAGAATGACAAGGCCAGCATCTCTGTTGACAAGTGCACCGTCAACGATGTTAAGGATACCACCTATGTCACCGCCAACAGCGCTACACAGTTCGTGGTTGCCGATGCCGGCAGCAACGAGGACTTCACCGCTTACACCGGCATCAAGAACGCTCCCACCATTGCAGCTGGCAAGAACGAGGGTTACAAGACCGACGTGTTCTTCTACTGCAAGAATGGCAAGATGGTTACTGTCATGTTTGTCCTGCCTCAGTCCAAGGTCGCTATCGAGGATGACAACAACAAGATGATCTTCTTCGCCAAGGAGTCCGGCTCTGATTTGGAGCACGATAAGGACAGCAACTACTTCGAGTACAATGCCATTGTCAATGGTGAAATCAAGACCGTGAAGGTTGACGAGAACGCCACTGGCCTGACCGCCAGCGGAGCTAACGGCCTGTTCAAGTCCTTTACCACTGATAAGTACGGTGTTGTGACTGGCGTTAAGGAGTACAACACTTACGGCGCTGGCCTGAAGGCCAATCCCAAGACCCAGCCCGGCGATGCCAAGGAGTATCTGGCTGGTGTTGGTATCGACAAGGTCTCCAAGGAGTACACTGTTATCCTGAACACCACCGGCGGCAAGCTGGAGGACGGTACCGCTGCTTCTACCTACACGAACGAGACTATCTCCTGTGATGATGCCATGAAAGTCTACTATGTGGACAAGGACGGCAACATCACCGAGTCCAGCTACAAGTCCATCGCCAAGGATGACAACGATAACGTTTATGCTATCGTTCAGGATTATCTGGTCAAGACCCTGATCATTCAGGAAGTTGAGAGCGAGGATGATGTCTACGGCGTGAAGGTTGTCTCCACCGGCAACGCCACCGTGAAGGTGGACGGCAGCAAGTATGCTGCTGGCAAGACTGCCGAGTACGACAAGAACGATGAGGACGTTGTCATCACCGTGACTGCCGACAAGGACTACACCATCAAGACCGTTAAGATTGATGGTGAAGAGGTTGAGCTGGACAAGAATGGCCAGTACACCATCTCCAAGATCAAGGGTCTGTATAAGCTCGAGGTTGAAACCGAAAAGGTTGCTGACGCTACCATGACCATCTCTGTCCAGTATGTCCTGGATGACAACGCGGGCACTGTGGTCAAGAGCGAAAAGCCCGCCAAGATGACTGCGGACAAGGGCGAAGATTACGTCACCGTTCACGGTACCGCTCCCGATGGCTACACTCTGGTCAGCGCTGCTGAGCAGTATGTTACCTTCGTGGCTAACGGCTCCGCTACCGTGAAGTTCACCGTCAAGACTACTACTCCCTGATTAGATTAGTAGCCAAAATCAAAACTCATCTGAGTTGAGATAACAAGACCCCCCGCGCCTTACGGCGCGGGGGGTCTTGTATTTATTTGCGCCCATAGAATTTCACAGTGGTGCCGCTGGAGATAACCGCCGTTTTTCCGCTGGAAGCAGTCAGGGATAGGCCGATCCCTGTGATGTCTTTATAAAGCGTCCCGGCGGTAATGGCGGAGCCGGAGAAGGTCGTGCCCTCAATATAGAGATTTTCGTTGAACAGCGGATGGAATACGGCCCCTACATGTGTGCTGTAGGCCGTTCGCACCAGATAATCGTCATTGGGCAAGAAATACAGATTGTAGCTTTTCATGGAACCTTTGTATTCCAGTTGAAAAACCACATAGACCTCCGCCCACTGCGACCAGTCGATATTGATCTCCGCGCTGGCGTAATCGCTGCCCGTGGCCAGCGTCAGCGTCTGGATCAGCTGCAAACCCGCTTTTTTGCCCAGCGCCGTGTCCGCCGCCTCCCGCGCGGCTGTCTCCGCCGTAATGGCGTCGGCGTTGCTTTTCAGCGCCGCGTCGATGGCGGCGTTGTCGCGATTGAAGTCCTCCATCATGATGCGGTCCGTCTTTTCCCACTGGGTCAACTGAAAATTGGCTGTTTTGTTAATAGATAACATCCTCCTGTCACACGGATGTAACTTTGGGGGCGCCGCCGTGTGCCCACTCTGTATGAGGGGCGTTTGCTGCACGGTTTCGTGCAACGGAAGTGAAAAAACCGCCGCACCGTTCACAAATGGTTTACAAGTTTTTCATCTTCCCTTCAGATTTGGGGTGTATACTGCGTACATCAGCAGGCGAGAGAGCCGTTTCCCGGCCCCGCCGCTGATCCGAGAGAAAAAGCCATTCTTTCAAATACACCCCTACGGCCCACTGCCCGCCCGGGAGGAGTCCCAAACCGGCAGACCAACGATCCCGCCGCAGGCAAGCGGCGTGTTGATAGATCTTTTCATACATGACCTCTCCAAAGCAAGGCGGGGCGCCGGTTTTCAAAACCGACGCCCCGTTTTGCCGCGTTTTACCCGCGAGACCTGTTGAAAAATGTCAGAACAGCCAAAGGGAGACGAGGGCGGCCAGCAGCGCGGACAGCAGGCCGTGGGTCAGCTTGCCCAGCAGACAGGGGGCGAGGGGGAGGTCCGTGCCGTCCAGAATAGCGGCGGTCTGACAGAGAACGGACAGCCCGCCCCATCCGGCGCACCCGGCGGCCAGCAGAAACCCGGCGGGGTCACAGGGCAGGAGGGGCGTCAGGGAGAACAGCTCCCCGCAGCCCACGGCCAGGGCCGCCCATGGGCCGGGGAGGGCCGTCAGGGGCGAGATCAGCACATAGAAGAACGTGACGAAGGCGCAGACGGAGAGCATGGTCCCGGCGCTGTCCCGGACGGATGACACAAAGGCCGCTGGCAGAGAAGGGGCCTGAAAGGAAATGGCGGGGGGAACGGTTTTTCGCCCCCGGCCCAGTCCCCGGAACAGCAGCCCGGTGAGGAGGGCGGCGCAGACGTGGATCAGCCAGAGCCACAGTCCCGCCCGGACGCTGCCGAATACCCCCACGCCCAGCACGCTGATGAGGAACACGGGGTTGGAGTTGTTGCAGAAGGTCAGAAGCCGCTCCGCCTCCTGCCGGGTCAGGTCCCCGGAGGCGTACAGCTCCGCCGCCGTGCGGGCGCCGATGGGATAGCCTCCCACCAGCCCCAGCAGCAGCGCGGACCCGGCGCAGCCGGGCAAGCGGAACAGGGACGCCATCAGGCCAGCCATATCGGGCGCCAGCCATTGTCCGAAGCCCAGCCGCACCAGCAGACCGGTGACGACCATGAAGGGGAACAGGGCGGGGATCACCGTCCCGGCGCAGAGGGTCAGGGCCTTGGCTGCCTCGAGCCGCAGCTGTCTGGCATCCGCCAGAAACCAGACCAGGATCCCGCACAGGATCAGGCACACATCCGTCCGTATCCGCCGTTTCATACGCATCACCCGCTATACCCTATGCGGGGCGGGGGCGGTTCATACGGCGGGACAGGCAAGCCGGGGGGAATTTCCGCATAGAGTTCGGTGAGGTGAGAGCATGGAGAAAAAACGGGACCGGGAGCAGGGCGGTATTCTGGGCGGCGTGGCGGAGCTGTTTGATCTGCCGGTGGATGTGGTGGCGGGCCTGCCCCGATTGGAGCTGATCGGGAACCGGCAGCTATATCTGGAGCGCCACACGGGCCTGCTGGCTTACAGCGATACCCAAATCGATGCCAACACAGGCTTCGGCGTTCTGCGAATTCGCGGAGAACGGCTGACGCTGGTGGCTATGACGGGAGAAGAACTGCGGATCGGCGGGAAAATCAACGGCGTGGAGTGGGTGCCATGCTGAAGGAGCTTATCAACAGGGCCAGAGGACAGGTGTGGCTCCGGGTGACGTGTCCCTACCCGGAGCGGGTGCTGAATCTGTGCTCCGCCCGGAAGCTGGCCTTCTGGGATCTGGAATGGGAAGGGACGGAGACGTTTACCTGCCGCATGAGCCGGGGGGATCACCGCATCCTCAGCCGCGCGGCGGAAAAGCTGGACTGTACGATCGAAATCGTGCGGCGGGAGGGCGCGCCCTACACGCTGGCAAAGCTGCGGCACCGTCAGGCCTTGGCGGTAGGCATCGCGGCGTGCGGAGCGGCGGTGCTGATCGGGTCCTTCTTCGTGTGGGATATTCAGATTGCCGGGAATGAAACGGTGCCGCGGGAGGTGATCCTGCGATCCTTGGAGAACAACGGCGTTCATCGGGGGTGCTTCGGCTTCGCCCTGAATGGGGAGGACATCCGCAACCATGTGCTGCTGGAGATCCCGGAGCTGAGCTGGGTGGCGGTGAACGTGTCCGGCTGCCGGGCCAACGTGGAAGTCCGGGAGCGACGGACGGCCCCGAAGCCACTGGACCGGAAAACACCGTGCAATTTAGTGGCCCGGCGGGACGGACTGGTGCTGCGGGTGCAGGCACTGGGGGGCGTCCCTCAGGTGATGAAGGGAATGTCGGTGACGGAGGGGCAGCTCTTGATCTCCGGCGTGGAGGACACAGGGACCTTCGGTACCCGGTTCACAGCGGGACTTGGGTCCGTGGAAGGGCGGACGTGGTACACCCTGACAGCCAATGTGCCCCTCACCGGAGCGGAAAAACGGTATACCGGACGGGAAAAGCGGCTCCATTCCGTGATTTTCGGCAGCCGCCGGATAAAATTCTTTGCAAACAGTAGCATTGACAGCGGCCAGTGTGATAAAATAACCGAGAGAACGCCGGTTCGGGTGTGCGGTCTCCCGCTGCCGGTCATATGGGAGACGGAGACTCTCCGGTTTTACGAAACGGAGCCGGTGACGGTCACGCAGGCCCGGCGGCAGAAGGAGACGGGGGCGGCGCTGGAAGCGTATCTCCACAGCCTTGTAGACCCCTACGGCGAGGTAACGGCCAGTCAGGTGACCTCCCGGCTCCGGGGGGATGTCCTGACGGTGACACTGACGGCGGAGTGCCGGGAGGAACTCGGGACGCAGGCCCCTATTTATACAGCAAATGAACCGGACGGCGCGTCCGGATAACTTTAGGAGTGATGGCATGGAACAGAGGATCAGCATTGAGCGGATGGAGCAGGCAGTCAATATTTTCGGCTCCTTTGACGAGAACATCCGCCTGCTGGAAAAGGAATTTAATGTGACGGTGACCAACCGGGACGGCGAGCTGCGGATCAGTGGCGAGGCGGAGGACGTGATGCACGCCGCCAAAGCGGTGCAGGCCATGCTGACCCTGTCCTCCCGGGGGGAGGCACTGGGGGAGCAGAACGTCCGCTATATCATCGACATGGTCCGCACCGGAAAAGAAGAGCAGATCAGCGAACTGGCGGGGGATGTGCTGTGCATTTCCGCCAAGGGCCGCCCGGTGAAGCCGAAAACGCTGGGCCAGAAGGAATATATCGCGTCGGTGCTGAAAAATACCGTTACCATCGGCGTAGGCCCCGCCGGTACCGGCAAAACGTATCTGGCGGTGGCGGCGGCAGTGCAGGCCTTCCGGGAAAAGCAGGTGAACCGCATCATCCTCACCCGTCCTGCGGTGGAGGCCGGGGAGCGGCTGGGCTTTCTGCCCGGCGACCTGCAAAGCAAGGTGGACCCGTACCTGCGGCCGCTGTACGATGCCCTGTTTGATATGCTGGGGGCGGAGACCTACCAGAAGTATCTGGAGCGGGGCAACATTGAGGTAGCGCCCCTTGCCTATATGCGCGGCCGGACGCTGGATGACAGCTTCATCATTCTGGACGAGGCTCAGAACACCAGCCGGGAGCAGATGAAAATGTTCCTGACCCGTCTGGGCTTCGGCTCCAAGATCGTCATTACCGGCGATGTGACCCAGATCGACCTGCCCGATGGCAAGCCCTCCGGTCTGCGGGAAGCCATGCGGGTGCTGAAAAAGGTGGAGGGCATCGGTATCTGCGAGCTGACCAACGCCGACGTGGTGCGTCATGTGATGGTCCAGCGGATCGTGAAGGCCTATGAAGAATACGAAACTGCCAAAAACGGCGGAAAGGGGAAGAAATAATGGCAAAACGGCACTATATTCCCATCACCGCCGATGTGCCGGGGGTGAATGAGGGCCAGCGGGCCTTTATCCGTAAGGTCATCCGCACCGCTCTGGCGGCAGAGGGGGTGGATTTTCCCTGTGAGGTGGACGTGCTGCTGACCAATGACGAGGCCATCCATCAAATCAATCTGGATATGCGGGAAGTAGACCGGGCCACGGATGTGCTCAGCTTCCCGGAGTTCGACCTACAGCCCGGCGAGCTGCCCGGAGAAGAGGACGCCGACCCCGGCACCGGACTGGTGCCCCTGGGGGACATGGTGATCTCCATGGAGCACGTGGCGGCTCAGGCCAAGGAGTACGGCCATTCCAACCGCCGGGAGCTGGCATATCTGGTGGTCCACTCCATGCTGCACCTGCTGGGCTATGACCATCTGGACGAGGGCCCCCAGAAAAAGCAGATGCGGGGGAGAGAGGAAGCCATCCTGGCGGAGCTGGGGATCAGCAGGGAGGATTGAAAAAACGCAGACACAAATGATTTTCAAAAAAGGAGAAGCAAATATGTCTATTGTTATTGGAAGTATGATCCTTTGCGTTATAGGAACGTTTATCCTGATGTGGATTTGCAGTATGCTGATGGGTGACGGTGGACTGTATGTGGCTTGCTTTCTATTTGTGGCGCTGATGTTTGCTTTGCTGGTGAAGATCTACATAAAACAGGGAGAAATTCAGGAGAATCAGGCGGAAATCTTGAAAAAGCTAAAAGAAATCGAACCCAAAGAAGAGAATAAGCAGGAGTAACGAGCTTTCGGCTTTTGAAAAGTTGTGGGTATCCAACATTGTCACCAAAGAAAGCATCCCCTCATATTCTGGACTGAGGTGATGGGATGAACGTATTTCGGGACGGCGTGATCGCCTTTTTCTCCGCC
>ENA-UOJJ01005666-UOJJ01005666.1-human-gut-metagenome-genome-assembly--contig:-CS66-NODE-5666-length-10352-cov-4.644848_pt1 | contig 10352 bp, 13 predicted proteins | sample MGYA00242343_ERZ723890 | MGnify/ENA metagenome assembly ERZ723890 | reverse complement strand
CACCGGCCAGCGCGCCAGACCTCACCCGCTTGAAGCCATCGTCGAAAAGCACCAACCGGATGTGATTGGCCTGCAGGAGACAAAAGTTCATGACGATATGTTTCCGCTCGAAGAGGTGGCGAAGCTCGGCTACAACGTGTTTTATCACGGGCAGAAAGGCCATTATGGCGTGGCGCTGCTGACCAAAGAGACGCCGATTTCCGTGCGTCGCGGCTTTCCCGGTGACGACGAAGAGGCGCAACGGCGGATTATTATGGCGGAAATCCCCTCGCCGCTGGGCAATATCACCGTGATCAACGGTTACTTCCCGCAGGGTGAAAGCCGCGACCATCCGATAAAATTCCCGGCAAAGGCGCAGTTTTATCAGAATCTGCAAAACTACCTGGAAACCGAACTCAAGCGTGAAAATCCGGTGCTGATTATGGGCGATATGAATATCAGTCCTGGCGACCTGGATATTGGCATTGGCGAAGAGAACCGTAAGCGCTGGCTGCGTACCGGAAAATGTTCTTTCCTTCCGGAGGAACGCGAATGGATGGAGAGGCTGATGAGCTGGGGGTTGGTCGATACCTTCCGCCATGCGAATCCGCAAACAGCAGATCGTTTCTCATGGTTTGATTACCGCTCAAAAGGTTTTGACGATAATCGCGGTCTGCGCATCGACCTGCTGCTCGCCAGCCAACCGCTGGCAGAATGTTGCGTAGAAACCGGCATCGACTATGAAATTCGCAGCATGGAAAAACCGTCCGATCACGCCCCCGTCTGGGCGACCTTCCGCCGCTAATTTAGCTGATCTCCTGGCTCAAACTGGGTCAGGAGAATTAACCTTGAGAAAAATCAACAAACTGTCAGTAATGATTTGTTGCCCGCCGTCCTTTGTTATACCGTCACTGCGTTTTTAGTTGTCTGACCACTTCTCTATTATCAAGTTTGATATAGGAAACTCCACGATGAACGCTGAGCGTAAATTTCTTTTTGCCTGTCTTATTTTTGCGCTGGTCATTTACGCTATCCACGCTTTCGGTTTATTCGATCTGCTCACCGATTTACCCCACTTACAGACACTCATTCGCCAGAGCGGATTGTTCGGCTATAGCCTCTATATTCTGTTATTCATCATTGCCACCCTCTTTCTGTTACCAGGAAGCATACTGGTGATCGCGGGAGGAATAGTTTTTGGCCCGCTCTTAGGGACACTACTATCATTAATTGCCGCCACGCTGGCCTCCTCGTGCTCATTCCTTCTGGCGCGCTGGCTGGGACGTGATTTACTGCTGAAATACGTTGGCCATAGCCATACCTTTCAGGCCATTGAAAAAGGCATTGCGCGTAACGGTATTGATTTTCTTATTCTGACCCGCTTAATCCCGTTGTTTCCTTACAATATTCAAAATTACGCTTACGGATTAACCACAATCGCCTTCTGGCCTTATACCCTTATTTCGGCACTCACGACCCTACCCGGTATTGTTATTTATACCGTGATGGCAAGCGATCTCGCCAATGAAGGCATTACGCTGCGCTTTATTTTACAACTCTGTCTGGCGGGCCTGGCACTGTTTATTCTCGTCCAGCTCGCAAAACTCTACGCCCGACACAAACATGTGGATCTGTCTGCTTCTCGCCGCAGCCCACTTTCTCACCCAAAAAATGAAGGATAGAACGATGTTGCAACATTATTCAGTGTCATGGAAAAAAGGACTGGCTGCACTCTGCTTACTGGCTGTTGCTGGGCTTAGCGGCTGCGATCAAAAAGAGAATGCGGCTGCAAAAGTGGAATACGACGGACTTTCGAACAGCCAACCGCTGCGTGTCGATGCCAATAACCATACGGTAACCATGCTGGTGCAAATTAATGGTCGTTTCCTCACCGACGACACTCGTCACGGTATTGTGTTTAAAGATGGCTCCAACGGACATAAATCGCTGTTTATGGGTTATGCGACCCCGAAAGCATTTTATGAAGCCCTGAAAGAGGCAGGTGGTACGCCGGGCGAAAACATGACAATGGATAATAAAGAAACGACTCATGTCACAGGCAGCAAACTGGATATTTCGGTCAACTGGCAAGGGGCGGCAAAAGCGTATTCCTTCGATGAAGTGATTGTTGACAGTAATGGCAAGAAACTGGACATGCGCTTTGGCGGTAATTTAACGGCAGCAGAAGAGAAGAAAACGGGTTGCCTGGTGTGTCTGGATAGCTGCCCGGTCGGCATCGTCAGCAATGCAACATACACTTATGGTGCGGTGGAAAAACGCGGCGAAGTGAAATTCAAAGGCAATGCCTCAGTTCTCCCGGCGGATAACACGCTGGCAACGGTTACCTTTAAAATCACCGAATAAAGCAGGATAAAGGATGATGAAGATGCAATCGCGTAAAATCTGGTACTACCGTATAACCCTCATCATCCTGTTGTTCGCTGTGCTGCTGGCATGGGCGCTGCTTCCCGGCGTCCATGAGTTTATCAATCGCAGCGTTGCGGCGTTTGCCGCCGTGGACCAACAGGGTATAGAACGCTTTATTCAGTCTTACGGCGCACTAGCGGCAGTTGTCTCGTTCTTGTTGATGATTTTACAGGCCATTGCTGCACCGCTACCTGCGTTTTTGATCACCTTTGCCAATGCGTCGCTGTTTGGCGCGTTCTGGGGCGGCTTACTGTCGTGGACCAGTTCGATGGCCGGCGCGGCGCTGTGCTTTTTTATCGCCAGAGTGATGGGCCGCGAAGTGGTGGAAAAATTAACCGGCAAAACCGTACTTGACAGTATGGACGGCTTTTTCACTCGCTACGGCAAACACACCATCCTGGTATGTCGGTTATTGCCTTTTGTCCCTTTCGATCCAATCAGCTATGCTGCCGGTTTGACTTCAATACGTTTTCGCTCGTTTTTTATCGCCACCGGGCTTGGTCAATTACCGGCGACTATTGTTTATTCCTGGGCGGGCAGCATGTTAACAGGCGGTACTTTCTGGTTTGTCACCGGACTGTTTATTCTGTTTGCCCTGACCGTGGTGATTTTTATGGCGAAGAAAATATGGCTTGAGCGCCAGAAGAGGAATGCCTGATGGGTTTACCGCCGCTTAGCAAAATTCCTTTCATTTTACGTCCGCAGGCGTGGCTGCATCGTCGCCATTACGGCGAGGTGCTAAGCCCGATTCGCTGGTGGGGGCGGATCCCGTTTATCTTTTATCTGGTGTCGATGTTTGTCGGCTGGCTGGAGCGCAAACGCTCACCGCTCGATCCGGTAGTACGATCGCTTGTCAGCGCGCGCATTGCGCAAATGTGCCTGTGTGAGTTTTGCGTGGATATCACCAGTATGAAAGTCGCCGAGCGTACCGGCAGCACCGATAAACTGCTGGCAGTGGCTGACTGGCGGCAAAGCCCGCTCTTTAGCGATGAAGAACGGCTGGCGCTGGAGTACGCCGAAGCCGCAAGCGTAACGCCGCCAACGGTCGATGATGCTCTGCGCGCCCGACTGGCTACGCATTTTGACGCTCAGGCGCTCACCGAACTGACGGCATTGATAGGCCTGCAAAATCTGTCAGCCCGTTTTAATTCTGCCATGGACATTCCCGCTCAGGGGCTGTGCCGTATTCCTGAAAAACGTTCTTAAGGAGAGAAGATGCGCCATTGTGGGTGGTTGCTGGGATTGTTATCGCTGTTTTCTTTGGCAACACATGCCAGTGACTGGCAGGAAATAAAAAATGAGGCCAAAGGACAAACCGTCTGGTTTAACGCCTGGGGCGGCGATACCGCAATTAACCGCTATCTCGACTGGGTTAGCGGCGAGATGAAAACCCATTACGCTATAAACCTGAAGATTGTTCGTCTCGCGGATGCCGCAGACGCGGTGAAACGCATTCAGACCGAAGTTGCTGCCGGACGTAAAACGGGCGGTTCGGTGGATCTGCTCTGGGTGAACGGCGAAAACTTCCGCACCTTAAAAGAGGCCAATTTATTACAAACCGGCTGGGCGGAGACTCTGCCCAACTGGCGCTATGTCGACACACAGCTTCCGGTGCGGGAAGATTTTTCAGTGCCTACAGAAGGGGCTGAATCGCCCTGGGGCGGCGCACAACTGACGTTTATCGCCCGCCGCGATGTTACGCTACAGCCACCACAAACGCCGCAAGCCTTACTGGAGTTTGCTAAAGCCAATCCCGGCACGGTTACCTATCCGCGCCCACCGGACTTTACCGGCACGGCGTTTCTTGAACAGTTGCTGATTATGCTAACGCCAGATCCCACAGCATTAAAAGAAGCGCCGGACGATGCCACTTTCGCCCGCGTCACTGCGCCCTTGTGGCAATATCTTGATGCACTGCATCCGTATTTGTGGCGCGAAGGAAAGGATTTCCCGCCTTCGCCCGCGCGGATGGATGCTCTGCTGAAAGCTAACACATTGCGCCTGTCGCTGACCTTTAACCCCGCGCATGCGCAGCAAAAAATCGCCAGCGGCGATTTGCCTGCAAGCAGTTACAGTTTTGGTTTTCGCGAGGGGATGATTGGCAACGTCCATTTCGTCACCATTCCTGCCAACGCGAATGCCAGTGCTGCGGCGAAGGTAGTTGCCAATTTCCTGCTCTCACCCGATGCGCAACTGCGTAAAGCAGATCCTGCTGTCTGGGGCGATCCTTCTGTTCTCGACCCGCAAAAACTGCCTGACGGGCAGCGCGAAACATTGCAATCGAGAATGCCGCAGGATCTGCCGCCGGTACTGGCTGAACCGCACGCAGGTTGGGTAAATGCGCTGGAACAAGAATGGCTACACCGTTACGGTACGCATTAATCTTTTTGCTGTGGGCGATGATAGCGGTGATTTATGCACCGCTGATCCCGGCAGCTCTCACGCTGATATCGCCTGCTTTGTCGTTGACGCACTGGCAGGCGTTATTTGCCGATCCACAGTTACCGCAGGCATTACTGGCGACGCTGGTGTCGACAACCATTGCGGCGGTCGGGGCGTTGTTGATTGCCCTGCTGGTGATTGTGGCGTTGTGGCCAGGGCCGAAATGGCAGCGTATGTGCGCCCGTCTGCCGTGGCTGCTCGCCATTCCCCATGTGGCTTTTGCCACCAGCGCCCTTCTGCTCTTTGCTGACGGAGGGCTGCTTTATGACTATTTCCCGTATTTCACTCCGCCAATGGACAAATTGGGTATTGGGCTGGGCCTCACCCTGGCGGTGAAAGAAAGCGCATTTCTGCTGTGGATCTTAGCGGCAGTATTGAGCGAAAAACGGCTGTTGCAGCAACTCATTGTGCTGGATTCGCTGGGCTACAGCCGCTGGCAATGCCTGAACTGGCTGCTGTTGCCCTCCGTCGCGTCTGCGTTAGCAATGGCGATGCTGGCGATTGTCGCCTGGTCGCTGTCGGTCGTGGATGTGGCGATTATTCTTGGGCCAGGTAATCCCCCGACGCTGGCAGTGGTTAACTCAGGGCGACGCCGATCAACAAACGAAAGGCGCACTCGCCAGCCTGCTGCTGATGCTGTTACTCGCCGCCTACGTTTTGCTGGGCTATCTGCTATGGCGTGGCTGGCGGCGTACTATTCCCCGCGTAGATGGCGTTCGTAAGCCTGCCACGCCTTTATTGCCAAGCAATACGCTGGCGAGTTTTTTACCCTTAACCGGTGTGCTGTGTGTGGTTCTGCTGGCGATCCTCGCGGATCAGTCGACGATCAATAGTCAAGCGCTCATCAACAGCCTGACAATGGGGCTGGTGGCGGCATTCATCGCTTTGCTCTTGTTACTGCTGTGGCTGGAATGGGGGCCACAGCGTCGCCAGTTGTGGCTATGGTTGCCCATGTTATTACCCGCACTGCAGCTGGTGGCGGGCCAGGACACGCTGGCGCTATGGCTGAACCTGGATGGAAGCTGGACGGCGGTGGTCTGGGGGCATCTGCTGTGGGTAATGCCGTGGATGCTGTTTATCCTGCAACCCGCCTGGCAGCGCATTGATTCACGGTTAATTTTGATTGCGCAAACACTGGGCTGGTCGCGGGCCAAAATCTTCTTTTACGTAAAATGCCCACTCATGTTGCGCCCTGCGCTGATTGCCTTCGCGGTGGGATTTTCAGTCAGTATTGCGCAGTATATGCCGACGCTGTGGCTGGGCGCGGGGCGTTTTCCGACGCTCACCACTGAAGCGGTGGCATTAAGCAGCGGCGGCAGCAACGGTATTCTCGCCGCCCAGGCTTTATGGCAACTGCTGTTACCGCTTATTATTTTTGCCCTGACCGCGTTAGTCGCAAAATGGGTAGGTTATGTCAGACAAGGACTCCGCTAATGCTCTGCGTGAAAAATGTTTCGCTACGTTTACCAGAAAGCCGCTTGCTGACAAACGTTAACTTTACAGTAGATAAAGGTGACATTGTCACGTTAATGGGACCATCCGGCTGCGGGAAATCCACTCTGTTTTCGTGGATGATTGGTGCGCTGGCCGGACAGTTTTCTTGTACAGGGGAGCTATGGCTTAATGAGCAACGGATTGACATGCTACCCACCGCACAGCGTCAGATTGGCATTCTTTTCCAGGATGCACTGTTATTTGACCAGTTCAGCGTCGGGCAAAATTTACTGCTGGCGCTACCGGCGACACTTAAGGGGAATGCCCGACGTAATGCCGTGAATGATGCACTTGAGCGTTCAGGCCTTGACGGAGCGTTCCATCAGGATCCTGCCACTTTGTCTGGCGGTCAGCGAGCGCGCGTTGCTCTGCTTCGCGCCCTTCTCGCTCAGCCAAAAGCGTTGCTACTGGATGAGCCATTCAGCCGTCTTGATGTGGCCCTGCGCGATAATTTTCGCCATTGGGTGTTCAGCGAAATTCGCGCCATGGCGATCCCTGTTGTGCAGGTGACGCACGATCTTCAGGATGTTCCTCCTGATAGCCCCGTTCTGGATATGGCGCAGTGGTCAGAAAATTACAACAAACTGCGATAACGCAAAGTTTTTCCCGATGCGTCAGTTCAGAATGGCGCTCTCAAAACTACAATGTCGGGATTTTCGATGAAACGTGTTTCTCAAATGACCGCGCTGGCAATGGCTTTAGGGCTGGCTTGCGCTTCTTCGTGGGCCGCTGAACTGGCGAAGCCTCTTACACTTGACCAGCTTCAACAACAAAATGGCAAAGCGATAGATACTCGCCCCAGCGCGTTTTATAACGGCTGGCCACAAACCTTAAATGGCCCTTCCGGTCATGAACCTGCCGCCTTAAACCTCTCTGCTAGCTGGCTCGACAAAATGAGCACCGAACAGCTCAACGAGTGGATCAAGCAACATAACCTGAAAGCCGATGCCCCGGTGGCACTGTACGGTAATGACAAAGATGTCGACGCCGTCAAAACGCGACTGCAAAAAGCAGGTTTTACGCATATCTCCATCCTGAGTGACGCGCTAAGCGAACCTTCCCGTCTGCAAAAACTGCCGCACTTTGAACAGCTGGTATATCCGCAGTGGCTGCATGACCTGCAACAAGGTAAAGAGGTTACGGCGAAACCTGCCGGTGACTGGAAAGTCATTGAAGCGGCCTGGGGCGCTCCAAAATTTTACCTTATCAGCCATATTCCCGGCGCTGACTACATCGACACCAACGAAGTGGAAAGCGAACCGCTGTGGAACAAAGTTTCTGATGAACAACTGAAAGCGATGCTGGCAAAACACGGCATTCGCCATGACACCACGGTCATTCTGTACGGGCGTGACGTATACGCTGCAGCGCGTGTGGCGCAAATTATGCTTTATGCCGGCGTGAAAGATGTGCGCCTGCTGGACGGAGGCTGGCAAACCTGGTCCGACGCGGGTCTGCCCGTTGAGCGCGGTACGCCACCGAAAGTGAAAGCGGAACCGGATTTCGGCGTGAAGATCCCGGCACAACCGCAACTGATGCTTGATATGGAACAAGCGCGTGGACTGCTGCATCGCCAGGATGCATCGCTGGTGAGCATTCGTTCGTGGCCAGAATTTATCGGTACGACCAGCGGTTACAGCTATATTAAACCAAAAGGTGAAATAGCCGGAGCACGTTGGGGACACGCAGGTAGCGACTCGACGCATATGGAAGATTTCCATAACCCGGATGGCACCATGCGCAGCGCCGATGATATAACCGCTATGTGGAAAGCATGGAATATCAAACCAGATCAGCAAGTTTCATTCTACTGCGGCACTGGCTGGCGCGCGTCAGAAACCTTTATGTACGCACGCGCAATGGGCTGGAATAACGTCTCCGTTTACGACGGTGGCTGGTACGAATGGAGCAGCGATCCAAAAAATCCGGTAGCAACCGGTGAACGCGGCCCGGACAGCAGTAAATAACATTGCAATTACTGACGCTGGAGCGACTTCAGCGTCAGATACCCACTCCACACCCGCGTAAAGGTCGTCATCCAGCACAACGCACCAAATACCCACGCAAACCACGGAAAACAGGCCGGAAAGAGGCAACTCAGAACAAACAGCAAAATCGTCTCGCTGCCTTCGGTTAAGCCGCCCAGATAATAAAACGATTTATGCGCATAACCAGGATTATCAATCTGATGTTTCGCCGCCAGCGCAGCAAAAGCGAGAAAACTGCTGCCCGTGCCGATAAACGCAAACAGCAGCCAGCCGCCTGCCAGGGCGTTTTGCTCCGGTGCGGCGAGGATAAACCCAAAAGGCACCAGCGCGTAAAAAAGAAAATCGAGAGAAATATCGAGAAAGCCGCCCGCGTCGGTAAGCCCTCTGCGCCGCGCCAGCGCACCGTCCAGACCATCAAGCAGCCTGTTCAACAAAATGGCGACTAGTGCCGCCAGATACCAGCCCAGCGCCAGAAAAGGCAGTGCCAGCACGCCGATGGCAAATCCCACTAATGTTAAACCATCTGGCGTAATGCCCGGTTTATCAAGAACCCGCACGCACTGATGCAACAACGGTTTAATCCGGGGATGAAGATGGCGGTCTAGCACAGGCACTCCTTAAATATAAAGCCTTTCTGATTGAGCAACAGTGCGGATATTATGGCATTTTTCGCTTATCTGCCCGTGTGTAATTTATGAAAATGATTGAAGTTGTTGCCGCCATCATCGAACGTGATGGCAAAATTTTACTCGCGCAACGCCCTGCCCAGAGCGATCAGGCGGGATTATGGGAGTTTGCCGGTGGTAAAATCGAGCCGGATGAAAGCCAGCGGCAGGCGCTGGTGCGTGAGTTAAACGAAGAACTGGGCATCGAAGCAACTGTTGGTGACTATGTTGCCAGCCATCAGCGAGAAGTTTCGGGGCGGATTATCCATCTTCATGCCTGGCACGTACCCGACTTCCACGGGACGTTACAGGCACATGAACATCAGGCGCTGGTCTGGTGCTCACCTGAAGAGGCGCTGCGATATCCGCTGGCCCCTGCTGACATTCCATTATTAGAGGCGTTTATGGCTTCACGCGCCGCCAGACCAGCGGATTAGTGCTTAGGGTTTTGTCATCCCGTTGGCATTGCAGCAGTATTCCTTCGGCTTTAATTACTGCCCCTTCAGAATAATTTTGATCCTGATAAACGCAGCACTGAGTACAGGGCTGCGCTGACTGCCCGCCTGAACTGAACACTTCTGGCGGTACGTTTACCTCCACGTCCGGATGATAATGCGGGTTAGCCAGTGTAATTAATGGAAATGCTAATACTACGGCGATCAATGCTCGACTCACAGGGAACTCCTTAACGTTATTGTCTCTTCTACAGATAACGGTAGCCGGGCGGCAAAACTTTAGCGTCTGAGTTATCGCATTTGGTTATGAGATTACTCTCGTTATTAATTTGCTTTCCTGGGTCATTTTTTTCTTGCTTACCGTCACATTCTTGATGGTATAGTCGAAAACTGCAAAAGCACATGACATAAACAACATAAGCATAATCGTATTAATATATAAGGGTTTTATATCTATGGATCAGACATATTCTCTGGAGTCATTCCTCAACCATGTCCAAAAGCGCGACCCGAATCAAACCGAGTTCGCGCAAGCCGTTCGTGAAGTAATGACCACACTCTGGCCTTTTCTTGAACAAAATCCCAAATATCGTCAGATGTCATTACTGGAGCGTCTGGTTGAACCGGAGCGCGTGATCCAATTTCGCGTAGTATGGGTTGATGATCGCAACCAGGTGCAGGTCAACCGTGCATGGCGTGTGCAATTCAGCTCCGCCATCGGTCCGTACAAAGGCGGTATGCGCTTCCACCCTTCAGTAAACCTTTCCATTCTCAAATTCCTCGGCTTCGAGCAAACCTTTAAAAATGCCCTGACTACTCTGCCGATGGGTGGTGGAAAAGGCGTCAGCGACTTTCATCCGAAAGGGAAAAGCTAATTCGAAGTTATGCGTTTCTGCCAGGCG
>ENA-UOJJ01005663-UOJJ01005663.1-human-gut-metagenome-genome-assembly--contig:-CS66-NODE-5663-length-10355-cov-3.965922_pt1 | contig 10355 bp, 9 predicted proteins | sample MGYA00242343_ERZ723890 | MGnify/ENA metagenome assembly ERZ723890 | reverse complement strand
CCGTACCAGGTCGTGCCGTTCATCGTACAATCCTGGTATGGAGCATTTGTTTGAGAATCGGTATTTTGCTTTTTTCATGCCATTAAACAATAAGAAAAGCATGACGTCTTTTTTTAATGTATTGTCAACTATAACTGCTATTTCATTCAGATTATGAGAATACAAAAATAGATACGTTTAAAGTGTAATTATATGATTTACATTTATTTATCTTGTTTGCGTATGTTTCGTGGAAAATTACACAAGCTAATTGCCTAAAAAATGAATAGAACTGCAGTCTTTAGCTTGGTAATAGCAGTCGGACATTATTTGATGCCTTTTTCTGTATTCATAGGGAGAAATATTCTTTAGAGCCTTGAATTGGCGTGACAAGTTTTTTAGATTGTTTATTCCTACAGATTCCGCTACGGTTGAGATAGGAGCATTGCTGGTAAGTAGCAGTTGAGCAAACCTTTCTATTTTTAGAGAAAATATGTATTTTTGAATGGACTGTTGGGTAACTCCTTTGAAACGAATCTCTAGTAACCTACGTGACAAGGGGACTTGTTTTACGAGATCTGATACGGTGATATGTTCAGTCAGGTGCTTATTGATATATTTCAAAATTGTTTGGATATGCGTATCGGTAGTAGAATAAAAATCGGTTGAAAGTCTGTTTATAATATTTATGGGTTGCAGTACTACATCTTGATAGTTGACTTTCTCTTCGTTCAGTAGGCGTACGATGAGTTCTGCTGCCTCAAATCCGCCTCTTACAATATTGTGGCTTATGCTGGATAAAGGAGGATCAGATAAGTTACATATAATTTCGTCATTATCAACACCCAATATTGCTATCTTGTCGGGTACTCTGATATTATTTACTTTACATAATTCAGTAATGCGATTACCTTGATTATCATCACAAGCAAAGAGTGCCGTAGGCAGGGGGAGCGATTGCAACCATTTGAGTAAAGGAGGAGCTTCATAAAACCAAAGATCATCGAGAGATTGCTCTTGATATGATTGGAAACAATTACCAAAACCATGTTCGGCTATACATTTATAGAAACCTTCGCAACGCTCTTGTGACCAAACCGTATCTCGATAGCCATAGAAAGCAAAATTTTGATACCCTTTTCTTAGAAAGAATTCCGCTGCCATCCTGCCAGTTTTGTAATAATCTCCAGTGATGTTTGGAATATTACTGAATCTTGCTTTGTAATCTTGTGCTATGGCAATAATTCCATTTTCACGGAAAATCTCTACATTGTCGTCGTTGTCGAATCTGCCGATAATAGCATCTGCATGCCACGTTTTTGCCCACTTCAGCACTCCCTTTATGCCATAGGTTTGTTTATAGGAAAGCGGCATTCGGCACACCACCCACGGTTCGTGGCTGTTTGCGTACATCAATACTCCTTTCAGTAGATTATAGGAGAAAGATTCAGTGAAATCGCTTAGCAGTATTAATCGAATCATAAATTATACGTTCCTTAACTATGCAAATGTAGAAAAAAAAGTATTAGTTTTGTTTTCGATAAAGTTATTTTGCCAATCTTTATTTTTTTCGTAAATCCCGCCCCTCGTATTTGCAGATAGCTTCTATCCACTCTTCTGTCAGCGGTTTGGATTCGTGCTTGCTGAGGTCGTAAGCTACCATGACGGAAGTGCATATACATTTTACTTCCTGCGTCTCGATATCTATGACACGTTGCGCAAGATGAAAACTCTTCGTGCCTATTTGGGTCACGGCGGTCTGTACGGCAATGTGGTCAGAGCCATAAATCTGGGCAAGGAAGTTGGCTTCGATGTGGACTACGACGATGCCGTCTTTCTGCCAGTCGACATGCGGACATACGGAAGCGAAATACTCCGTCTTGCCTAAATCGTAAAAGGAAAAATAGACGGTGTTGTTGACGTGACCGAATTTATCGACGTCATTGAAACGTAGCTGTATGGGTAGTGTGTGGTTAAATTTAATATCTTCCATTGTTTTCTCCTAAACATTGTTTGTAATCGGTGCGAATTTACTATTTTTGCGTGTTAATCACTGTATTTATAGAGTAAGAAATGATAGAAGACATTAAAAAAGCCTGCCAGGTAATGAGGGAAGGCGGGGTGATTCTGTACCCCACCGATACCATTTGGGGTATTGGTTGTGACGCTACCAACGAAGATGCGGTGCGCCGTGTATATGAAATAAAGCAGCGTCAGGACAGTAAAGCGATGCTGGTGTTGGTGGATTCTTCCGTAAAAGTGGATTTCTATGTCCGGGATGTTCCGGAGGTGGCGTGGGATTTGATAGACCTGGCAGACAAACCGTTGACTATTATTTATTCGGGAGCGCGTAATCTGGCGGCAAATTTGCTGGCGGAAGACGGAAGCGTGGGCATCAGAGTGACAAATGAAGATTTCTCCAAGCGTCTTTGCCAGCAGTTCCGTAAGGCGATTGTTTCTACTTCAGCCAATATCAGCGGGCAGCCTTCGCCGAAGAACTTCAGCGAAATAAGTGAGGAGGTAAAGTCAGCGGTGGATTATATCGTGGGCTACCGGCAGGAAGAGATGAGTAATCCGAAGCCGTCCAGCATTATCAAGTTGGATAAAGGCGGAGTGATTAAAATAATCCGTGAATAAAGAAAATGACTGGAGAAGAGAGAAGTTGGTTGCAACGCTTTATCATTTGGCGTGAGAAGAATGTCAAGGAGAAACGGTTTATCCTGGTTCTTAGCTTTCTGGTCGGTATCTTTACGGCATTTGCCGCATTGATATTGAAACTGTTGATACATTGGGTACAAAATTTTCTTACAGAGAATTTCGACACAACAGAGGCTAATTACCAGTATCTGATATATCCGGTGGTGGGAATCTTTTTGGCCGGGTTGTTTGTACGTTATGTCGTAAAGGATGATATCAGTCATGGAGTTACAAAAATTCTATATGCCATATCCCGCAGGCAGGGACGTATCAAACGTCATAACACGTGGTCATCCAATATTGCCAGTTCCATAACAAGCGGGGGCGGCGGTGCGGGCGGGGCAGAGGCGCCGATTGTGCTTCCCGGTGCGGCCATCGGCTCCAACTTGGGCAGTCTGTTCAAAATGGAGCACCGCACACTGATGCTGTTGGTGGGATGTGGCGCTGCCGGGGCCGTGGCAGGTATTTTCAAAGCTCCGATAGCGGGACTTGTTTTTACGTTGGAGGTGCTTATGATAGACCTTACAATGTCTTCGCTGCTTCCGTTACTGATTTCGGCGGTGACGGCGGCAACCGTTTCTTATATCGTGACGGGTACGGAAGCCATGTTTAAGTTCCACCTTGACCAGGCTTTTGAATTGGAGCGTATCCCTTATGTGATCATGCTGGGTATTTTCTGCGGACTGGTTTCCCTCTACTTTACCCGTGCCATGAGTTCGGTGGAAGGAATGTTCGGTAAACTGAAACTGCCTTATAAGAAACTGCTGGTGGGCGGCGCTATGTTGAGTATTCTGATATTCCTTTTCCCGCCGCTTTACGGTGAAGGGTACGATACGATAGAATTACTGCTCAACGGTACAAGTAATGTTGAGTGGGATACGGTGATGAATAACTCTTTCTTCTACGGACACAGCCATTTGCTGCTGCTGTATTTGATATTGATAATCCTGTTTAAGGTTTTCGCTTCGAGCGCAACGAACGGCGGTGGTGGTTGCGGTGGTATTTTTGCGCCTTCTCTGTATTTGGGGTGTATCGCCGGGTTTGTTTTTTCCCATTTCAGCAATGATTTTGAGATGACTGCCTATCTGCCTGAAAAGAACTTTGCCTTGCTGGGCATGGCGGGAGTGATGAGTGGCGTTATGCACGCTCCGCTTACGGGAGTGTTCCTGATTGCCGAGCTTACGGGAGGGTACGACTTATTCTTGCCGTTGATGATAGTCGCGGTCAGCTCTTATCTGACGATTATCGTTTTTGAACCGCACAGCATTTACTCCATGCGTCTGGCAAAGAAAGGTGAGTTGCTGACACATCATAAGGATAAAGCGGTGTTGACGCTGATGAAAGTGGAGAATGTGGTAGAGAAAGACTTTGTTGCGGTACATCCGGAAATGGATCTTGCCGAGTTGGTGAAAGCCATCTCCGCCTCACACCGCAACATATTTCCGGTGACGGACAATGAGGGTAAGCTGATTGGTATTGTCCTGCTGGACGACATACGCAATATCATGTTCCGGCAGGAACTGTATCATCGTTTTACGGTAGGCAAACTGATGACTTCCGCTCCGGCGCGCCTTTATGATACGGACAGCATGGAACAGGTGATGCGCACTTTTGACGATACGAAAGCATGGAACCTGCCGGTGGTGGACGGAGAAGGCAAGTATCTCGGTTTCGTATCCAAATCAAAGATATTTAACTCGTACCGTCAGGTATTGGTACATTTCTCGGAAGATTAAAAGAGATGATTATGAAGAAAGAAGATTTACGGATTGTATATATGGGGACTCCTGAATTTGCGGTGGAGCCCTTGCGCTGCCTCGTAGAAGGCGGATATAATATAGTAGGGGTAATCACGATGCCCGACAAGCCGGCTGCACGTGGACATAAGGTGCAATTCTCTCCGGTGAAACAGTATGCGCTGGAGCATGACCTGCCGCTTCTCCAGCCGGAAAGATTGAAAGATGAAGCGTTTGTCGAGGCTTTGCGTGCCTGGAATGCCGATTTGCAGATTGTGGTTGCTTTCAGAATGTTGCCGGAGGTGGTTTGGAATATGCCGCGTCTGGGAACTTTCAATCTGCATGCTTCGTTGCTGCCGCAGTATCGTGGAGCTGCACCTATCAATTGGGCGGTGATTAACGGTGATACGGAAACGGGCATCACAACTTTTTTCCTGAAACATGAGATTGATACGGGAGAGGTCATCCAACAGGTTCGTGTGCCGATTGCGGATACGGACAATGTAGGTATTGTACACGATAAGTTGATGATGCTTGGCGGACGTCTGGTTACGGAGACTGTGGATGCCATTCTTGCAGATACGGTGAAATCCGTTCCGCAGGAAGAAATGGCTGTAGTGGGCGAATTGCGCCCGGCTCCCAAAATATTCAAGGATACTTGTCGCATCGACTGGAACCAGCCTGTCAAGCGGATTTATGATTTTATCCGTGGTTTGTCTCCCTATCCGGCTGCGTGGACAGAATTGGTACAGTCCGACGGAACAGCGGTGGTTCTGAAAATTTTTGAAACAGAGAAGATAGAGCATCTGCATGAATCCGCTCCCGGAACTTTGCAGACCGATGGAAAGACGTATATTCGCATAGCTGGTACAGACGGCTGGATTGGTGTGCGTGCTTTGCAGCTTCCCGGCAAGAAACGCCTGAAAACGGATGAGTTGTTGCGTGGATTTAAACTGACCGGAGAATGTCGGGTGCATTAAGCATTTATCCGAAATCTTTTTGTACATTTGTCTGTTGTAAATTCGTGTAACCTATTAGAATGTAACTGTTATGAAACCTATAATATCCCCTTCCATATTGTCTGCCAACTTTGCATACCTGGCAAATGATATTGAAATGATTAACGGCAGTGAAGCCGACTGGGTACACGTCGATATAATGGACGGCGTGTTTGTTCCCAACATATCTTTCGGTTTTCCGGTATTGAAGTATGTGGCAAAGCTTGCCGAGAAGCCTTTGGATGTGCATCTGATGATTGTACAGCCGGAAAAGTTCATCCCGGAAGTAAAGGCGTTGGGGGCACGTATAATGAACGTGCATTATGAGGCATGTCCGCATTTGCATAGGGTAGTGCAGCAAATCCGCGAAGCGGGAATGTTGCCGGCGGTTACTATCAATCCGGCTACCCCGGTATCTATGCTGAGAGATATTATCAACGATGTCTATATGGTGTTGATAATGGGGGTGAATCCGGGATTCGGCGGTCAGAAATTTATAGCACATACTGTTGATAAGGTACGCGAGTTGCGCGAACTGATAACAGTGACCGGTTCGGAAGCCCTGATAGAGGTCGACGGCGGTGTCAATCTGGATACAGGCTCCCGTCTGGTAGATGCAGGAGCCGATGCCTTGGTTGCCGGCAATGCCGTATTTTCTGCTCCCGACCCTACAGAAGCAATCCGTGCTTTGAAAAATCTGTAATATTTATTGATAACAGACAGCTTACAACGGCATCCTTTCCTGCGACTGTTGATGCCGTTGGTTGGTGGAATAGTATATGGTGATAAATATCCTTATATACTGTCCGTCGGTTGGTGGATAGCTGTCATTCTGCTGTTGATAGGGACATATATTCTTGGCCGTAAGTATTATGTTCTTTGCAAGCTATATGGGGCTGTCGTGTTTTTGGCCTGTTTTGTATTGGGGTGGACTTTAGTGAGTGTGCAGTTGAAGCAAGCCGAATATATATTACCGAATACGGAAAAACCTTCCACTTACCGGATTACTCTTACGACAAAGCCGGAAATCAAGAAAAACAGTATTTTATTTCGCGTTGCTTTGCGGGGAGAAGTGCTGAAAGATACGTTTTTATATAACTTTTCAGAAAAGACTTTTCTGTTTTATTTCCCTAAAGATTCGGCGGCATATTCCTTGAAAAGAGGGGATGAACTGTTGGTGTGCACCCGTTTGTCTCCACCTGCCAATAACGGTAATCCGGATGAGTTCGATTACGCCCGTTATCTTCTTCGGAAAGGGGTAAGCGGAACAGCGTACGTACGTGCCGGACATTGGTGTGCGATTGGTTGCGACAGCACTCTCACTTTTCGTCAGCAGGCTTTGGAGTGCCGGAGCAGGCTGGTTGCTTTATATCGGGACATGGGGTTTCGGGGAGATGAATTGGCGGTACTCTCTGCGCTTACAATAGGAGACAAAGAAGAGCTGAGTGAGAGTATCGTAGAGACGTATTCGGTTGCCGGAGCCAGCCATGTACTGGCACTTTCCGGGCTGCATATCGGCTTTATTTCCGCCCTGTTGCTGTTTGTCCTGTCTCCTTTGTGGATTAGGTGGCGGTTTTTAAAGCCGTTTTTGTTTCTGTCTGTAATCCTCTTGTTGTGGGGATTTGCTTTCCTTACAGGGTTGTCTTCTTCCGTGGTACGTGCGGTTGTCATGTGCTCATTTGGATTACTTTCCATGCTGATACCTGCCTGCCGGAAGCTTACTTTGAATACATTGGGGGTTACGGCTTTCCTGATGCTGCTGTTTAACCCTGTCTGGCTGTTTGATGTGGGATTTCAGTTGTCTTTTTCGGCTGTTGCAGCTATTGTACTGTTACAACCCGGGCTATACGGGTTGTTATCGGTGAAGAACCGCCTTTTGCGTAAGGCGTGGGGGCTGGTTACTGTTTCCGTTGCCGCCCAGATAGGAACGGCTCCGTTGGTAATGCTCTATTTTTCACGCTTTTCCACACACTTCCTCTTGACTAATTTGTTGGTAATCCCGTTGGTTTCGTTGATTGTGTATGCGGCTGTTATATTGCTTGTCCTGACTCCTTTTCCTGTCTTGCAACAGCTCTTTGCCGATGTGGTAGAAATACCGCTAAGGATGCAGAATGCTTTGCTCCGTTGGATAGAACAGCTCCCTTTGGCTTCCATAGACCGGATTTGGGTCGATATATGGGATGTCTTCCTGTTTTATTGTTGCCTGTTGTTGTTCTGCCGTGTTTGGATGAGGCGTACGGCAGCGAATGTGTATATCGCTTTGTCAGCCCTGCTGCTATGCGTCTCCTATCATTCGTATGCGTTTATCACAGATGCTCCCCGGCGCAGCATTGTTTTTTATAATGTCCGTGGCTGTCCGGCAGTGCATTGTCTGGCAGATAACTCCGCTTCATGGCTGGTCTGCGCCGATACACTGCCCGATGTCACCCGGTTGGAACGTTCGCTTTCTTCCTACTGGAACCGTTTGCGCCTGGAACGTCCTGACGTGATTGAGGGAGATTGTTTGCTTCCTGAAATTTCAGTCCGTAACAAAACCGTTTTCTATGCAGGGAAACGCATCTGTCTGTTGTACGACGACCGTTGGGGCAACAAGATATCCGGTGTGCCTGTTTTTATTGATTATCTGTATGTTTCTCACGGTTATAAGGGAGATATGCAGGAACTCGTTTCCTTGTTTGAAGTAGGTACGGTAGTGATTGACGCATCTCTTTCCGAATACTATCGGGAGAGGATTATCAGCGATTGTGTCCGGTTGGGAATTCCTTATCTTCCTCTTTCCGAAAAAGGTTCTGTGCACATATTATTATAAATCATAAACTTTTTCGTACTTTTGCCCTTTCTTTTGTTGCAGGTGAGACGAAGTTGTTCCGGATATGCAACGTAAACTGTAAAATAGCGAGTAACTATATGTTGACCAAAGTAATAGATCAATCTAAAATAGACCACTTTGCCAAGTGGCTGGAACGTGCGGATAAAATAGTTATTGTTGCCCATGTGGCTCCCGACGGAGATGCAGTAGGCTCTTCTCTGGGGTTGTGGCATTTTCTTAATACGCAGGACAAGGATGCGACTGTCATTGTTCCCAATGCTTTTCCCGATTTCCTGAAATGGATGCCCGGCAGCAAGGATATACTTCTGTACGACCGTTATAAAGAGTTTGCCGACAAATTGATAGCGGAAGCCGATGTCATCTGTTGCCTCGATTTCAACGCTATCAGCCGTATCGATACTATGGCAGACGCCGTGTTGGCTTCTCCTGCGCGGAAGATACTGGTAGACCATCATTTGAATCCTGAAGATTTTTGCAGAATCATCATTTCCCATCCCGAAATATCCTCGACTTCCGAGCTGGTGTTCCGCCTGATTTGCCGCATGGGCTATTTCAGTGACATCACCAAAGAGGGAGCTGAATGTATCTATACCGGTATGATGACCGATACGGGTGGCTTTACGTACAACTCCAATAACCGTGAAATTTATTTTATAATCAGTGAGTTGCTTTCGAAAGGTATCGACAAGGATGATATTTACCGGAAAGTGTACAACACCTATTCCGAAAGTCGTCTGCGTCTTATGGGGCATGTGCTGTCGCAGATGAAAGTCTATCCGGAGCATCGTGCCGCCCTGATTACGCTGACTAAGAAGGAACAAGGCAATTTCAATTATATCCGTGGCGATAGCGAAGGGTTTGTAAACATACCGTTGAGCATTAAAAATGTCGTTTTCTCCTGCTTCCTGCGTGAAGATACGGAAAAGCCGATGATAAAGGTATCCCTGCGTTCGGTAGGCAGTTTCCCCTGCAACCGGCTGGCTACAGAATTCTTTAACGGCGGCGGGCATTTAAATGCTTCCGGCGGAGAATTTTACGGTACATTGGAAGAGGCTAAAAAAGTGCTGGAACTTGCATTGGAAAAATTCAAACCGCTGCTTAATGCCAAAGGATAAAAAAACAGCGGTTGTAAAGGTTAAAAGATACGAACTTTCTACTTGCAACTTTTAACTTTCGGGTAAATCAGATATTTTTGTACGAAATTACTAAATAACAGAAATGAAGAAACTTACTTTATTCTTTTTATCCTTACTGGCATTCGGCTTGGGTTTTCAGGCGTGTGATGACGGCAAGACCTATGCGGAAATGCTTGATGAGGAAAAAGACGGTATAAATGACTTTATCAAAAAGGAAGGCATCAAGGTCATCTCTCAAAGCGAATTTTATGCGCAGGATTCTACTACCAACGTCGAGGAGAATGAGTATGTGCAGCTTGCCAGCGGAGTGTACATGCAGATAGTGGATAAAGGCTCTGAAAATGCAGCCGACACTGTGAAAAACAACGATGAAGTGCTGGTGCGTTTTATGGAATATAGCATTCTTGACAAAGATACCACATTGTCCAACCTGAATGCGGTGGAAACCGTAGATGCATTCCGCTATGCGGTAACTCCTTCGTCCATTGCAGGGACATTCCTGCAGGGATATATGATGACTTATTATTCATCACCGACAGTTCCGGCAGGCTGGCTTGTCCCGTTGACTTATGTTCGCGACATGGCTCATGTCAAACTGATTGTTCCTTCCAAGATGGGGCATCAGACAGCCATGCAATATGTCTACCCTTATTTTTATGACATCCGGAAATATCAAATCTGGAAATAACTAACCATTTATTTAAATAATTAACCTATGACTCTAATCAAATCTATCTCTGGAATCCGCGGAACAATAGGCGGTGGTGCAGGCGAGGGGTTGAACCCGCTCGACATTGTGAAGTTTACTTCGGCATACGCTACGCTTATCCGCAAAACGTGTACAGTAAAAAGCAACAAAATTGTAGTAGGCCGTGATGCACGCATCTCGGGCGAGATGGTAAAGAATGTGGTGGTAGGCACGCTCATGGGTATGGGCTGGGATGTAGTGGACATTGATTTGGCTTCTACTCCGACTACC
>ENA-UOJJ01005662-UOJJ01005662.1-human-gut-metagenome-genome-assembly--contig:-CS66-NODE-5662-length-10358-cov-4.577502_pt1 | contig 10358 bp, 10 predicted proteins | sample MGYA00242343_ERZ723890 | MGnify/ENA metagenome assembly ERZ723890 | reverse complement strand
ATAAGGATCGCTACAATAACCAGGAAGCTGGAAAGTCCAGTAGATTCGCCAAGAATCTTTGGTCCAAGGATGTTACCGTCAAACTGCTGCAGAATCAGAATAAAGATGGCAAAATAAATGGCCTGTAGTGGATTAACCAGCAAGATCAGAAAAATGCTTGGAATCGCTCCAAGGTAAGGTCCAAAGAAAGGAATTACATTGGTCACACCGATGATCACACTAATTAAAAGTGTATACGGCATATTCAAAAAGCTCATGCCAATATAGCATAGAACTCCGATAATTGCAGAATCCAAAATTTTTCCTGTTAAAAATCCAATAAAAGTTTTATTGGTAAAGCGCATGGAATTAATAATAAAATTCGCATGCTGGGTATTAAAAATTGCGTAGGTGAGCATTTTTGCCTTAGCAGTAAAGCCTTCCTTATCTGCCATCAGATACAGGGAAACAATTGCTCCGATCAGGAAATTCTTCAGAAAATTGATCAATTCAAACACACCTGCTGAAATATTCTTAAGCATCTCCTGCATCTGAGGAAGGATATTGGTAGTCAGATACTCCTGTGCAGTTGTAATGGACTGGTTTAAAGTGTTCAGTGCATCGCTGTTTAGATTCCATTTTTCAATAAAGGACTCCAGCCACTTCTGGATAACCTTCACATAGGAGGGAAAACTGTAGATCAAGCCCATAACGCTTCGTATCAATTCCGGCAGAATCATCATAATAAGTGTATAGATAAGAGCAAGGAAAAGAGACATACATAAAATGACACATGCCCAGCGGATTGCCTTGCGTCCCTTCTCTCCTACGAATACTTCTTTCTTGGCAAGAAGAGGATAAATAATTTTTTTTTCAAAAAAATTTAGTAGAGGGGTAAGTAAAAATGCGATCACAACACCATAGATAATTGGTGTCAGAATCCCCAGGAAAGTCTGGATTCCAGTGATCAGTGTTTTCATATGGAAAACACCGTAATAAAAAAGCATACTGGCTGCAATTACCAGGAAGGCAGTCACTCCCCAGCGAACATGTTGGTTGTCCCAGCGTAATTTCATATTGTACTATCGTCCTCCTGAAATATGAATGCATAATGCGTGTTGCTGTTTACAGCCTGCACAGTAACGAATAAGTATCTGTGCTGTTATCTGTCTAACAGCAATTTCCTTTTATTATAGCACAGTTTCTTCATAATGTCTTATTAAAAAAGTATAAAGTGGTAAAAATAAGGAGCTCTCTTTCGAGAACTCCCTACTCTTACATAATCTGTATAAATTATTTCTTAAGGTCATCAAAAATATGTATGGTATTGATAATCGCCTGTGCAGCACCCTCAATACCAAGTACACTGCTGTCAACGCTTAAGCTGTAGCCTGTTGCTGCGCCCCATTTCTTATTGGTGTAGTAGTTATAATAGCTTGCACGGCTCTTATCTGTCTTGGAAATCATATCCTTGGCTTCCTTGGGAGTCTTATTGTATTTGCCTGCAATACGTTTGATTCTCCAGTCAAGGTCTGCGTGAATGAATACGCTGAAACAGTCTTTGTTATCTGCAAGAGCATAATCTGCGCAACGTCCAACCATAACACATGGACCCTCTGCTGCTAATTTCTTGATCGCTTCAAACTGTGCCAGGAAAACCTTATGGTTCATAGGCATGTCTGTAAATCCAGCAGAAGAATATCCAAAAGAATAAGTATCCATTACAAGAGAATACAGGAAGCTGTTTGTTGGCTTCTCGTCGTGATTCTCAAATAATTCCTTGCAAATACCGCTGTCGTTTGCGGCATGCTCCAGAAGCTCTTTATCGTAGCATTTGATTCCGAAATATTTGGCTACTTCCTGGCCAATCTGTCTGCCGGCACTTCCATATTCACGTCCGATGGTAATAATTGAACTTGTTGTATTGTTCATATCTGCCACTCCCTTCTGCAATTCCTTTACTGTGAATGGCATTTCACAGATAATTTGTAAAATTATTATACACTACATCAGGGTGAAATGACAACTATTTTCTTAATTTTTCTAACAAATTGAGAAAATATTCTGGCAAAGGAGCGGAAAACTCCATATACTCTCCTGTCCTTGGGTGGATAAATCCCAGAACCATTGCATGAAGGGTCTGCCCCTGCAGGTGATACGGGTTTTTACCAGAACCATATATTTCATCACCAAGAAGGGGGTGTCCAAGACTTGTCATATGGACACGAATCTGATGGGTTCTGCCAGTTTCCAGGCGGCACTCAATGTAGGTGGCATTTCCGAAACGCTCCAGTACCTTATAATGAGTGACAGCGTCTTTTCCATTTTTATAATTGATGGCCATTTTTTTGCGGTCAATGGGGTGACGGCCAATGGGGCCTTCCACAGTTCCCTCGTCTTCCTTTAGATTTCCAGCTACAATGGCACGATACCGGCGTTTGATGGTGTGATCCTTCAGTTGCTGGGCAAGATCGCGGTGTGCAGTGTCGGTTTTACATACCAGAAGAGCGCCTGTGGTATCCTTGTCAATGCGGTGGACGATTCCTGGCCGCATAACACCGTTAATGCCGGACAGGTTCCCCTGGCAATGGTACATAATGGCATTTACCAGAGTTCCGCTGGTATGTCCGTTGGCGGGGTGAACAACCATTCCCTTTGGCTTATTTACTATCAGTACGTCCTCATCCTCATACAAAATGTCCAGAGGGATATTTTCCGGAAGAATATCCGGTTCGGTCAGATCAGGCAGGGTTGTCTGTACCAGATCCCCTGCCTGTATTTTATAATTTGCTTTTACTACTTTCCCATTTACAGTAACGCTCTGATCCTTCAGAAGCTTCTGTAGGTAAGAACGGGAAAGCTCTTCGTATTTATCAGAGAGGCAGCGGTCTATACGCACCCCTGCCTCATCTGCTGTTGCTGTAAATTCCAATTGTTCCATATATTGGTAAAACTCCTCTCTTTTAAGAAAGTCTGCTTCGATTATTTCGCAGATTTATGCCCTGGCTTTAAGAAGTCAAAATCATCCTCTTCCTTGTAACGGAAAAACAGGAGAAATACCAGCGCTGCAATCCCGCAGGTTACATAAATATCTGCTACATTAAAAGTAGGGAAATCAATCAAGGAAAAATAAATAAAATCTACCACATACCTACGGAAAACACGGTCAATAAAGTTTCCCATGGCTCCGGAAAACACCACGGCAGCGGTATAAAGCAAAGGCCTGTAATAAACCGTTGCAGGTGTTTTTATAAAAAGATAAATAATAGCTGCAAAAAAAAACATACAGATCAGCACCAGAAAAAGAATCTTATTCTGAAGCAGTCCAAATGCCATGCCTCTGTTTTCCAGGTAACGAAGTGTCAATACCTGGTCAATAAGGGGAATTCCTGAGGTTCCCTTTAAATATAAGATGGCCAGATATTTTGTCCCCTGATCCAGAAGCACCAGAAAAAGAATAAGCAGAAATCCCTTTATCCTGGGTGCCTTCAGAGGCGTATCAATGTGGTTTGAAGATGTTGTCGTCTGCATGAATCAATTACCTGCAGATGGCCCGGATTCCAACAAGAAGCTCCTGGTCGGTAACTGTCTTGTCAATAAAGCTCTTTCCAAGACCATCCATAAGAATAAACTTAATCTGTCCCTGTTCCATTTTTTTATCTTTTTTGGTGGCTGCTAGAATATCTTCGGGTGAAAGACCTTCTACATACAAAGGCAGATGATAGACTTCAAGTCCATGGCAGATCTGCTCATACTCTGCATCTGTAAGAAGACCTCGTTCCCGGGAAATGGCAGCTGCAGCTACCAGTCCGATTCCTACGCACTGTCCGTGAAGAAGATGAAAGTCCATCAGCTTCTCTACGGCATGTCCCACCGTGTGACCAAGGTTTAGAAGTGCCCGCTCGCCCTGCTCCTTAGGATCACGCTCTACAACCCCTGCTTTGATGGCACAGCATCTGCGGATCATAATGGCAAGCATTTTAGGATCCATTGTGCGTATAACTTCGTAATTGGAGCATACAAAGTCGAAAAAAGCCTTATCGCAAATTAGTCCGGTCTTCAGGATCTCGCCCATTCCACAGCAAAATTCACGCTCCGGAAGGGTCTGTAAGGTGGCCATGCTCATATAAACCAGCCGTGGCTGATGGAAAGCGCCGACCATATTTTTGAACTGTCTGAAATCAACGCCAGTCTTACCGCCTACGCTACTGTCAACCTGTGCCAGAAGTGTGGTAGGAATCTGGATAAAATCAATTCCCCTAAGGTAGGCTGCTGCGCCAAATCCGGATAAATCCCCTGTTACGCCGCCACCAAGGGCGACCACAAGGCTTTTGCGGTCAAGCCCATTTTCAATCAGGCACTGGAAAAGATCCTGAATAGTATCCAGGTTTTTATGGGCCTCTCCAGCTGGGAAAGTGAACTGGCATACCTGATCAGTAACTTTCAAAAGTTCTGTCTTCACCTGGTCTGCATAGAGAGGTGCGACTGTGGAATCGGAAACGATACACATGTTTTTCCCTGCAAGCCCCTCATCCGATAAAGCCTGTGGAAGAAAAGAAAAGTCATTTTCAAAATAAATGGGATAACAGAAATCCCCGTCACGTTTTACAAGTAATTTTTCTTCTGCCATAGTTAAATCCTCTCCAAATGTATTATTGTTTATACGTATTTTCGAATGCGGACACCAAGGCGTCCTTTCTTTGTCTGTCTGGATACACCATCATAGATAAAGCGTCCTTTGCCGCGAACGGAAATAATATCTCCTTCTTTTGGCTCATATCCATTGGAGGTGATCAGTTTGCCGTTTACAAACACAAGACCGCTTTCAATAAAAGAAACCATGCTGCTTCTGGACGTCTGAAAAGCTAGCCCGATGAGAGCATCCAGCCTTACAGAAGCGCAGGTACCATTTATTATTTCAAATTCAGGTTCCGGAATCTCTTCTGCCTGCTCTACTCTGGAAACCAGAACGGTAGTATGTTTTACCCGAATAAGATTTTCAATAAAAAAGTCAGACATTTTATGAAGGCAGAAAAACCAGGCTTCTTTATCCTTGATGAGGATATCACCAACTACACTGCGGTCAACTCCAAGATTTAGGAGCGCTCCAAGATAATCTCTATGTCCAAGCTCCTCAGAAAAACGAAGAGCCTTGGGCTCTATTTTCAGGCAGTCAATAGGATAATCCCAGGTAAAACCAAGGCCTCCGGGGAAAAAAGCTGCCATCTGTCGTTCTGCATGCTCATAGCCACCGAAAAGCTTTACCTCTACGCCCATCTGATGAAGCTTAAGGGAAGCAAGCATATTTTGTTCGTTTAAGTTAAGAAAATCCGTAAAGGTGACAATATCTCTCTGGTAAGAGAGATTTGCCAGCTCCCGGATTCTCTTAAGTAAAAATTCATCCTTATCCATAAAAATCAATAACCGGCTCTTACAGAAGGTGTAGCGCCGCCAAGAATATTCTGAAGATCACCAGTGATATCTACAGAAGAGGGACCAAGTACGAAGATGTAGCTGGAAATCTTCTGAAGGGAACCATTCAGGGAATAACATGCGCCAGATGCAAAATCAATAATACGCTGTGCAAGTTCTACATCAATACCCTCCAGATTCAGAATTACAGTTGCATTGTCAAGAAGTGTGTCTGCAATCTCCCGGGTGTCCTCCATGGAAGCTGGTTTGATCACACAAACCTCCATAGAAGAAGCCTGATTCGCACGACGGCTGCTTCTCATCGGAGTGATTTTGGAAGAAGCTACAGGGCGCTGCTTCTCAGCTGGCTGTTTCACAGGAGCCTTGGCAGCAGTCTTTGGTGCTGCTGTATGTACAGGTTCTTCGTCAAAGGAAGTATCTTCGTCGGCCAAATCATCCTCTTTCTTACGACCGAATTTCTCGAAGAATTTCTTCTTAGGCTTGTCATCCATGGGATCGTCATCCAAGAAATCCCCCTCGTCATCATCCATCAGATCCTCATCTAAATAATTATCTTCATCATAATCGTCATCATTCAGTTTAATAGAATCTAATAATTTATCAAAAACGCTCATTTTCAATCTCCAATCTTAATCTTCTTGCCGTGTGGCATAATTTCGTTCACCAAAAATACCGGTTCCCACACGTACCATGGTTGAGCCTTCCTGGACAGCAACCTGATAATCTCCGGTCATACCCATACTCAGAACACTCATGTTAACATTATTAATGTTTTTTGCACTAATGTCAACACTTAATTTCTTCAATGTGCGAAAAACTTCACGATTTTCTTCTGGATTTTTCACAAATGGGGCAATGGTCATAAGTCCCATTACTTTTATATGAGAAAATATGCTGATTTTCTCAAGAAGAGGAAGCACTTCATTCGTCGTTAATCCGAATTTGCTTTCTTCCTCTGCTACATTAACTTCCAGCAGAATTGGCATAACAAGATCTTTCTTTGCAGCTTCCTGCTCGATGGTCTGGGCAAGGCGAAGGGAATCTACAGAGTGGATCATGGCAACCTTGTCAATAATATATTTTACTTTATTGCGCTGCAGATGACCGATCATGTGCCACTGGATATCTGATGGCAGCTGGTCATATTTATCCATGATCTCCTGGACTTTATTTTCTCCAAAAACACGCGCACCGGCATCATACGCTTCCTGAAGCATGGAGACCGGTTTGGTCTTGCTTACTGCCACCAGTGTGACTTCACCTGGGTCACGGGAAACAGCAGCACAGGCTTTTTCAATATTTGCATTTACCTGCTGTAAATTTTCAGCTAACATTTATAAGCCTCCTTAAAAATAGTATATGTTAAACTTAGTAGAGAATATCCTGTTCTTTTACCTGGGAGGAGTCTCTGGCAATACGGTCATAACGGGAAAGTCCGTAGGATGTATTACTGGAAATAATGGCATATTCTTCATTCTGATCCAGTATATCTACCTGACGGAATACCGCATACCCTTGATTGATGCAGTAAACGCCTTCCAGAGAATCTGTTTCGCCTACAATAAAGCGCTGGTTGGAGTCATCTTTTACAATAGCATCTCCTTCCCTAAAAGCGCTTCTATCCACGTAATAATTGTAAGCTTCATCAGCAGAATCATCATCTGATTCAATTTTAACTTTACCGTAGATTGTAGCATTGATAAAGGTTCTTACGTTATTTCCGCTGGAATCTTTGGAAATCTTGTTAAAGCCTACACTTCCGCTGTCAGGATCAGTTGTGGCATATTCTGCCGGAATCACGTAAAAATCCTTGGATTCAATAGCGGAAAGGGGAATCTTAAGACCGGTTACTGTATTGGTAACCAGTTCAATATCCAGAAAACGGTCAGATGCATAGCGGATCAGACCGCGGCTGAAGTCGATTTTTCCATATTTGTCACCATCGATTTTTATGATGGAAAAATCGCCGCTCTGTGTCATATCATCCTTGAGAAATTTCACACGAATGGTGGAACGTCCCTCCAGCTTGGCGGCCTGTTTGTCGCTTAATGGAATGATCAGGCTCCATAATTCGCTGGTAATATTTGTATAAATGTTATCTCCGGCCTGCACCTTTTCGGATGTCTTCAGATCCGTTTCATGGTAAGAAGTCTGGTCAAAATCTTCTGCTGTAATGTTCTCCACAGTCTTATTCTCATAGCCGTCCATAGAATAGAGGATAATGCCGTCTTCCTGGGCTTTACAGATGTTCTGTCCGCCGATGGTCACTACTTGTGAATCTGCATTCCCGTCAGTGGAAATTCCCTCATACTGAAGGATGCTTCCCTCCAGCTGGTTCTTAAAACTGTAGGTGTTGTTAAATTTACTTCCGGAAAATCCCTTGGAAAAGCTGAGCATAGAACTGCGGATCTTCTCCAGTTCATCAGCAGTCAATGCAGACTTGGTTTCTGCAATTTTTCCGGAACTTAATCCGTAAACAGCACCGTTGGCATTGATCTTACTTCCCTCCCGGGCATAATAATTCACATAACCGGAGGATTCTGCCTTAAAAACACTCTCTTCCCGAAGAGAAATACCAGTGTAGGTCTCGTTTCGCGACAAAGGACCTGTGGTAACCTGGTAAGATTCGATATGTGTGGAGGTTACAAGTAAAAATGCAGTAAAAATCATATATAATAACAATACACCAAAAGCAACGGTGGCAATATTCAGTCCGAATATGTTCTTTAACTGGACAAAAAGTCCTGCCATTTTGCCAGGCTTGTTAGATTTCTTCTCGGACAAGTGGATTCCCCCTTTGTTTTTGAGTCGGGCTCTGAATTTTCATACCAAACAATTGTACCATTTTTTGCCGGTGAACACAAGGAAAAGAAAACGAAAAGTGTGTGAAAGTGTATGAACAAGTTACTGTTCACTGGTAACGTTCCGCGAGGTGTTTTTGTGAACAAAGTTCACAGAAAACCCGAGAGTTGTGGCGCGAAATCATGCAAAGCATGATTTCTGTGCATCGCGAAGCGCGTTACTGTGAACGGAGTGAACAGTAACGTGAACAAAGCTGGAAGCTGTGAACAGCCTGCATATCAAAAAACGAACATATTTTCAGAATATCTGTTTGCTTAATTAAGAAAAATATGGTATGATAAGAAAAAGTTGAATGAATTTCGGAGGAAAACTCTTATGACATATGGTAAAATCAGCAAAAAACAGCAGGAAATTTTAGAATATATTAAAAGTGAGATTCTGAACCGCGGATTCCCGCCAGCAGTTCGTGAGATTTGTGAAGCTGTAAATCTGAAGTCTACATCATCTGTTCATGCCCATCTGGAAGCTCTTGAGAAGAACGGATACATCCGCCGCGACGCCACGAAGCCGAGAGCTATAGAGATCATAGATGACAATTTCAATCTTGTCCGCCGTGAAGTGGTCAATGTTCCGATTGTAGGCACCGTAGCCGCCGGACAGCCTATTCTGGCTGTAGAGAATGTAGATGGCTATTTTCCCATCCCGGCAGAATTTATGCCCAATGAACAGAGCTTCATGCTGAAGGTAAAAGGCGACAGCATGATCAATGCAGGAATCTTTGATGGTGATCAGGTCCTGGTAAAGCAGCAGCCTACTGCCGATAATGGCGACATTGTAGTTGCCCTGGTAGAGGACTCTGCCACAGTGAAGACCTTCTATAAGGAGAAGGGCTACTACCGCCTTCAGCCAGAGAATGACACCATGGATCCCATTATCATTACAGGAGAAATCCAGATTCTGGGTAAAGTATTTGGTGTCATGCGTTTCTACCAATAGTCATAAAAAATTTCCCCTTTAGCAAACAATTGCTGTTTCCAGACAATTTGTTTACTAAAGGGGACTTTTTATTATTCTAAGAACTCATCCAATTCCAAAACCTTTCCATCTCTCCAGATTCTCTCCAGATCATAGAAAAGTCTGTTCTCCTCATCAAACACATGCACGATCACATCGCCGTAATCCATAAGAATCCAGCTGGAATTGCGGTTTCCCTCGATCTGCTTCGCCTCAAAGCCAGCGCGTCCAAGCTGCTCCTCCACATTATCGACGATCGCCTGAACCTGATTGGAGTTTGTACCGCTTGCGATTACGAAATAATCTGCAATTACAGAAACATTATGAATATCAATTACCTTGATGTCCTGTCCCTTTTTATCATCAATTGCCTTGCAGGCAATCTGTGCCATCATTTTCTCTGTACTTACTGTACTCATTCTGATCTGCTCCTTTCTTAATAATGCCTATACTGACCCAATATTATTTCAAATTCCTGCGCAAACAAATGTCTTTAAACGTGACAAAATATTCGCCAGTATATGCGGAGTATTAATTATCAGATACGTTATTACGCTTATTATGCAATTCTTTATAATAAATATAAGCCTCCTTGGAAGTTGGCTCAATATCATCGGCAGAATCTTCTTCCAGATACTCCAGAGTATCTTTCAGGATCTCATACATACACTCATCCAGGTCTTCAAACGCAAGTTTGCGAATTTCCGGTAAACGGCTTGCTTTGTAACGCATGGGCTCAATATAATCTGCAATATAAATAATCTTTTCAAGAAGACTCATTTCACGTCTGCCAGTTGTGTGATAATTGATGGCAGAAAGAATCTCCTGATCGTCAATCCCATATTTCTCGTGAGCAATATAAGCTCCAAGACGGGAATGGAGAAGAAACGGGTGGCTTCTCTCAAAATCGGAAACCGGAATATTGTGTTCGCTGCACATCTTCAGTTTTTTCTTATTGGGAATGCATTTGGCGCAATCGTGAAGAAGACCGGCCACCTGTGCATCTTTGATATCATATCCATGGACCATAGCCAGACATGCGCTGGTGTACATAACGCCCATGGTATGCTGGAAACGATCATCATCCAGGTATTTGGAAAGTTTTTTTTCAATTTTTGCTAAATCGTAAT
>ENA-UOJJ01005657-UOJJ01005657.1-human-gut-metagenome-genome-assembly--contig:-CS66-NODE-5657-length-10362-cov-5.605802_pt1 | contig 10362 bp, 10 predicted proteins | sample MGYA00242343_ERZ723890 | MGnify/ENA metagenome assembly ERZ723890 | reverse complement strand
ATTCTAACAGCTTCGGCTTTGAGATGGAAAAAGACGCGGCTGGCTGCCGCGCCTTCAGCCGTAATTATTATTGTAGGAGGAATGAATCATGAAGCTGAAAAAGAGAGGGGTCGCCCTGCTGCTGGCCGCACTGCTGCTTTCATCGGCCGCGCTGGCAGAGGCCCCCATGACCACCACGAGGGAGGAAGCGATGGAACACAGGCAGAATGTCATTTATCTGGCCGGGGGCTGCTTCTGGGGGCTGGAAAAGCTGATGCAGTCTATTCCCGGCGTGACGGATGCGGTCAGCGGCTATGCCAACGGCACCGGCGAGGAAGACGCGAATTACCAGACGGTGGTCAAAGGCCAAACGGGCTTCCGGGAGACCGTGAAGGTGACCTACAACCCTGAGCAGGTCAGCCTGGACGCACTGCTGCTGGCGTACTTTTATGTGATCGACCCAACGGTGGAGAACCGGCAGGGCAACGACATGGGCAGTCAGTACCAGACCGGCGTGTACTACGAGGACGACGCATCCAGAGAAATCGTGGAGCGCGTCGCCGCTCTGGAGCGGAGGCGCAGGGAGAAATTCGTGGTGGAGATCGGCCCGCTGGTCAACTTCTTCCCGGCGGAGGAGTATCATCAGGATTATCTGGATAAAAACCCGAACGGCTACTGCCACATTCCCCGGGCGGAAATCGAGCTGTTCTCCCGGTTGAGGATCGATCCGGGCGATTATCAAAAGCCCGCCGCCGAGGCCATCCGGGACAAGCTCACCGACGAGCAGTACCGGGTAACGCAGGAAAACGCCACCGAATCCCCCTTCCAGAACGAGTTCTGGAATCAGTTTGAGAAGGGCATTTATGTGGACATTGTTACCGGCGAGCCGCTGTTTTCCTCCACGGACAAGTTTGAAAGCAGCTGCGGCTGGCCCGCCTTCTCCAAGCCCATCGAGGAGCCTGCGGTGGTGGAGCTGCCGGACGACAGCCACGGGATGCACCGCACCGAGGTGCGCAGCCGGGCCGGGGATTCCCATCTGGGCCACGTCTTCACCGGCGACCGGGAAAGCCCCAACGGCGTGCGCTACTGCATCAACAGCGCCGCGCTGCGCTTTATCCCCTATGCAAGGCTGGAGGCAGAGGACTACGGATATCTTCTCAGTATCTTTGAAGAATAATCTGCAAAGTGCTTTCTTCCGTTGTGATAGGATAACAGTACGATACCAGATTTCATTTTGCTATCAACAGTGTGAACGCGCTCTGGTTGTGTCCTCTCAGAATTCTTCGTAAGAGGTCATGCCCAGATACTTGCCGGAGGAAAAATGTGCTTCCATGGCTCGTGCGAACGCTGGATAGCTGTGGTTCTCCAGCGCGGCGACGATGGCCTCGTGCTTGGTGACCGTCTGCTCCAGATGGGGCTGCTTTTTCTCCAGCTCGAAGCCGTCGTCCACAGACCAGATGGCCTCCAGCAGGGAGAGCAGCACGTCGTTGTGAAGGGAGCGGAACAGCGTCAGGTGAAAGTCCTTGTCCTCCTGAATAAAGAAGACGCCCCGGGACCAGTTGTCGCGCATGGCGTCGGCCAGGCTCCGCAGGGCCCGGACGTCCTCCTCGGTCATCGCGTGGAAGGCCTGCCGCATGTACGCCAGCTCCAGCACCTTGCGCACGCCGAACATTTCCCGGATGGAATGCTCCTCCTGCGGGCCCACCTGAAAAAACAGCACGTTCTGCAGAATGAAATCCAGATTGAAAGCCTGCACCTCCGTGCCCTTTCCGGGGCAGGCCCGCACCATGCCCATCAGCTCCATGCTCTTGATAGATTCCCGCAGCACGTTGCGGCTAACGCCTAGCGTCTCGCATAGCTTCTGCTCGGTGGGCAGCAGATCGCCCGGCTGCAGGTTGTTCTGGACGATATATTTCCGAATTTCCCGATAGGTTCGGATGTAAAGCTTGTCATTCCGGTTCGTGTTTTGCACGATGCTTCACCCCTTGCAGAATTTGTAGAACAAATGCATGGCTTATTATAAAACAGCCTTACAAAAAAGTCAATCGCGATAGAAAATATGGCATAGAAACCAGTCTGAAAAAATATTATATGCTTGGAAACAAAAAAACCTGTTGACATCGTTCCTCATTTGTAGTACATTTGAGTCACGAAAGAAACAGCGTACCCCCCTGCAACGTTCCGTCCCGTCCTTCCCATCGCTTCACCCCCCTGAAAGGGGTTGAACAATATAGCAAGGAGGTCTTTCCAAGATGAAGAAACTGATCGCCCTGTTCCTGTGCCTGATGCTGGTCCTGCCCGTAGCGGCGGCGCTGGCCGACGACATGACGACCGAGATCACCCTGTGGACCTTCCCTGTCGGCGGCTTTGGCGACGACGAACAAGTCCAGACGCTGATTGCGGACTTCAACGCGGTATACCCCAACATCAAGGTGAATGTGGAGTATCTGGACTACACCAACGGCGACGTGCAGGTCACCACCGCCATGGAAGCCAAAACCACCCCTGACATCATCTTCGAAGGCCCCGAGCGTCTGGTGGCCGTGTATGCGGCGGCCAACGCGCTGGTGCCGCTGGATGATCTGTGGACGGACGAAGCCATGGCCGACATCAGCGCCGGCGTAGCCGCTGCCTGCAAGGACGCGGCCGGCGTGTACTACGAGTATCCCCTGTGCTCCACGGCCCACTGCATGGTCATCGATAAGGCTGCCTTTGAGAAGGCGGACGCCCTGCAGTACATCGACATGGAAAAGCACACCTGGACCACCGAGGGCTTCGAAATGGCGCTGCGCGCGCTGGTCAAGGCGGGCTACAACCCCACCGGCCTGATCTTCTGCTCCGGTCAGGGCGGCGATCAGGGCACCCGCGCTCTGGTGAACAACCTCTACAGCGGCAAGTTCACCTCCCCGGATTTCAGCAAGTACACCATGGACAGTGAGGAAAACATCAAGGCCCTGACCATGCTCCAGAAGTGGGCGGAGGAAGGTCTCATCGCCTTTGATCCCTCCATCAACGGCGGCGAGGAGCTGGCCCTGTTCGTCAACGGCACCTCCAAGATGGCCTTCTGCTGGAACGCCGCCATCGAGGGCCTGAACCGCGACAAGCTGGCCGACGGCGTGGAGCTGTTCCCCATGACCTTCCCCACCGACAAGGGCGATCCCGAACTGTGCGGCGGCATCTGGGGCTTCGGCATCTTCGACAACGGCGACGCTGCTAAGATTGAGGCGGCCAAGACCTTCATCCGCTTTGTGTGCGACGATCCCGTGCAGGTGCGCAAGAGCGTGTACATGTCCGGCTACTTCTCCGTGCGGTCCTCCGTGACCGGCCTGTATGCCGGCACCGAGAAGGAATATCTGGATACCTATGCTCCCTTCGTGCAGTATCTGGGCGATTACTATCAGGTGGCCCCGAACTGGAACACCCAGCGCTATGAGTGGTGGAACCTGCTCCAGCGCGTGGGCGCGGGCGGAAACGTGGCCGATGAAGTGGCCCTGTACATCCAGAACGTGAACCAATAAGCCAACCGTCCGGGTTGGAGGGGCGCTCTCCCCATGGCTGAGCGCCCCTTTTTCTAGAAAAGGGGGATCGCCGCGTGCAAACTACCGCCAGCATCAACCGCAGCCTGCGCGCCACGCGCAGGCGCGAAAGCATTTCCGGCTATCTGTTTATGGCGCCGGCTCTGGTTTTTTTCCTTGGGTTCGTCGTTTTTCCCATGTTCATGTGCCTGTTCAACAGCGCTTTTCGCTACACCCTTTCCGAGTTTACCTTCGTAGGTCTTGACAACTATGTTCGTTTGTTTCAGGATGTGAAATTCGGCAAGTCGCTGGTCAATACGCTGATGATCGTGCTGGTCAGCGTGCCCTTCACATGTCTGTTTTCGCTGTGGGTCGCTTCGGCGATTTATCAGATGCGGCAGCTGTACACCTCCTTTTTCCGCTGTGTGTTCTATCTGCCGGTGGTCACGGGCTCTGTGGCGGTAACCGTGGTATGGAAATGGATGTTCAACCCCTACTACGGCCTGCTCAACTATGTGTTTACGGCGCTGGGCCTCATCAGCAAAAACCTGAACTGGCTGGGCAGCGCGGATACGGCGCTGGGCTGCATCATCACCATCCTGCTGACCACCTCCGTCGGTCAGCCTATCGTGCTGTATGTGGCGGCGCTGAGCAATGTGGATCATTCGCTGGTGGAGGCGGCGCAGGTGGACGGGGCCACCAGCCTGCAGACCTTCTGGCGCATCAAGTGGCCGCAGGTCATGCCCACCACGCTCTATATTCTGATCATCACCACCATCAACTCCTTCCAGTGCTTCGCGCTGATCGACCTGCTGACCTCCGGCGGGCCGCAGGATTCCACATTGACCATCATGTACTACATCTACCATAACGCGGTCAAGCTGAACAACTTCGGCTACGGCTGCGCCATGGGCATCATTCTGGCGGCGATCATCGCGCTGTTCAGCGCGGCGCAGTTCCGTCTGGCCAAATCCGGCAGCTGAGGGGGCGAGGACAATCATGGATCACAGCGTACATAAAATAACGGTTTATCGAATTGTGAGCATCGCGCTTCTGATTGTGCTGGCGCTGCTCATGCTGTTTCCGCTGTATTGGATCATCACGGGGTCCGTGAAGGGAGCAAAGGAAATCAACGCCCGGGTGCCCTCCTTTTTTCCCGTCAGTCCGACGACGGCCAACTATGCCAAGCTTTTTTCCAAGCCCGCATGGACGTGGCTGCTCAACACGGTGTTCATCTGCGGCATGACCATGCTGCTCGCCTGTCTGTGCGGCGCCATGGGCGGCTACGCGCTGGCCAAGAAGCAATTTGCCGGGCGCGGGTTGATCTTCACCATGTTCGTCTGCGCCATGGCGCTGCCCAAGCAGGTCATCATGATTCCGCTGCTCAAGGAAATGGCGTGGCTGAACCTGCACAACACCCTGTGGGCGGTCATCTTCCCCACCGTGGGCTGGCCCTTCGGCGTGTTCCTGATGAAGCAGTTCTCCGAGAACATTCCCAATGAAATGCTGGAGGCGGCGCGCATCGACGGGGCGGGGGAGGCCCGCACCTTCATCGACATTGTGTTCCCCATGATTAAGCCCGGCGTGGGCGCGCTGGCGATCTTCACCTTCATCACCGCATGGAACGATTATTTCCTGCAGCTGATCATGCTCAACGCCCAGCGAAAGCTGACCATTTCTCTGGGCATTGCCAAGATGCAGGGCGAGGCCAGCACCGATTTCGGCCTGATTATGGCGGGCGCGACGCTGGCCAGCGTGCCGATCATCGCCGTGTTCCTCGCCTTCCAGAAATACTTCACCCGCGGCATCACCATGGGCGCGGTCAAGGGCTGAGGAGAACCTCTGTTTTCAATTATCGATCATGAACGAGGAGGCCTTTATCATGGGCAGCTTAGACAAGTACAAGGGCGTTTTCCCGGCGTTTTACGCCTGCTACGACGATCAGGGGGGTGTGAGCGAAACGCGCGCGCGCCGTCTGGCCCGGCATCTGGTGGATAAGGGCGTGAAGGGACTGTACGTAGGAGGATCCTCCGGGGAGTGCATCTATCTGGAAAAGGAGGAAAGGATGCGCACGCTGGAGGCTGTGATGCAGGAGGTAGGCGGCCAGTGTACCATCATTGCGCACGTGGCATGCAACAATACCGCGGAGAGCTGCGAGCTGGCAGAGCATGCCGAGCAGCTTGGCGTGGACGCCATTGCCAGCATTCCTCCCATCTATTTTCACCTGCCGGACGCGGCCATCGCCCGATACTGGAACGACATCTCCGACGCGGCCCCCCATACGGATTTCTTTATCTACAACATTCCCCAGCTGGCGGGCGTGGCCCTTTCGATTCCGCTGATCAAGCGGATGCAGCAGAATCCCCGGGTCGTGGGGGTCAAGAATTCCTCCATGCCCGTCTATGACATCGAGGGCTTCCGACGGGCCTTCGACCGGGAGTGCATCCTTTTCAACGGGCCGGACGAGCAGTTTGTGGCGGGACGCGCCATCGGCGCGGACGGCGGAATCGGCGGCACCTACGCGGTGATGCCGGAGCTGTTCCTGAAGATGGACGCGCTGTGCCGGGCAAACGATTTTGCCGCCGCCGCGCCCATCCAGCATTCGGTGAACACGATCATCGAAGCGATGTGCGCCTGCCGCGGCAATCTGTACGCGGTCATCAAGAAGATCATGGAGCTGCGCGAGGGCCTGATGCTGGGCAGCGTGCGCCCGCCTCTGCCTCCGCTGGAAGCGGAGGATATGGCGCAGGTACACGTTTGCGCCGAAATGATCGACGCTGCCATCAAAAGCTTTGCCTGAGGTGACGGAAAAATGAAGCTGAACGGAGCAACCGTCAATTTTCTGGGAGACAGCATCACGGCGGGAGTAGGAGCAAGCTGCGAGCGCAACCGCTATACCGACGTTCTGGCAAGGGAATTCGGGCTGCTGCATGCCAATAACTACGGCGTAAGCGGATCGCGGATCGCCCGGCAGACCGTGTTGACCGATGAGCCACATGATCGGGACTTCTGCATGCGCATGACGGAAATGGACGCAAACGCCGATGCGGTGGTTGTCTTTGGCGGAACGAACGACTACGGCCACGGGGACGCGCCCTTGGGCGTGCCTTCTGACAGGACACCTTTCACCTTCTGGGGGGCGTGCCACTGCCTGATGGACGGTCTGCTGACGCGCTATGCAGGAAAGCCTGTTGTTATCCTTTCGCCGCTGCACCGAGACGGCGAGAACGATCCCCGTGGAGACGGTCGCAAGCCGCTGAGCGTTGCGCCGCTGTCCGCCTATCGGGATATTCTGCTGGAAACGGCGCGGCATTACGCCCTGCCGACACTGGATCTGTACGCCGTCAGCGGCATCCAGCCGGAAAACGCCCGCTGCCGGGAGCTGCTTTTGCCGGACGGCCTTCACCCCAGCGATGAAGGGCACGCGCTGCTGGCCAGAAAAATCGGTCTGTTTTTACGGACGCTGTAAGGGAGAGAAAGAAGAATGACGAAGGAAGCGTTGTTTGCGCTGATGAAGGGCACGGTGATCGTCTCCTGCCAGGCGACGCCGGGCGAACCGCTCTACGACCGGGAGCGCTCCGTCATGCCGCTGATGGCCCGCGCCGCCAAGCTGGCAGGCGCGAAGATGATCCGCACCAGCTCGGTTCGGGATATCATCGAAATCAAGGAAGAAACCGGCCTGCCGGTGATCGGGCTAATCAAGCGGGAATATCCCGGCTTTCAGGGACGCATCACCATGACCATGCGGGAGGTGGACGAGTGTATGGCCGCAGGGGCGGACGTTGTGTCCATCGACTGTACGGACTGCGTGCGCGGCGATGGGCTGACTCCGACGGAATTTTTGAAAGCGGTTCGGGAAGAATACCCCAACATCATCATCATGGCCGACTGCGCAACCTTTGAAGAGGGCGTCGCCGCCCACGCGGCGGGGGCCGATCTGGTGGGCACCACCATGAACGGCTACACCCCCCAGACAGCCGGGGAAACGGGCGAACCGAATTTTGCGCTTGTGGCGCGTCTCGTGAAAACACTTCCCTGCCCGGTCATCGCGGAGGGACGCATCCATACGCCGGAGCAGGCAAGAAAAATGCTGGAAATCGGGGCATGGGCCGTGGTGGTAGGCGGCGCGATCACACGCCCCCTGGAGATCGCCTCCCGCTTCATGGCCGCCGTCCGCGATTTACCGGGAGGAATGGTATGATTCTGGCGTTGGACATCGGCGGCACCTCCGTGAAAATGGGCCTTGCGGACGAACAGGGCGTCCTGTACGAAAAAGCAGAGGCCGACGTCAGCTTTGACGGCTACCAAACGCCCATCATCGATACGGTTGTCCAAAGCGCCGTGCTGTTTCTTGCGCGGCATAACGTCTCCATCTGCGGGGCAGGCGTATCCGCCACCGGACAAATCGACGACCGAAGCGGCGTGGTGATCGGCACCAACGGAAAGATCCCCCATTATGAGGGAACGCCCATCAAAGAGAAGCTGGAGCAGGCGCTGGGCGCGCCGGTCTGGGCGCTCAACGATGCTAACGCCGCCGCGCTGGGCGAATACGCCTTCGGCGGCGGACGCGGCTGCCGGAACGCCGTTTTCATCACGTTGGGAACAGGCGTAGGCGGCGGGCTGGTACTGGACGGAAGGTTGTACGGCGGTGCGCGGGGCATTGCCGGGGAGCTGGGGCACTTTACGCTCTATCAGGAGGGCCCTGCATGCCCCTGCGGAAAGCGCGGCTGTTTTGAACACTATGCGTCCGTGACCGCGCTCATCCATCGTGCGCATGAAGCCGCGCCGGAAACCGAATGGAACGGGCGAAAAATATTTGAGCGTGCCGCTCAGGGGGACGCCGTACTGCTTCGAGTGCTGGAGACATGGATTGATGACATTGCGGCGGGACTCACCGGGCTGGTTCACCTGTTCAATCCGGAGGCCGTGCTCATCGGCGGCGGCGTAAGCGCACAGGAAAAGCTGCTGATAGAGCCCCTGCGCCGTCGGGTGCTTCAAGGCGTCATGCCGCGCTTTGCCGAAGGGCTTCGGGTGGAGGCTGCCACTCTCGGCAACGACGCGGGACTTCTCGGCGCGGTTCGTTTCTTTCTGGAGCGGGAGGGCAGGCTCTGAACGTCGCTCCTGCGCGATACACTGTGCTTCGCCGGCATAAGCCGGTAAAGATAAACACTGCGACGACAAAAAAGGAGGCAACACAATGAAGAAACTGTTCACTCTACTGCTGGCAGTAAGCCTGCTCTTCTCCATCGCGGCCACCTCCGCAGCCGCCGAGGGCACAGGCGGCACCATGTACCCCAACCCCCTGCAGGACGTTCGCGTCCGTCAGGCGCTGTGGTATGCCATTGACATGGACGCCATCGTGGACGCGCTGTGGAACGGCACCGTGACCGCCGCCCACAAGTCCCTGGTTCCGGAGGGCTACTGGCAGGCGGACGGCCTGACCGAGTATACTTACAATCCGGAAAAGGCGAAGGAGCTGTTGGCCGAGGCCGGCTGGGACGGCAGCCGCACCCTGAAGGCCGTTTACTACACGGGCAACCTGCTGGACACCATTACGGCAATCCAGGCGTACTGGAACGACGTGGGCGTGAAGATGGAATTCCAGCTGCTCACCGACAACCTGACCGCTCTGCTGTGGACGCCCTCTGCGGACGGTATGCATTCCGCCGTGGACTGGGATCTGTGCTTTGCCGGTACCAACGCGCTGACGCTGGGCGAGTTCTACAACCGTCATCACAGCACAGCCGTCAACAACTCCACCGTAAAGCCGGATGAGACCCTCGACAAACTCATTGAAGCGTCCCGCGTCGCCGTGACCAAGGAGGATCAGAAGGTGGCCTACGACGCCATTCAGGTGTATGAAAACGAACAGGTGCCGGTCATTCCCATGTTCTACATTCCCTCCTGGGTCGTAACCTCCAAGCATCTGGACATGCAGGGGAATCCTGTGGGCAACGATCAGTTCTCCTACCGGAAAAACATTTTGGATTGGACCACTGACCGGGAAGACCGCACGCTGTACACCAACACCGGCGCCGTCAACGCGCTGGAGCATCCCGCCACCAACCCCGGTTTGTTCTGGCATCAGGAAATCGTGTTTGACCGTCTCCTGAACGCGGACGAAAGCCTTGCGCCTACCGATGGTTCTTTGGCGGAGAGCTATGAGGTTTCCGCGGACGGCAAAACCATTGTGTTTAAGATCCGCGAGAACGTCAAGTGGCACGACGGCGAGTCCTTCACAGCCGAGGATGTAGCTTGGACCTTCCGCTACTATCCCACCGTCCCCGGCGCGAACACCGTGATGACCGACGTGGTCAACGACGCCAAGTCCATCACCGTGGAAGGAAATACCGTGACGTTTGAATTCAACAACGCGCAGCCCAACGCCCTGACCATCTTCTCTCAATGGCCCGTGCTGCCCAAGCACAAGCTGGAAAGCGTCGCGCCGGAGAACTTCAGCGCGGACACCTTCTGGCAGATGCCCATCGGCACCGGTCCCTTCAAGGTGGAGACCGTCAAGCTGGGCGAGTACACGATCCTGTCCCGGAATGCGGATTATTTCATGCCTGGAACCGGCAATATCGAAAAGCTCTACCTGTATCCCTCCACCGATGCGGGTGATGAGAACCTAATCACCAACGCAAAGGCCGGGATGATCGACTATGCGTTCTGCAAGGATTCCACGCAGGTGCAGCAGCTGCTGGAAATGTCGGATTACACGGTGTACACCGTTAACGTGACCTTCCCGCGTTACATCTTCGTGAACATGTTCGAACGCTGATCGGCGCTTTATCACTTGAACAACAGGGGGCTGGCAAACAGCCGGCCCCCGCCTTTCCTTCTATAATGGCGAGTGCAAATAGACAAA
>ENA-UOJJ01005641-UOJJ01005641.1-human-gut-metagenome-genome-assembly--contig:-CS66-NODE-5641-length-10395-cov-4.822050_pt1 | contig 10395 bp, 6 predicted proteins | sample MGYA00242343_ERZ723890 | MGnify/ENA metagenome assembly ERZ723890 | reverse complement strand
CCAGCTCCTCGATCAAGCTGTAGAAGGGCTTTTTCACAAAGGTCTGGTATTCGTCCTCGTGAGCTTTGTAGAAAGATACTTCGTTATGGAACCGAATATCCAGAAAAAATCGTATGGTTTCCTCCGGAAAACCGCTGAACATGCTTTCGACTCCCTTATCTTATTCCTGATGTCTGCGGGAACGGCGGCGGCCTTCGTGCGCTTCCTCAGCAGCGGCTTCTGCGTGTTCCGTCGCCTGCTCGGCGTACAAGTCTTCGTCCGCTTCGGTCACTTCTTCCGCTTCCTCGGCCTCATCTCCATACACAGGGTCCGCGTTATCGTAAGAGGATTCGTCATAATAGGAATCATCTTTCGAATACGCACTCTCATCCGAGGAATCCTCGCTTCCGTAGGAGTCGTCGTCCTGCCAATCATCCGCCGTGTCATCCTCGGGACGTTCGAAGCCCTGATAGAGATCCTCTGCGTCATCATCGTAGAGATCATGCTCCATCCGGAAGTGATCGTCCTGTTCTGTTGTGCCCCTGGTGTCCACTGCATCGCGGGCGTATTTCATATGAGGCAATTCCCAATCAATCTCTTCGTCACGGGGCTCGCCCACCATGCGACGGTTCGCCATCTGGGCTTCCTGTTCTTCCGGACTGATCTCCGCTTTTTTCTTCGGTCGCTCCGCGTTTTCTTCCGCAGGCTTGTCCTCTTCTTCACTTTCCGCCGGGGTGATGTAATCACGGCGCTTTGCACGCTCCAAATGGTCGTAGGCCGCGTTGGAAGCGCGCTTCTGGTCGGCACGACGTTTGGTAGCGATCAACAGCAGGACGCAAACTGCCAGCAGTACTACGCCCGTTATAATCAGAAGCGGAAGCAGCACATTCTGAATCGCCTTAGGCACTGTGCCAATGCTGGGGTCACGGATCGGGATCACCGTAGCGGGCTCAAACGTGGGTTCCGCCGTAGGCACCGGCGGGGGCGTAGGCGTTGCAGGCGCAGGTGTTGGAGCATACACGGCGATCTGCATTTCGTTGCTCTGGAAAGTCTGCGAATTTTCCAGAGGGTCGTCTGCCGTTACGGTAAACTGGTATTTGCCTGAATAGCTCAACGCCGCATCGCGGTTCATTGTGCGGGCCTCGCCCTTCGGAATGGTATCGAAGGTGGCAAGCTCCATGTTTCCGTGATAGACCTTTACATTTTTCGCGTCCACATTGCTGTCGTTGTTGATTGTCAGCGTAAAGCGAACGGTCGCAGGATTGCCGTAAACCTCCGTCTGATCGACGGAAGCGGTAAGGCTCAGGTTCAATACGTCCTCGGCGTTCATGGCCGTCACGGATACAGCATCGGTAGCGGCCGTCACCTCGTTGCCGGTAGCGTCCATTGCCGTCACATTGAACTGGTACTGGGCCGTTTCCTGAATGGTAACGTCCTTCGTCAAAGTCAGAGAATTACCGGCCTTCAATTCCTGATTGGAGAAAATCTCTCCCAGCGTATCATCAGTTACGCGAATATCGCTGAAATCGACGTTTCCCTTGTTATTCAGCGTCAGCGTCAGCGTCACCGTGCCATTCACCACAGCGCCCTTGGCGCTGGAGGCAAGGGTGGCAGTCAACTTGGAATCCCCATAGGTGATCTTCTGGTTGTCGACTGTATAGGTCAGCTTCTTGGAGCTTCCCTCGGCGGTATACGTCAGTTTCGCACCGCTGGTCAGGTCTTTTTTGCCCATCTTGACTGTAAAGGTCAATTCCGCCGTCTGGCCGGACTTCAGCGAGAAGGCATCGATGGACTGTTTCTTTTTCTGAATATCGGTATTTTCCTGAATTTTAATGTTATTGAGGGTCAGGGTACCGGCGTTGGTGATAAAATATGTCACCTTCACATCCTGATCCCGCTGGGCTACCGTAGGCGTAATGGTTCGCTTGACCTGCAGCAGAACATCGGCCTTTTGCGTCGTGATCTTTGCCTGAATGGGAATGCTCTGTTCCACGCCCTCGCCGCTGGCCAGATAGTTGGTGTACTTCAGATAATAAATGATCGAGCCGTTATCCAGCGCACTCTGGCTGACGTCATATTCGCCCGTCCAAGTCAAAGACTGGCCGGCCTTCAGGGTCGCCTGACCGCTGTTGCCGAAATCCGCGACCACCTGTGCGGCAGGATCCAGCAGCGTGACCGGGTCTTTCAAGTCCTCATTGGAAGTATTGGATACGGTGATCGAGACATTGACCTTTCCGGGCGCTGCCAAATAGGACGGATCCAACTCAATAGAAGCCACCACCGGCGAGGTGGCAGCGCTGGCGATTCCGCAGATTAAAAGCGCAGTGAGCAATACAAACCCAAACCAGAAGCCGCGTTTTTTCATCCAATGTCGGGCGGAAGCAACCGCCCTTCCTCCCTTCGGAAAGCCGATGGCAGCAGCTGTGCGCATACACCGGGATGGTTAGGCTTTCCATCCGTTGCTGGTTCCATCCATCTTTACAAAAGTATAACTTTCGTCTATCTATTTTATTGCAGCATTTAACATTTGTCAAGCTGTCAGCGTTCGTCGTGATCCATGTGCAGGAGCCGCATCGCCCGCGGCAGACCCGCCACAATGGAGGCGAAGTGCTCCGGCTTGATCTGTCCGAGCCGGATAGCGGGCACCAGCCAGTGGCACACAGCAGAGTCGGCAGCCGCCAGGAAACCGCCGCGCACCTTCCGGGTAGCAACCTCAATGAAGCGCCGCATATCGATCAGCGTCGCGCGGGGAACCGCAAATTCTTCCTTCTCAATACGGGCTTTCAGTTCCGCAAACCACTTATCCGCTTCGGACAGCATCGGGTGCGTATCGGAACGGATATCCATAAAGGAACTCAAGGACGCGGGCTGCACCGCCTGGAAGTCCTCCACCCGGCCAAAGGCGCGTTTGATGGCCGTGGGGACGTGGACAATGGGATGGGCGGGCAGACCGGCGGTGGAATAATTTTCGATTTGGTGAGAGGTCGCCAGATACAGCGTTTTATGGCCGTAAATGGACATGCTCTCCGTGCCGAGGGACTGGATCGTCACGGTGGGGGTACGCTGGCCGTCCTCTGGCAGGATGCTGACGACTTCTACATAGGACTCCGGCAGGATCGTGCCGGAAACGCTTTGCAGACCGAAGCTCTCCAGCATGACCTGTGCAAAGCGAGCCGCATCGGCTTCCGTGGCCGCGCAAAGGCACAGCGTGTCGTTTACGGAGAAATAAATCAGCAGGCCCATGGCGTCGTCCTCGTTGATGCCGTAGCCGCTCTCGTTCATGTGAACGCGCAGCTTTTCCGCCAATTCGGAGGCCTCATAGTGGCAGCCGATCACCGGGGAAAGCATGATGCGTTCCTCTCCCGCCCCGGACATACACTGCATATTCTGAGAGAAGAAGTCAATGGTCTGGCGGACGTTCTGCTGGCTGAGCACCTGTGTTTCGTCCGTTAGCTTCTTTTTGGTCTTTTCCAGCGACTGAATTTCATTCTTGAGTTTTTCCGATTCAGCCCGCAGTTTTTGAGACAGCGAAGCAATGGCTTCCTCCCGGTACTGCTTGGCGTTCTGCTTGGCAGTGTCCAGCTGCATCAGCAGACTCAGACGTTCCGCCTCGATTTCGGCCAGCTGCTCCTGAGCAGCGGCGGAAGCCTGCGTGTTCAGGCCCCTGCGACGGAAAATCTGCAGCATATCCCGCATGAAAGTCTCGTTTTCGCTCAATTTTTCGATCGCCTGACTGCGCATATCGGCGTTCTGCCATACATAATCCAGACAGCGATTCAGACTGTCGATGGGGTTTTCCACCATACGGTAAATGCTGCGGTTTTCTCCCTCGTTATTCTGGAAAAGCTGCTGTTCCACCACATGATGCATGGACTCAGGCCGGGCAGCGCTCTTGGTGATAGGCTTGGCGCTTGACACCAGCGGCGTTCCATTAAAATGGGAAATGATCTCCGGTTCTTCCTCTTCCGAGGGAGTTTCGTCCATCGTCAGCCGGTTTGCTGTGCTGCCGATGCCCTGATCCAGCCGGGAGATCTGCTGATCGAACGTCAGCTGCTGATCCAGAATATCCAGCTTCGTTCCGATAGGAAGGGCCGTATTCTCCGTTACGCGATCTTTTTCAGTCTTTTCCGTTTTATCAGGAGTTTCTTTTTTTTCTGCTTTTTCGTTTTTTTCCGCTCTCCTGCGAGGCTCGACCGTCTTTTCACGGACAACTGTCTGCTGTGGTTTCGTGTCAGGCTGTGTTTCTTCGACCGCAGGAGCGGAAGCCGTCAGCATAGCCGCGTCCAGTTCAGCTTTTTCCTCCGCTCTTTCCTTGCGGCGCATGGCGTTGCGGCGCTGTCTCCAGTTGATGATCGCTTCGGGGTCCCAATAGATCATGCGACTTCCCAAAAGATCATTCTGGATATTCTGCAGCAGGAAACGATCATTTCCAAAGGGATGCAGAGAATCCAAAGAGACCGAAGCTGCTTCTTCCTTTAATACAGGGCCGTAGAGTACCTTATCCTTTTGGATAATCACCTTGCGGGTCAGAGCTCCCGATGCGTCCTGCCCGGGCTGGACTACTTCAAAGCAGCCGTCCTCCGCAAATTCGCATACCACGTCGGAATAGATGGCCAGTTTGTTTTTTTCTCCGGCGTCCGGGGCATAGTTTCGATTTTGGCGCACCTTAATAAGCTCCTTCGCGCCATCATTCACCAGATGAATCGCGCAAAGGCCGCTGATGTCGCGCATCCGTTCCTTGAACGTGCTCTGTTCTCTTTTGTCGGGAACGATTCTCAGGCTTCCTTCATCGGGGAAATCCTCCGAGGCGTCATGAAAAGAAACGCCCTCGCGGGTACAAAGCGGGACGACACGAAAAATAACCCGCTGTTTATTGTCTTCCTCGACGTATGCAAGTGTTACTGTACCGTTGATGTCCTTCATAGACCCAAAAACCCCTTACTCATCGAAATGTGTCCAAAACCAAAATATGAATGAACGATGAACACTGTACAAGTTTAATCTGGTTTTCCTGTTTCGTCAATACTTTCCGCCATTTTCTTGCAGCGTTTTCGCTTCTTTGTCCTTTTATGACAAATGCAATGATTGTAAAGCCGTGTCCCTTTGTCTTGACTTTTTAATATTTTCGTAATATATTAGCATTGTGCTTGAGAGAGCATAGAAAAACGCGCAAACTTTGCCCTACTTTCAGGAGGAAACTATGCAGAAGAGCAACTATGTCCCTAAAGATTGGCTGCGCCATGCATTAGCGCTTATACTGGCTTTTTCACTTTCATTTGGAATTCTGCCCGCGAACAACGCTTTTGCGGAGGAGACCGCCACTACCAACGCCAAAGTCCACCTGCGGAAATCGGCGGATAAAGACTCTACTTCGCTGCAAACCCTGCCGGAAGGCGAAGAGGTCACGCTGCTGAACACATCCGGCAGCTGGTATAAGGTTCGCTACGGCAAATATACCGGCTATATTATGAAGCAGTATATTACCACCGGCTCCCACAGTCAGGTGAACAAGCAGTCCGAGATCGACAAGCTGGGCGACGCGCCCGGCGCCATGCGGATCGGCGACAGCAACAGCGATGTAAAAAAACTGCAGCAGGCGTTGAAGCTCTTGGGCTACTACAACGGTAAACTGGACGGGGATTACGGCGACGGCACCACCAAGGCCGTTATGGAATATCAGGGGGATCATAATCTGCAGGCTGACGGCGTAGCCGGTAAGGACACCGTCACGAGCATTTTCGGCAGCTGCTCCAAGACTTCCCTGACGAAGGATACCACCACCGTTTCAAAGGCTTCTTCCACCTCGCCCAGTACAAAGACCACTGCCAAATCTTCTTCCGGCAAAACCTATGCCTCGGTTTCCAGTATCGAGGAGATCGGTTCTGCCCCCAAGCCTACCCGCGTCGGCGACAGCGGAGCAGACGTTGTGAAGTTGCAGCAGGCGCTTAAAGTGCTGGGCTACTACGATGGCGTGATCGACGGCAGTTACGGTGAAGGCACCGAGACCGCTGTCAAGAACCTGCAAAAGAAGCGCTCTATGAAGGCAGACGGCATTGCAGGTGCAGCCACCATCCGTGTTCTGTTCGGCAGCACTTCTTCGTCTTCTTCCAAGAGCAACAGCTCCACCAACGTGAAGAATGAAACCAAGAAATACACGACCAAAACGCTGGACTGGTTTGAAGACAATGTGACCAAGGTGATCCCTAAGAACGCCAAGTTCACCATCAAGGACGTCAAGACGGGTAAGACTTTCGAAGCGGTTCGCTGGTCCGGCTACAACCACATGGATACCGAGCCCCGCACCTCGGAAGACACGGCTATTCTCAAGAGCATCTACGGAGGCTCCTGGAGCTGGCGGCGGCGGGCCATTCTGATCCTGTATAACGGAAATGTATACGCTGCTTCCATGAACGGAATGCCCCACGGCACTTCCACCATTGACAACGGTTTCGATGGTCATATCTGCATCCACTTTAAGAACAGTATGACTCACGGCAGTAAAAAGGTGGATGACGATCACCAGAAAGCCGTGACCACGGCCAGCAAAGCAACATGGTAACAGCAGGAGGGCGCGCATATGGGGAATGACGGACGGCTGACGCTTCAGCCCATTGCAACCATTGAAAATGATTTTCCCACCAAATTCGGCGTGCCAAGACAAAGCGGGATCGTAGACGAACTACGATCCCGAATTGTCTTTCTGCCGGAATACCGTCAGGCGGAAGCCTTTCGCGGCCTGAAGGATTTTTCACATTTATGGCTGATCTGGGGGTTTTCTGAGGTCAAGCGCAAAGGATGGAGCGCTACCGTTCGCCCGCCCCGATTGGGCGGGAATCAGCGCATGGGCGTTTTCGCTACGCGCTCCCCTTTCCGTCCCAATCCTATCGGCCTTTCCTGCGTCCGGCTGGTGGAAATTTGCGGGGACGCCCATTCTGGAATCTCCCTGATCGTTTCGGGGGCCGATCTGATGAACGGCACGCCCATCTATGACATAAAACCCTATCTCCCCTATGCTGACTGCAAGTCCGACGCGCTGGGCGGCTTTGCGGACGCGGTACGCCATGATGAGTTGACAGTTATTTTTCCCGAGGAACTGTTTCACAGAGTTCCCGAAGAAAAGCGTGATTCCCTGACGGCCATTCTGAAAAGCGACCCTCGTCCCCATTACCAGAACGATTCGGAACGGGTATACGGATTCTTCTTCGCCGGTCTGGAGGTCAAATTCAGGGTCTGTGAAAACCGCCTGACAGTCTGCGGCGTTTTCCCAGTTACGGAAGAAGATTCAGCATATCATCCTGATTGTTCACATCCACAAAGCTGTCCGGAACCTCCCCAACGATGATGCTTTCCGCCAGCGGGAAGGTATTGTTCACTTCCAACCGCTGGGAGCCGTTGGGCAAGATCAGACTGACGGTCGCCCGCAGGGTCAGAAAAATCTTGTGACGGGTCTGGTTGATCCCTGCGGATTCAAAGGTGCTTTCAAAGCCGGTGCTGACCGCACCGATGGGGATGATCCTCGGATGGATATACGGCCCCATTCCCGCCAGAAATTTGACTCCCAACGCCGAACCCAACGGGATTGACACGCTCTGATTTTCGATGCTGTTCAATTCCTGTTCGGCCCGCAGGGCGGTTTCAGATGCCAGACGGTTCATAGCCCCGGCATTGGTCTGCATCAGTGTGACCTTGCCCTCTGCGTCCACCGTTGTCTCGATCAGACGATCATAGTCCACGCCGTCGCCGATGCACTCCCGGACGGCGCGGTTGACGGTATCCACTGCGATGGAATAGGCCTGCGCAGAAGACCTATCCAGCAGCGTTTGCCTTAGATTCTGCTCCAGCAAAATCAATCCGGCGATCGCCAGCAGCACACACAGGACCAAAATGCGGATCGTGCCCCCTTTTCTACCGCTTTTCATCGCCATCGCCTCCCTCTTAGTCTTATGCGAAAAAAAGGCGAAATAAGACTTGTTACACTCCTGTATGGCGCTGGAATGCAGGATATGTTATAATGAGAAAGACAATGGCCGCCGATGTTCGACACTGCCAGCGTTCACTTTCCCGGGAGGTGTTTTTTTGTTTCACTCGCATTCTTCCAAGGAACCTGCTGATTTTTCGCAGGAGAGATATGCCCATACGGATGATCCCTCTTATCAAATGCCGCAAAGCGATGATTCAGACTTTGGCGGGCGAAAAAAATTCAGTATTTTCCGGCCAAGGCTTTCCAAGCCTAATCTGTTGATCTCCATCTGTATCAACACGCTGCGGCTGTTTGCGCTGGTGATCGTGCTGGGTGGGCTGGCACTGGCCGGAGCGGTGATGGGGATTGCTAAGGGCTATATGGAAACAGCCCCGAATCTGGACTTGGCACTTTTGAGCGATCAGGATAAGACCTCCTTCCTGTACGACACGGAGGGCAACGTCATTACCGACTATAAAGGCACTGAAAACCGCGTAATGGTCAGCATTTCCGCCATGCCGGAGAATCTCTGCAATGCCTTCGTGGCTGTGGAGGACGCTCGTTTTTATACCCATAACGGCATCGACGTGAAGCGAATCATCGGTTCTTTTGTTACCAACTTCACTACCGGCTCCCAACAGGGCGGCTCCACCATCACCCAGCAGTTGATCAAAAACACAGTGCTGAGCAGTGAGCAGAGCTACAAGCGTAAAATTCAGGAAGCCTATCTGGCCATGCAGCTGGAAAGCCGCTATACCAAGGCGCAAATTCTGGAATGCTACCTGAACACCATTTACCTCGGCGAGAACTACTACGGCGTGGAAGTAGCCGCGCAGGGTTACTTCGGCAAAAGCCTGAGTGAGCTGACGCTGCGCGAATGCGCCATGCTGGCCGGGCTGACGAACAACCCCTATTATTACAATCCCCGCCGGAACTTCTACGTCCGTCAGTCCGAGACGACGGACTACCGAAAGCTGACCAACAACCGCACCGACTACGTGCTGCGCTGCATGTATGAAAACGAGTTTATCACGCAGGCACAGTATCAGGAGGCGCTGAATACCGCCACGGCGAATGTGTTGGAGACTTCCACTACCGAGGGCGACGGGATGTATCAGTATGCGCACTACGTGGAATATGCGGTTTCCGACATTATCGACTGTTTCCTTAAGCTGAACAATCTGGAAAACACCAGCGAGAACCGTGCAAAGATGGAAAACGAGCTGCGCACGGGCGGCTACCGCGTCACCTTGGCTATTGACACGGAAATTCAGGAGATCGTCGAAGATACGCTGGACACGTGGACCAACTGGCCCTCTCTGCGCGATCCAAGCGACAAGGTCTACCGTACCCGGAACAATGACGGTACCTACACGGAGATCGAGCAGCCGCAGGCCGCCGCTGTGGTGCTGGATTACCGCACAGGCGAACTGAAGGCGATCGTGGGCAGCCGCCACCGGCCTACGCAGCGCAAGACCTTGAACCGCGCCGTCAACATGAAGATGCCCATCGGCTCCACCATCAAGCCCATCGCCGTGTATGCCCCGGCCATTGAACTGGGCGCTTCTCCTGCCAGCGTGGTCTACAATATGCCCGTTCCCATCAAGGGATGGACCGGCTCCGACGGCAAGGACACGTGGCCGCGAAATTACAACACCAGCAGCTACGTCGGTCCGGAAACCCTGCGCAATGCCATCCGAAAGAGCAATAACGTTTCCGCTGCACAGACCCTGATGACCATGGTAGGTGTGGATCGCTCGGTGGACTTTCTGCTGCGCATGGGCGTTGACAGCGATCACATTGACGCAACGCCTTACGGACTGTCGTTGGGTTCCAGCGGAATCACGCCCCTGCAGCTGACCGTGGCCTACGGCGTACTGGCCAATGCGGGTGTGTATCAGGAGCCGATCAGTTTTCTGGGTATTTCGGACAGCGACGGTAATGTAGTCTATGACAGCCACGCCCAGCAGGAACGCCGTCAGGTTTTCCGTCCCTCCACGGCGTGGATGACGGTAGATATGATGAAGGGCGTCATCTCCAACGGGACGGGCAGTTCCGCTAAAATCAAGGGGCAGACCGTAGCCGGAAAAACCGGCACCAACTCCGATCAGCGCGGCGTGACCTTCTCCGGCATGACGGGGTGGTATGCGTCCGCTATTTGGGTGGGGCATGACAACTATAGGCCCCTCAGTTCCAAATCGACGGGCAACGGTTCTGCTGCCCCTATCTGGCAGAGCTACATGAGTAAGATTCATCAGGCTAAGAACCTGAGCGACCGGGATATCATCGAGGCAACGCCCGATCAGCTGGGAATCGTATCGGCTACCACCTGCGCCGTCAGCGGCCAGCTTGCTACCGACGCCTGCCGCAACGACAGCATGGGCAACGGAACCCTCACGGACTACTGGTATGAACCCACACTACCCACGGTTTACTGACAGATGCACCAATCCATG
>ENA-UOJJ01005639-UOJJ01005639.1-human-gut-metagenome-genome-assembly--contig:-CS66-NODE-5639-length-10399-cov-13.928171_pt1 | contig 10399 bp, 12 predicted proteins | sample MGYA00242343_ERZ723890 | MGnify/ENA metagenome assembly ERZ723890 | reverse complement strand
CAGCCCGAATACGAACGTGAGGAGTATGCCTCGGAGATCACGCCCGACGACAAGGTACTTCTGATGTGCCTCGCAGCCATACACCACCGTACCGCCGCACAGTTTTTCGGCGTCAGGGCAAACACCTTGGCGGCCCTGACGGGCACGGTCGCCGTGGGTGCCGAGGCGGCGCTGACGGACAACTGGACCGTCGAAACCTCCGCCTACTGGAATCCGATCCGCACGAAGCGCATTACGACGCAGGTCGGGGCCTACAGCTCGGCGTCCGACACTGGTTCTACGAAGATTTCGTCGGGCACTTTCTGGTGCTGCACGCCTCCTGAGCCGATTACCGCATCGGCAACCGTCACCGCACTTATGACGGGCGGGCCTACGGTATCGGCATAAGCTACGGCTATGCGTGGATTCTCTCGAAGCGCTGAAACCTCGTCGTGGAGGCCGGTACGGACCGTAAAACTCCGCTGCCATCTGCGCCGCGTGGGTACGGTCAAAGACACGATCCACACGACCGAACTAGATACGGCCTACCTGCGGGGCCGGCAGCTGCTCGAAAAACGCAAATACGCACAGGCGCTCTACGTCCTTCATGACTACCGGGATCGCAATACGGCCATCGCACTGCTCTCGCTGGGACAAGACAGGGAGGCGCTGCGCATCCTCGAAGCACTTCCCGCGACAGCCATAAGCGAGTATCTTCGAGCGATCGCCTGCTCGCGGCTGGGCCGCAAGGCCGAGGGACGGCGACACTTCCTCGAAGCCTGCCGCCGCGATGAGCGCATGGAGTATCGTGCGGCGCTCGACCCCGAAATCGATGAACTCTTAAAAGATTGATACTATGACGACAAATCATCTGCGCCGCATCTTCGCGGCGATGCTTCTTCTGCTTGCACTTTGCGGCCTCGGCGCCTGCACGCTCCACGAGGTCGAAGAGATCGAGGTGATCCGCGCACCCGAAGGCGACGGCACGATCGTCGTACCCGACTGGGACGACACAAAACGATAACGGATGGGAAGTTCCGATATTACGAACGTCTATGCCGCCCTCGATCGTACCCATACGGTCGTCGCGCTGGAGAGATCCCGACGGGGCGACGAGGGTTTCAGAACCTTCTTCGACGAGTTCGCGGATTATGCGGCCAACAAGGGATATATCCCGTATCTTCTGCTGTTGAACTTTCACGTCGACGACAGCTCGCGGCTGCCGCCGATCGAAGCCAAAGAACGCGGCTACCGGCTGGCGCATCTGGCACCGCTGGAAGTGAAGGACATTCGTCAAGCCCTGACGTTGTACGACCTGCTCTATTGCCGCAAGCACGGCCTCGATCCGCTGGCTGCGCAGAACACCGCCCGGAACCTCTGCTACAAGGACGATTACGCGGGCTTCCGCAACGAATCGATTCCCGCGCTGTCGCAGCCCGGAGCACCTTACGGGGCTGTGGAAACGGAGGGCGGCGTAGCTCTTTTCCGCCGCGGAGAACAACCTGCCGATTCTGCTCAAAGAGGGTCCGACGCTACAACACATCGTGCGCCTGCACGATGCTGCTTTTTGTTGGCAAATGAATATTTTCCACCTCTCATCCGAGGTGAAGTTGGAACAGCTCCGGCACCACGACGGCTACGAGCATGCGATGTTCTACCTCGGTAAAGGAATGAAGCAGCTGTCAAAATTCGGCACCCTGACAGCCGCAAAGACCCGGTGGGAATTGCTGTTGTCTACGGACACGCCTCTGGGGACAGGATGCTATGAAGAGATGTAGGACTACTATCTGCTGCACTTCTCCCACCCTCAATTACAGGATACGCAGTTACGGATGTATCGGCTCCCGCAGTTCGATATCGGCTGGCAGAAGTACGCCGATCTGTTCCGGCTCGAACGCAACGATAAAGATAGGGAGAGGGATGCCTTCGACAATATCCCGCCCGAAATATTCGCCTCGAAAGCATTGCTGGCGTACGGCATACGGACCGATACGTTCGATCTGGTGCCGACGGTGCGGAATTATGAGAAACTGATCGATAATGTTTCGCACACCTCGTATCACAACAACAACTACTACTACAACTTCTACATCGCCGTTTTACAGACGATGCAGCATAGAGGTGCGCTACGCGCAACCATGATTAGTTATTTCCCATGAATGGCCCCACGCAAATTGGCTGTGTTGCAGATTCTGCGGGTCGGAGCCTGCGGAACACACCCACAGTAGCGGGCCTCCGCGGGCGGAGGCTTCGGCTCGCGCGGCGCCTCGGCAAATCCCAAATAAATTTGGTTCTGCGCCCGGCTTGCACGCTTTGCGGAGGACAAGCCTCCGCTTAGATAGGCGGCGCCTCGGCAAAATCGCAAACTCCGTTTGCTTTTGCACTCGGCTTGCACTATCTTTGTATCCGATGAAACCGCCGTTTCTCGATATCATTCCGCACCGGTTCCGCCGGAGAAGTTTAGGGGTGACGCTCAGCGTCTTCACGCGCGCATTGCTCAACTTCGCGGGGCTGGCCGTGCTGATTCCCGTGCTCGTCATCATCCTCGACACGGAAGGCATCCGCTCCAACCGGTGGCTGGCGGCGCTCTACGACTTCGGCGGATTCACGAGCGACCGCACGTTCATCCTCACGGTATGCGCCTGTGTCGTGGCGGTGATCCTGTTCAAAAGCCTCGCCAATCTGGCCCTGTACAAAATCGAGCGCAACTTCATCTACGACCTCTATCGGGAACTTTCGCGCCGGCTTTACGTCGACTACCGCAACCGGGGGTTGGGATTCATCAAAAGCTCCAATTCGGCGGTTTTGGCGCGCAACGTCAATGTCGTGTGCCTCACCTTCGTCACGGGCGTGCTGATGCCCGTGGCCGCCATGGCCAGCGAAGCGGTGCTCTTCGCCCTGCTATTCGGGTCGCTGGCGATTTACAATCCGCTCGTAGCGCTGCTGACGCTCGCGATCTTCGTACCTTCCGTAGCGCTCTACTACTACCTGGTACGGCAACGCCTGAACCGCTACGGCGAGGAGGAGAACCGTGCGCAGCGGCGCAAGTCGCGCACCGTGATCGAGACCTTCCGCGGCTATGCCGACCTGGAAATCGCGGGCGCCTATCCCGCGATGCTGAGCGACTTCGACCGCTCGATGGATGAAATCATCCGCGTGCGGCAGCGCAACGCCACGATCGCCGCGCTTCCCCCGATGTTCACCGAAGTGGGACTGGCCGTCGGCATGGCCGTCCTCGTGGCGTTCTGCGCCGGAACGGACAACACGCAAATGAAACTGCTGTTCGGCATCTTCGCCGTCGCTGCATTGCGCATCATGCCCTCGGTGCGCAGCATCATGGGGGCGTGGACGTCGCTGCGTTACAACCGTTACACGATCGACGTGCTGCGCGACGCACGGCTCTACGATACGCCCGCAGGGATCGACACGACACAGGAACGGATGCCATTCGAGCGGGAAATCCGAATCGAAGGGCTTTCGTTCCACTTCGACGACGCACCCGACCGCGACATACTGCACGATCTGTCGCTCACGATCCGCAAGGGCGAGCGCATCGGCATACGGGGTGCGTCGGGCGTGGGAAAGACGACGCTGTTCAACATCCTGCTGGGCTTCTACCGCCCCACGGCGGGCCGCATCACCATCGACGGCCGGCCGCTCGACGAAACGAATCTCCGCAAATGGCAGAACACCATCGGATACGTTTCGCAGAGCGTCTTCATCGCCGACAGTTCCTTCATGCAGAACGTGGCGCTGGGCTGCGACCCCGACCGGATCGACCGCCGACGTGCGGCGCAGGCATTGGAAACGGCCAAACTCAAAGAGTTCATCGACACGCTGCCGCAGGGAATGGAGACCCCGATCGGCGAATGCGGCTGCCGGCTCTCGGGCGGGCAACGCCAGCGGCTCGGCATCGCCCGCGCACTCTACAAGCAGGCCGATATCCTCTTTTTCGACGAAGCGACCTCGGCGCTCGACAACCGCACCGAGGAGCGGATCAACCGCGCTATCGAGGAGTTGTCGAAGGCCAACCGCGAGTTGACGATCATCGTCGTCGCCCACCGCGAAAGTTCGTTGGACTATTGCGACCGCATCATCACCCTGGGAGAAAAAACAGCATAGATATGGACTATCTCGTAGCACAAGACCTGATCCGCAGCGAACACCTCGACCTCGTGCGCGAAGGCGGGCTGAACGGATTCAAGCCCTTCGAAACGACCTGCGGCGCGGCAACCGAGCCGCTTATAAGGCTGTCGCCGGCAGAACCGCTGACGCTCGACGACTTCGCCGGCTACCGCGAACTCGACCGATTCGATTTCGACGAGGCGGTCGCCGACTGCCACTTCGGGCGTTACGACGGCGGCCGGCTCTTCTACATGACCGCACCCGGGCAACGACCGGTGCTCTTCGCCAAAGCCGACGGCGACCCGCTCGTGCGGAGCAACGTCGCAGCCGACGGCCGCCCCGACCCCTCGCTGCTGCGATTCGGGCTGTGGATGAGCTTCGGCATCGCCCACAACCCGCACAGCATCGCCATCCACTCGTCGGTGATCGTCCACTCGGGCCGCGCCGTTCTCTTCCTGGGTGAGTCGGGAACCGGGAAGAGCACCCATACGCGCCTGTGGCGCGAACACATTCCCGGTGCGCAACTGCTCAACGACGACTCGCCGATCGTGCGCGTCGTCGAAGGCGTGCCGACCGTCTTCGGGTCGCCGTGGAGCGGGAAAACACCCTGTTACCGCAACGAGAGCTACCCCATCGCCGCATTCGTGCGATTGGCCCAGGCTCCGCACAACCGGATCGCCCGACTGCCGGTCGTCCGGGCGATCGGCGCGCTGCTCCCCTCGTGCCCGCCGGCATTCGCCTACGACGCACAGTTGCAGGACAACATCTGCGACACGCTCTCGCAACTGATCGCCCGCGTGCCGGTCTACCAGTTGGAGTGCCTGCCCGACGCCGACGCCGCACGGCTCTCGTTCGAAACGACGATCGCCGACCGATGAAACGCACCGTTCCCAACCGTATGCTCTTTGCGGAAACCCGCGACCAGCTGCTCGCGGGACGCGAAGTCGTCGTCCGCGTATTGGGCCAGAGTATGCTGCCCTTCTTCCGAAGCGGCAGCCGCATCACGCTTCGCCCCCTGCGCGAAGGCGATCTGCGGCGCGGACACGTGGTGCTGGGCGAAACCGACAACGGCCATTTCGTCGTCCACCGCATCCTCACGGTCGGCGACGAGCGCGTGACCCTGCTGGGCGACGGCAACACCGTAGGGACCGAGACGATACCCCGCGAGCGAATCTACGGCATCGTCGACTGCGGACGGCTGCACCTCTGGCTGGCCGAGCGGTGGATGCGCCTCCGCCCGCTGCGCCGTTATCCGCTGGCGATCCTGCGCCGCATCTGCCGCAAATAAAAAGCGGAACCGATTGTCGTCGGCCCCGCTTCTCTCTTACTCTTCGTCGGCGAACATCGGATCCCACGCCGGCAGGCGGACAGGCTTCTGTTTCAGGACGTCGAGCACGCGCTGCGGCACGTATTTTCGCTCGACCACCAGGCGGAACATATATTCATCGAACCAGCGGTCGGTCATGATCAGATGCCCCTTGTAACCGCTCGACGGCCCCCAGCTGTTCTCCACCATCCACTTCTTCGGCCGCCCGTCGGCATCGAGGTCGACGGCCACAAGCGTCATGGCATGGCTCGATCCGCTGGCGAAACTCTCCACGCGACGGCGTTTGTCCATGCCGAAGGTGGTGCCCATGAGCGATTCGTAGTCGAAATTATCTACGTCAAGCAGGCCGCGCCCCGAGTCGAGGAACTTGCCTACGTCGCACGAGAAATACATCATCGTGCTGTCGCGAATCGACGCAACGGCCATCCGCTTGATCTCCTCGACCGGCAGGTTCACATAGGTCCAGTTGCGGCCGTCGTAGACATGACGGTCGTAGTCGATTTCATAGCACTCGTAATAGTCGCGCGTGGGATCGTTCATCAGCATGACATAGTTGCCCGTGAGATCGTCGGCGACATAGGTTTCGAAAAACGACCTCGGCGTGTATTCGCGCGTATCGACCGGACGCCCCTCGGCATCGCGCCGCGTCCACGTGAAGCGCACGGGCGGCTCGCCCAGATTGAGCACGAGCATCCGGTAGATCACCCCCAGCATCTCCGTCTTGCGGCTTTCGAGTTCGGCCTTCTCCGCACCGTCGCGGGCGGCTTCACGCAACGAAAGCCCGTATTCGCGCAATTTGAGTTTCAGCAAGGAGGCCATCTGGGCGGTATGCTCGCTGCTGTACGTTTCGGGCATCGCCTCCTTAGGCACCAGCCCGTACTTGCTCACGATATCCGCAACCCCGGTAAACTGGCCGCCGTCGCTGAGCGGGTTCTTGAACAGCCACTCGACCGTCCGATCCTCACGCGGTGCGTCGCGGGTATCGATAACCCCTTGCAGGAAGAGGTTCGCCTTCTCCAGCTGATCCCAGAAAAAACAGTAGTTCTGCGAAAACTCGAAGGCCCCCAGTCCGTAGCGCGCAATCATGCGGGCGCGCAACACGTTCAGACCTGAGAAGAGCCAGCAACGGCCCGACTGCTGCTGGTCGGTGACGCCTTTCGACGGTACCCTATGCGAAAAATAGGTGTCGATTTCGCCCTGATTCGGCTGGTTGACGACCAGCTTGCGAATATCGTTGTTGCAGATCGCATTGCGCAGCGCGCGGTCGGCAGGCGTATCCTCGTAGGAAGCACGTATCCGCAGCAACATCCCGTCGCTGATCCCGCCGTCGTTTTGCGCCCCGAGGGGCAACAGGGACGATACGGCAAAGGCCCCGATAAGTACGATTCGTTTCATAATTCGGTCTCGATCCGGTTTTTACGAACCGAAGTGATACAAACGGTTCTCGGTTCGACAAAGATAGTGCAAGCCGAGGGCAAAAACAAACTCGTTTGCATTTTGCCGAGGCGCAGCCTATCTAAGCGGGGCTTGTCCCCGCAAAGTCGTGCAAGCCGAGGGCAGATCCAAATTTATTTGGGATCTGCCGAGGTGCAGCCTATCCAAGCGGAAGATTGTTATCTCCCCGTACAGAACGAAAGCACAGAAGTACCGCAACGGCCACTCTCCCCGACCGATAACACAGAAAGAATCCCGCGACCCCGCCCCGGTCGATTCGGAAAACAATACCCGCACCGTATAAAAGGCCGTAACACCATATACCGCCGCTGCCGCAGCACGGATACACGAAAACGGCCGATCCTTCACCGGATCGGCCGTCATTCTCGGAAAAAGAATCGTTTACGATTCGAGCGCGAAGCGCTTGTAAGCGACAACGGTAGCCTCCTTGTCCGCTTCGTGGATATACTGGGCGATGGTCTTCTTTTCACCGACCAACTCCTGATTCAGCAGTGTGTTCTCCTCGAAGAACTTGCGCATCTTGCCTTCGGCGATCTTTTCGAGAATGGCCTCGGGCTTGCCTGCGTTCTTCGGATCCTGCTTCATCGCCTCGATGGCGATCTGGCGCTCATGCGCGACTACGTCGGCCGGGCAATCGGCCACGTCGATCGCGATGGGAGCCATCGCCGTAGCCTGCATGGCTACCGCATGGGCCACCTCCTCCGGAACGACCTTGTTGAAGCCCAGAATCGTACCCAGCTTCTTGTTGAAGTGAACGTATGAGTGGCAATAGGGAGCCTCGATACGGGCGTAATAGGCCATTTCGACCTTCTCGCCGGTCTGTCCCGATTTCTCGGTCACCATCTCTTCGACGGTGCGTCCCTCTGCGTTCTTCACGGCCATCAGCGTATCCTTGTCGACAGCATCGGCGGCAACGGCGATATCGATCATCGCATTGGCCGAAGCAGCGAACTCGGCGTTCTGAGCAACGAAGTCGGTCTCGCAGGCGAGACACAGCATGTAGGCTTTCGTGCCCACGATGCGCGTTACGACGACACCCTCCGAAGCGTTGCGCTCGGCACGTTTGGCAACGACCAGCTTACCCTTCTCACGGATGATGTCCTGAGCGCGCGCAAAATCGCCTTCGGCCTCCATGAGTGCATTCTTGCAATCCATCATGCCGGCACCGGTCATCTTGCGGAGCTTCATTACATCAGCAGCTTTGATTTCCATAGTATTCTCTTTTTTATACGTTACTGATTCGGTTTAGCTTACTCGGCCTTGACCTCTTCGGTTGCGGCTACGACCTCGGCGACTGCGGCCTCCTCGGCATCGATGTTGGCCTTAACAGCCTTCTTGATGCGGGGCTTGGCCTGCTTGGCAGCACCCTCGGCCTCGGCGGCTGCGCTCTCCTGCGCCTCCTTCTCCTTCTCGAGCTTGCGCTCCTCCAGACCCTCGGCGATAGCACCGCACATGGCATCCAGAATTACGGCAATCGACTTGGCGGCATCGTCATTTGCAGGGATTACGTAATCAATGTCTGTCGGATCACAACAAGTATCAACCATTGCAAATACGGGGATGCTCAGTCTCTTGGCCTCCTTCACAGCGTTGGCCTCCTTCTGAACGTCTACGACGAACAGAGCGGCGGGCAGACGGGTCAGGTCGGCGATGGAGCCCAGGTTCTTCTCCAGCTTGGCGCGCTGACGGGCGATCTGGAGCTTCTCACGCTTCGAGAAGTTGTCGAAGGTACCGTCGTTGGTCATCTTGTCGATCGTGGCCATCTTCTTCACCGCCTTGCGGATGGTGCGGAAGTTGGTCAGCATACCGCCGGCCCAACGCTCGGTTACGTAGGGCATGCCTACGGCTGCTACCTTCTCGGCAACGATCTCTTTGGCCTGCTTCTTCGTGGCTACGAACAATACGCGGCGGCCGCTCTTGGCGATCTGCTTGATGGCTGCGGCAGCCTCGTCCACCTTCAGCACGGTCTTGTGCAGGTCGATGATGTGGATGCCGTTCTTCTCCATGAAGATGTAGGGAGCCATTTTGGGGTTCCACTTACGCTTCAGGTGTCCGAAGTGGGCACCGGCCTCCAGTAACGCTTCAAAATTAGTACGTGACATTTTCTTTTCTTTTTTTAATTTTTTTCTACTCTTTTCTTCAACCCGGCCGGTAGTGAGCCACGCTCAATCCTCCGGGTTTTCCGCATTCGGGCAACGGACCGGTAAACCGGTTTCTGCATCTCCCCTGCTTCGGGGAGTCGATCAGGCGGCGTCCTTTCCGTTTACGACCGCGAATGCACTTGTCTTGTTCTTCGGCAGGTTTATCCGGATCGGATTAACGCTTGCTGAACTGGAACTTGCGACGTGCACCGGGCTGACCGGGCTTCTTACGCTCAACCTCGCGGGGATCGCGCATCAGGAAGCCGTTCTTCTTCAGGACGGAACGATACTCCTCTGCATTGACCTCGCACAGGGCGCGGGCGATACCCAGACGAGCGGCCTCGGCCTGACCCTTGATACCGCCACCGTCGAGGTTGATGGTTACGTCGAACTGCTCCAGGGTATTGGTAGCCAGCAGGGGCTGCTTCACCTCGTACTGGAGGATCTCCAGCGGGAAATATACGTCGAGAGCTTTGTGGTTGATGGTGATCTGACCATTGCCGGGCTTCAGGAACACGCGAGCCACGGCGGCCTTACGGCGACCTACGGTATTGATAACTTCCATAATCTTCTCTCTTACTTAATCTCGTTCAACTTGATTGCCTTGGGGTTCTGGGCGGCGTGCGGATGCTCGGCGCCGGCATATACCTTCAGGTTCTTGATAATAGCTTCGCCCAGACGAGTCTTGGGGAGCATGCCCTTCACGGCGTGTTCGATGACGAATGCGGGCTTCTTCTTCAGGAAATCCGCGGGGGTAGCGAAGCGCTGGCCGCCGGGGAAACCGGTGTAGCGAACATACTCCTTTTCGTCCATTTTCTTGCCGGTGAGCTTCACTTTGTCGGCGTTGATGACGATTACGTAGTCACCGCAGTCGGCGTGGGGCGTGTAGCTCGGCTTGTTCTTACCGCGCAGGATCTTGGCAACCTGCGAAGCAAGGCGACCCAGCACCTCGTCGGTGGCATCGATCACGTACCACTCTTTCGTGGTGGTAGCTGCGTTCGCCGAGATGGTTTTGTAGCTTAATGAATCCACTTTGTTTTACGTTTAGTTAATAACTTGTTGTTTAATGTAATCCGGCTCGTTTCATTACGGCGAGCGGCGCAAAGGTACGACTAATTTGCGACGTGCGCAAGAAAGTTGCGAAAAAAAATCCTGAAAATTCACAATTCACTGAATTTCAATGTGCCCGAAAGAAATAAAAGATAAAACGAACCGCACCGCGAAGTCAAAGAGAGAGCGCCCCTCCGAAAAGGGGCGCCCGCAAGAAATCCGGATAGCGGTTATCCGAGATAGGAGAGCAGAATACCTGCGGCAACGGCCGAACCGACCACGCCGGCCACGTTGGGACCCATGGCGTGCATCAGCAGGAAGT
>ENA-UOJJ01005617-UOJJ01005617.1-human-gut-metagenome-genome-assembly--contig:-CS66-NODE-5617-length-10430-cov-9.798843_pt1 | contig 10430 bp, 13 predicted proteins | sample MGYA00242343_ERZ723890 | MGnify/ENA metagenome assembly ERZ723890 | reverse complement strand
AACAGACAAATGACAGGTCTGAAAAGACAGAAGCCCCCATCAGAACGTCCGCGTAATGAAAGGGGCGGCGCGTGAGCGCGGCCCCTTTCAGCGCCACCGGCGCGCGGTCTTTTCCCGGCGCGGACAGACGGGCATTTATCCTCCCGCCAGCCCTGTGTCATCAGGCACGCAAACGAATAATCATCGTCGGGACGTATAAGCAAACGTGCCGCGCGGCAGCTCCTCGCGGACGTCAGAAAACGGTAACAGCTTCTCCTGCTGGCGCGGCCCGTTGAGACAGACGGCAACCAGAACGCCCCCCGGACGCAACAGGGAAAAAGCCCGCAGGATATGCCGGATATCCTGTCCGTGACTGAACGGCGGATTCATAATGATCCGGCTGTAATACTGCACCGGCTGCCATTCCATGAAGTCGCCACACTGTACCCTGACACCGTTAAAATTTTCCCGCAGATACCGGACCAGCCCGCTGTTAATCTCCACCGCATCACACATGGCCTCCGGCGCGGTATCCCGAATCGCCCGCAGTATGGCCCCGGTGCCGGCAGAGGGTTCCAGAATGTGATCACGGTTGCTGATTTCCGCCAGCGTCACCAGGCGATCACAGACCGGGGCAGGAGTCACAAAAAGCTGAGATTCAGCCCGGATTTCAGCAACCGGCGCGGCGTTATCCAGCCTTGCGCGCATCAGCCGGATACGTTCTCTTAACTGACTGTGCATGCCATTATCTCCGTCATCCCCGGGGATTTCCCGGGGGGATATACCTTATTTCTGTGGGATTTCCGTAATTTTCATGTCGGTGATATACACATTCACCAGACGGAAATTATTGTCCATTGTGCGGCGGTAGCGGTATGCCCCGTGGTCTTCTGCTTCTGCCACACTGCGCACGGCCTTACAGTCCCGGGGCAGGGCGGCCCACTGTGCCTTTGTCATTTCCCGGAAACCTTCCCCCGGATAGTTGACTACCGGCGGACGCTTCGCGGCCTGGCTGGCGATGGCAGCCTCTTCTGCCGATGGTGCTTTGTAGTCCGTGATGCGATCGGGTGTCACTTTCATCGTGCCGCTGTACCCGAGAAAACTGTAATTCGGCGTTGTGACTGAACTCACCGCCCCGTTGCTTTTGTTCACGCGGATGATGGTCAGCCACTCGCCCCGGCTGAAAACCTGTCCGCCCGGCTCAAAATCCTGTGTCCGGGTAACCACGCCGCCGCTTTCGTCCAGCATGGCACGCTCATAGATCAGGCGGTTCTGATAGTGGTTAACCCAGCGTTGCTGATGCTGAATCTGCCGTTCATGATAGCGGATCGCAATTTCGCGGGCCTGCTCCGTGGTGATGATGTCATCATCCAGGGCCGACCATAACGACCGGCTCCCTTCATACTGGCTTTTTTCTGCCGGGCGCGGATACGTATCCAGCGGGAAACAGGCGCTGATATGGTCATGACTGCTGATGAGTTTTGCCATATTCAGATCCAGCGATTCAGCCCGCCACATCGTCAGATATTTCTGCGACTGCGCGATGGTCTTTTCAGCCTTGCGCAAATCAGCTTCGATTTTTTTGATACGACGCCAGCGAACGTCCGGACGTTCTTTATACTTCGCGTGAAGCAGTGCCGACCGCGCCCGCTCTTCCCAGTATTCCGCACGTTCAACGAGCATCACGGCACGTTTCATGCCGTTTTCAATACGCTGCGCATCACGACGGGCGCGGCGTTCGCTGTGATGCCCCACAAGAATGGGCTGACCGGGCGGGATCATCGCGGCCAGTCTTTCCACTTCATCAAGTGCCTGTGCGGATTCACTGGCCCGCTTTCCGCTGTATCCGGTAAACCGCTCCGCCCGTGCTTCCTGACGTTCAGCGAGCGTGCTGTCTTCATCCTCAATCTCTCCGGCAAGTGAGAGGAGCACGTCTTCCCGGCCCGGTGTCCAGGCTGGAGCCACAAACAGCGCCTGTTTTGGTGCCCAGCGAAAACCGGCATCATGCACTTTTTTATACGTCTCCGGGTCAAGACGTGACGCAGCATACAGGCGCAGTTTGTTGTCATCCGGTGAGTAGGTCGCGCGGTACATCTGCACAGGGCTGGCGGCTTCCGGGGCGGTCATGGTGATTGCTGCTAATGTCATAAAATGTTCTCCTTCCGTCTGTTGCCGCCCCTCGCGGGGCGGCTCACCTCATCAGTTAAAAGCGCGTTTCAGTTCAAGTGTGCGGAGCACCTGCCCGAAAGCCGTGTTTTTCATGGCGGGGATGTGTACACCACGTCCCCGGTGAAAACTCCGGGCTATGTGTCGCCCGAATGCTTTCAGCACGGGGTCAATTTCCGGCGCGGGGATGTCTTCGCGTCTGAAACGGGGATGACGGCGGGGCTTTACAGCCGCTGCGGAAGGTGAAACAATACTTACTGTCATGAATGAAACTCCTTATGACACAGGTTAGTGAAGCCGTGAAAATCGATTGCGGCGATTTCTACGGCGTGGATTAAGCAGGTCCCTGACCTGCTTTTTTCATATCTGCATCTGACGCTTTCCGGTGTTTTCCTCCTTCTGTTCCTGCGTTCTCATTACCTGCCAGCCGGATGACTGACAGAACAAATAAATGCGTATTGCCGGAGCCTGAAATAAATCCTGATTTTTAAAGAACATCACCCGTTGAGTTTCGGGAGCCGCGGTTTTGACGTTTCGCGGGAACCTGCTGCTGTATTCCCTGTGGTATGAACTTCACCCGTTTGAGAACCTTCGCCGCAAGGGGCATCACTGCCACGGCCTGACGCACCTGTCCTGGGCAGAACGCAAAATTTTTTACCGGGTTTTGGGTAAAAAATTTTGTGGGCTGTTCATTTACCCTGGACAGTCAGTGCGGCAGGTTGTGGCTGTATCAGCCCCCGGCGACAGGGGCTTAAACAGGTGAATGGCACCGGACACAACAACGGGCAGGGACCCGCCGCAACGACGTGAAGCGCGGTTTGCGAAACTGCGTTGCGCCTTACATCCCTGCGGCCTTTTGCTGGGATGCCTGGAGCGCAGGCCACGGCGCGACAGAGGCGGCGCGACCGGAACGGTCGCTGCAAGCCATGGTTTCGCGTCAGGGATGGAAGCCCGCCAGGGCGGAGACAGCTCCGCTGGCTCCGTTCACGACAGCCCGCCCCGCCAGGGGGACGCCCGGAAAAGCCATAAACAGGAGAGGAACGGAAAGAAGAGGAAGAGGAAAAAGAAGAAGAACAATAACAAACACGGTAACCACAGAAAAATAACATCAGAAAAAACATTCCGGACACATCACTAACGGGAAGGGTAACGGGCGACGCGTCAGCGTGGCCCGCTTCCCTTCCGGCAGGCGTCAGCCTGCCAGGGGGGTTCGCGCGGGCTGACAGGCGGCCTCCACCGCCTGCCCTGTATCACCTGTTTCAGCTGCCCTGAAGGATATAGTGACCACCGAGGAAAACCGCCTGCTGATTCATCACAAAATCGCAGATTTCATCAACAATCTGCGCGGTGGTGAGCGGTTTCTGCCCCATCTCACGACGCCGCGCATTAATCACGGTTTTGTAATTACGCAGAATTTCGCGGGTTTCCGTGCTGATATTCATTACCCGTTCTCCCCGTCCAGCGCCTGACGCATCACCCGCATAATCTCACGTTCTTCCCTGACAAATGCGTCACCGTCGCCCCCGTTCTCGCTCCCGACAGCATGGAGGCGATAAATTTCACTACCAGCCATCACCATCACTTTTTCCAGCAGCACCGCAGGGACTGTTACAAGGCGGTTTACGCGCTTTTCCTCCATCAGTTCATTGACAATATCGGAAACAACTCTGTCACATGCGCCATATACAAAAGCATCGTCCAGCCGCTGCATGACGGTTTCCAGCTCATCGTCTGACAGGTTCCAGTCCTGAGCCATATGGCGCACATTCCCACGGGTCAGCACCACGGCAAAAACGCATTCACTGTCCGGCACGTCTGTATCCAGTACATCGCGGATAATTTCTTTAACAGTACATGTTCTCGTCTCCTTTACAGGGGCGGCATTGCCGCCCCGTCCGTTAATCAGTCCAGCGCCGCGTAAATCGCGTTACATTCGGGGTGAAATTCGATGTGGCTCCACAACTGCGCATCACGCATCCGGTACAGGTGTGTCAGCCCTGCGTTACCGCTGTCGTGGTACAGCCACAACTGGCGGTTAATCACAAGGGAAGTCAGAATGATGCCTGCGGCATCGGCACTGACCGTGCGGTCAAACCAGTTTTCACCGTTAACCAGATGAAAACGGTCGCCATCCGGCATCATGTAACCGCCACCGTCCGGCAGGCGGATGAAGTGCCAGAAGCCTCCCTGATATTCCGGCATCATTTTTTGCGCCAGCGCGTACACATATGCTTCGGCATACAGAAAATCGTTGCCAAACAGGTAAGGCAGAAAAGACAGACGGTCGCACTCTTCAACATTCAGAGTGACAGGTTTCGCATACTGCATGGGATTTCCTCCGTTGTTCACATATTCCGCGACACCGGGCTGTGCCGTGCCTCCATAAAAGCCGGGCGATAAGGCGGGGATGCATAGGGCGCAAGGGAAGCCGCAGCCTGACACACACGGCTGGCGGGAGTTGGAGGGTGAGACCGCGAAATCTGAGCGGGTAAACGACCGGAAAATCACGGCAGACGGGAAGGAGGGACCGGGTGACCGCAGCGGCGAAGCGTATCCTTATATCTTGAAGATGGCATAAACTGAATCTGTAGGTCTGGCAAAGCTCATGCAGCACGTGCGAACCCGAGGGTATTAAGCCCGCATGCAAGCGTCCCGCGCATGAGCTGAGTCACTCATCACAAATCCGTACAGTTGATTGAAACCAAATTCGTATCGTAAGGAAGGGTCATATGAGTCAACCAAATCTGCAATGCATGGGTATTGATGTTGCCAAACTATCGCTGGACATCGCCACCACCGACACGATTGAGCCATTCACTGTGGGTAACGATGAGGATGGTTTCGCTGTTATCACAGATAAACTGAAGCACACCAAAATTAACCTGATTCTCATGGAAGCTACCGGTGGCCTTGAAGCAGCCATTGCCTGTAAGCTTCAGTCAGAAGGATACGATGTGGTTGTGATCAACCCACGACAGGCTAGGGATTTTGCCCGTTCAATGGGATATCTGGCTAAAACAGATAAACTTGACGCCGCCATGCTAGCACAACTGGCCCTGGTCATTGATCGCCATCCGGACCGCAGTCGTTATATACGGCATCTGCCAGATGAGGCACGAGCAGTACTTGCCGCAATGGTCGTCCGTCGTCGTCAGTTGAACCATATGCTGGTCGCTGAGCGTAATCGTCTCTATCCTTCTCATCCCCAAAGCAGGAAGAGTATCGATAACATTATTGATGCGCTTCAAAACGAGCTCGACCGGATCAATGAGCAAATGAAACAACACATGACAGCATTCTTCCAGGAGCAGGCCAGACTGATAGGCAGCGTGAAAGGCGTCGGCGATATCACCGTCGCGTCGCTGATTGCCGAACTACCGGAACAGGGGAAACTCAATCGACGGGAGATTAGTGCTCTAACTGGCGTCGCTCCTCTAAACAGAGACTCCGGGAAAATGCGAGGGAAACGGACCACGTTTGGTGGCAGAGCCGGAGTGAGAGCAACGTTGAACATGGCAGCTCTGGTGGCTACGCAGTTTAATCCTGCCATAAAGCTGTTCTACCAGCGTTTGCTTGCCGCCGGAAAACCCAAAAAACTTGCTCTGGTCGCCTGCATGCGCAAACTCATCACCATTCTGAATACCATGCTCAGAAAAGGGGAAGAGTGGAACGCCTCATTTCAATCACAGGTAATCTCATGACTGCCGGTCATTTTACATAATGACAGAAAGAACAACTTATCCCGCAGGCCTGTTGTGATCCGCCCTCCCACGGACAAAGCATCCGCGATGTCAGTGGGGCCGCTGCTCATAGCTGCTGATAGTGCAGCTTTCGGCTGTTTTTGTACCAAATACGGAGAATTGCAAGATAGCGGGCAATAGCCACTTTTTTAACAGGATGTAAAGATGCTAGTTACAATATAAAGAAATCTATCAAGCCGCTAGTCAAGCGGCTTTGGTCGTTACTTGCCGCAGAGTGGACACCCACCTTGCATAGGGGCAAAGTTAATTGACTGCGATTTACGGATGCTTTCATTGACGGCAAAGCTCTCCATGCCCTCTTGCAGAGGTACTCTTCGGTTATCCTTATAAAAATGACTAAGAACCCGTAGGAACTCCTTTCGATCTTCTTCAGAAGCCTCGAAGTAAGCGTTAAGAATTTTTGCACTACTCATATGTTCTCCTTGTTAAAATTTCCCACAACCATCACAAACACATTTTCCCGGTTTCAAAGTTAGGGGAACGACATTACAAATATGGCATTTTTTTTTGAAGTAGAAACAGGACATACGGTTTGCATAACGAAGTTCTTTATCACTCACACACAAAGTTAAGTCTTCCTGCTCCCTTCGCTCAAATTTTTCCGTCAAATCGTCTATCAAAATTTCCAATTTGGCTTCGTCAAGCTTACCTATTTTCTTGCGAACACTACCAGCTAGGTTATAAATGGCTGTATTTTCCTTAACGGAAGCCATGCAATCACTATATGAGCGATCCCATCCGGAAACCAAAGACCACAGCGAGAACCCCAATTGCATGATACTTGCCACACCGGCAATTGTGATGCAAAGCGGCAGAAATGGAGCTTCAAGTCCGAATGATAAAACTGCACAACCTATCATCAGTGGAACAAAGACCCCAAGGAAGGTGACAACCTTACGCTTCCAGTCTAAGGATCTCATACGCCTATCAAAAATTCGAGACGTACCATATGAAATAAATTCTATGTGTGCCACTTCAGCACGAGTTTTCTCTTCATCCATAATCAATAAAACTTGTTATCCGGTGTTTTAATCTTTAATAAGACTGACCCTGCTCATATTATTTAGAATCATTTAAAATGTCGATGCCCGACACGAGAGATATCTCGCTCAAAACAGCCTGTCAGCGTAGTATCGAAGCGAGTCAGTTTTTTGCTTGAGATGGGCGATTCCATAATATTATCCCGTACTTTTTTCAGATAACCGCCTCCCATTAAGACAGTTGCTTGCATCAACGCCAGCCCGGCTAAGATGGAGGCACGGCACAGCCCGCACACGACTCGACGTCCACATAACTGAACCCCCACAAGGCCATGCTCCGCATGGCCGGGTAAAGCGGAGCCGGCGGCGACTTCCTTTGTGCTCTGTCCGGGGACCGGCAGGAAAAAGGCGGGGATTTTCCCCGCCATCGTCATCATTTCCGGATTTTTGCCAGGGCATCCGCCATGCTGCGGATTTCATCCCGTGCCTCCAAGAAAACTCCCGCAGAATATAGCGGTCAAACAAGCGGCGGGGCGGTTCACCCGGTATACGCAGCACATCACAGACCAAGCCACTGGCCAAGATATGTTCCACACACTCACTGGCAGGCATTAATGGAATCGTAGTCTCACGCTGATAATCAGATCGACAATACAAGTGAGACCGTGGCCCCAGACTGATTAGCAGACCAACAATACGAGTGGGACCGCGGTCCCAGACTGATTATCAGACTAACAATATGAGTGGGACCGTGGTCCCAGACCGATAATCAGACCAACAATATGAGTGGGACCGTGGTCCCAGACTGATTAGCAGACCGACAATATGAGTGGGACCGTGGTCCCAGACTGATTAGCAGACCGACAATATGAGTGGGACCGTGGTCCCAGACTGATTAGCAGACCAACAATACGAGTGGGACCGCGGTCCCAGACTGATTATCAGACCGACAATACAACTGGGACCGTGGTCCCAGATATAATATTCAGGCCAGTTAGTTATGTTTTCTAGCCTGTGCTAAAGGAAATTAAGTAAAGACAGATAAATGTAGACTAAAACGTGCCGCATCAAAGTGCCGCTTTTTCAAGTTCCTTAAGAATGGCTTCAATTCTCTCTATACACTCAGTTGGAATACGAGATCTATCTAGGTTTAACACCATTTTATCGCCCTTGTACAACACTGTCGCTCCAGGAGCAAACTGATGTCGTGAGCTTAAGCTAGTTCTTGAGGCAGATGACGTTTTAAGCACAGACGTTAAAAGAGTGATGACTTCTTCAGCTTCAAATATCACTCCTGCTTTTTTCTGCTCGTGAAGGTTAGATGCCTGCTGCTTAAGTAATTCTTCTTTATCTGTAAAAGCTCTTTGAAGTGCATCACCTGACCGGGCAGATAGTTCACCGGGATGAGAAAAAAGAGCAACAACTGATTTAGGCAGTTTAGCTGTGTTGATACAGCGGGTAATAATCTTACGTGAAATATTTTCTGCATCAGCCAGCGCAGAAATATTTCCAGCAAATTCATTCTGCAATCGGCTTGCATAACGCTGACCACGTTCATAAGCACTTGTTGGCCTATAATCGTTACCCAATCTGGACAATGCAGCCATCTGCTCATCATCCAGCTCACCAACCAGAACTCGATAATCACTTTCTGTAAGTGCAGCAGCTTTACGACGGCGGCTCCCATCGGCAATTTCTATGACCCCAGACACTCTTCGACCGAATGCTGGTGTCTGCTGACCTGTCAGTAGAAAAGAAGGGATAAGATCATCCAGGGCGTCTTCGGTAAGCAGTTCCTGGTCACGTTCATTACCTGACCATACCCGAGAGGTCTTCTCAACACTATCTCCCCGGAGCACCTCAAGGGTAAATTTCACGTCCCTACCACATACAGGCAAAGTAATAGCATTGCCACGAGCCATAGCTCCTACGCGCGCAATTAACGAATCCACCATCGGTGCAGCTGGTGCCGATGACGGAGTATCTTCAAGCGGTTGAGTCTTAATCGTATGTTTTGGAATGACAGGCGCACGCTTCATTATCTAATCTCCCAGCGTGGTTTAATCAAACGATCGAAAATTTCATTGCAGACAGGTTCCCAAATAGAAAGGGCATTTCTCCAGGCACCTGTTGAAGAGCGTTGATCAATAGCCTGTTCAAAAACAGTTCTCATCCGGATCTGACCTTTACCAACTTCATCCGTTTCACGCACAACATTTTTTAGGACCATGCTTCCCCAGGCGTCCCGAATTTGCTCCTCCATCCACGGGGACTGAGAACCATTACTATTACTGTATTTGGTAAGCAAAATACGTACATCAGGCTCGAATCCTTTAAGATCTACGTTTTTGAGCAGATCACGAAGCATATCGAAAAACTGCAGAGCGGAAGTGTAGTCGAACAACTCAGCAGGCGTGGGGACAATCAACACATCAGCAGCACATACAACATTAATCGTGCCGATACCTAGGTTAGGCGCGCTGTCAATGACAATGACATCATAGTCATGAGCGACGGTTTCAATGGCCAGTCGGAGCATCAGGTGTGGATCGGTGGGCAATTTACCTTCATCAAATTTGCCCATTAGCTCAGTTTCAATGCGGTGCAGAGCCAAACAGGAAGGAATAATGTCAAGCCCAGGCCAGCAAGTAGGCTTTATTGCATAAGTGACATCGTCCTTTTCCCCAAGATAGAAGGGAAGGAGAGTATCCTCTGCATGAATATGAAGATCTGGCACCCAGCCGTGATACATCGATGCTGTTCCCTGGGGGTCGTTACCTTCCACGAGCAGAACACGTAATCCCTTCAGAGCCAGATCCTGAGCAAGATGAACAGAAACAGAGGTTTTGTAAACGCCCCCTTTATGAGCAGCAACTCCAATCACCGGCGGAAATACGTCTTCAGCACGTCGTAGTCTCGTACCAAACACGTCACGCATATGATTAATTTGTTCAATTGTATAACCAACACGTTGCTCAACCCGTCCTCGTATTTCCATATCCGGGTGCGGTAGCCGGCCTGCTTTCTCGGCATCCCTGATAGCCTGAGAAGATACTCCAACTAAATCCGCTGCTTCACCTATTCTCCAGCGTCGGGTGATTTTCCTCGCTTCCGGGCTGTCATCATTAAACTGTGCAATGGCGATAGCCTTCGTCATTTCATGACCAGCGTTTATGCACTGGTTAAGTGTTTCCATGAGTCTCATTCTGAACATCCTTTAATCATTGCTTTGCATATTTTCATTTAATCTTGCATTTTATTGCAAAGCAACAACAAAATTGCAAAGTAGTCAAAAAACCGCAAAGTTGTTTAAAATGAGAGCAACACATCAAAAAAGGAAACAGGAAGAGCACATACCTCAGTCAATAATTATCACTAGTACTCGTAGCCGTCGTGTAACCGAGCGTAGCGAGCTAACTGGCGAGGACGCGCGCTAACTGTTCACACTCAGTATCCCTAGCACCAAAATAACTATCTGATGATCAAGGCGGTAATGACTCCAACTTATTGATAGTGTTTTATGTTCAGATAATGCCCGATGACT
>ENA-UOJJ01005616-UOJJ01005616.1-human-gut-metagenome-genome-assembly--contig:-CS66-NODE-5616-length-10431-cov-18.842521_pt1 | contig 10431 bp, 8 predicted proteins | sample MGYA00242343_ERZ723890 | MGnify/ENA metagenome assembly ERZ723890 | reverse complement strand
AAAAGCGGCGGCGCATAGAGGCGAAAATCGCCGCTGAAAACTTCGGCGCGGCGATCGGCTTCGCCGCAGGTACGGCTATGGCGGTGAAAGAAAAATTGGATGAACAGGCCATGCGGGAAGAACAGGAAAAGCGACAGCATGAGCAAACGATGGGAGGGCTATGACGGCAGACATCAGGTATAAAGTCTTGAAAGCAGAGGAAACTATTGGAAAAGGAGCGTGATGCATTTGGAAATCAATGTCCATGATGACCGTAAGATCGTAGAGATATGGCTCAGCCATTCGGAACAGGCAGATGCCGCTTTGCGTGAACAGCTCCGTCCAATCTATCAGGAATACAACGGCAAAAAATACACCGTGGCAGTCTTTCAGTCCGGCACGGAAGATCTGTATGAGCAGACCCATCAGCTCCTGCTCTACAATCGAAACCATGCGGCAGAGTTGGAAGCGAAACAGCAGGCACCGGTGATGGAATGAAAGGCGCAAGCGGTATCGGTACTGACCGATACCGCTTAGTCAAACCGGCAAAACGAAATGCGATTTGCGGTTGCTTTTATAAAAAAACCGTGATACAATATTATCTGCAAAGTTAAATCAACAAGCAGAGCAATCTTGATAGAAAGGCGGTGTGCCTATGAGTGGACTCCTTCCACAACACGGCGAAATTCTACTGTACGACAACGGTACTGACAAGCAGTTCGTCAGCGTGGTGCTCAAGGACGAAACCTTTTGGCTGACACAGGGCGGCATGGCAGAATTGTTCGACTGCTCCGCCGACAACATCTCTCTGCACCTGAAAAACATCTATGCGGACGGTGAATTGGAGCAGACAGCAACTACCGAGAAATTCTCGGTAGTTCGCAAGGAGGGCAGCCGCGAAGTGCGGCGCGGCATTGACCATTACAATCTCGACGCCATCATCGCCGTAGGCTACCGGGTCAACTCCAAAAAGGCCACCCGGTTCCGCCAGTGGGCGACGAAAACGTTGAAGGAATACATCCAAAAAGGCTTTGTCCTCAATGACGAACTGATGAAGAACGGCCGTCCGTTCGGCAAGGATTACTTTGATGAACTGCTGGAGCGCATCCGGGAGATCCGGGCCAGCGAGCGTCGGGCTTACCAGAAAATTGCCGATGTGTTTGAGCAATGCAGCTACGACTATGACAAAAACAGCGAGACCACGAAGGCGTTCTACGCCTTCGTGCAGAACAAGCTCCACTTTGCTGTCACCGGTAAGACAGCGGCGGAACTGATTTCCGAACGAGCCTCCCTGGACAGCCCCACCATGGGCCTGACTACATGGAAAGGCGCACCGGACGGAAAAATTCTGAAAAGCGACACGCTGGTGGCCAAAAACTACCTGAACGAAAAAGAATTGAGCCGCTTGAATCGTCTTGTGACCATGTTCATCGACTATGCCGAACTGATGGCGGAGGACGAGCAGCTCATGAGCATGCAGGATTGGCTCAGTGAGACCGACCGCTTCCTCACCAACAACCGCCGCAAGGTGCTGGAGGGCAAGGGCCGCATCTCCCACGAGGCGGCAGTGAAAAAAGTAGGTACTATTTATGAGGAATTCCGCAAAAAGCAGGACGCCGACTACATCTCTGAATTTGACCGGCAGACCGCTGCATATCTGAAAGGTGACAAGCTATGATCGAACGCTTTGCCATCGCGGGCTACGCGCGCATTTCGGTGGACGAGGAACTGGACCGCGACAATGTGTCCATCGAGAACCAAAAGGCTATCATCGAAGATTTTGTGAAGCACCGCTTCCCCGACAGTACGCTGACCTTCTATGAGGATCGTGACCGCTCCGGCTACACCTTCGAGCAGCGGGAGGGTTATCAGGAAATGCGGCGCGGGCTGATGAGCCACAAGTACGACATTCTTATTGTCAAAGACTTCTCCCGTTTCTCCCGCCGCAATTCCCGCGGTTTGGTGGAGTTGGAAGACCTGCGGGACGTCGGTGTGCGTATCATCTCCATCGGGGACAACATTGACTTCCCAAACGACGATGACTGGCTGAAAATCCAGTTCCAGTTTCTCATCAACGAAATGCCGGTGACGGACACCAGCAAGAAGGTAAAGTCCGTCATCCGCCGCCGTCAGGCAGATGGCGCGTGGCTGTGCGCCGCGCCCTATGGCTACATTCTCAATAAACAAAAGCAGTTTGAGATCGTCCCTACGGAGGCGGAGATCGTGCGGGAAATCTTCCGGCTCTATCTGGACGGCTGGGGATATAAGAAAATCGCCAACCACCTGACAGATACTGGTGTGCCCACCCCTCGGATGTCAGAGCAGCTGCGCAAAGAGGCGGAGGGGGAGGAATTCCGCCGCACGGTGAAAAAGGACTGGGCTATTGTCACGGTGCAGGGTATTCTGGACAACGATTTTTACATCGGGACCCTGCGGCAGGGCAAGTACACCCGTGCCAAAATCAACGGTAAGGACGTCAAGCGGGATGAGTTGGAACACATCGTTATTGAACACCACCATCAGGCTATTATCGACTACCGCACCTTTGCCACCGTCCGCGCCCTGCGGGAACAGCGCTCTACCAACCACTACCGCGGGAAGAAAATCAATGACAATGTGTATTCAGGTTTTCTGGAGTGCGGCGACTGCGGCAGTCCCATGTTTGCTATGAGCCGCCGGGATCTGCGCCCCGCCTACACCTGCGGCACCTATCACCGCCGGGGACTGTCCGGCTGCACCAGTCACCACATCCGGGTAGACAGGCTGGACGAACTGATGAAGCTATATCTCAAAAAGGTAAAGGACAACTCCGCAAATATGCTGGAGCGTCTCAACGCCGACCTTGCTCACGAGCAGGAGGACATAAGTGAAACGGAACGCACTGCGGAGAATCTGGAAACCCTGCTGCTGGACGCACAGGAGGAACTGAAAGCCACCAAGCGCCAGCGTATCCGGGATATGGCGCGGCACCCGGAGCAAGAATCCATTTTAGAGGAGACCTACGACGAGCTGGAGCATGACCTGATCCAGCGCATCAACGGCTTGCAGAATCAACTGCAAATGGCGGCGGACAAACGCAACACAATTATTCAGGTGAACCGCGCGGCGAAAACCGCCATGGAGGTCTTTGATGACCTGCTGAGCAAGGAACATCTTGACCGCAAGGATCTACAGCTTATCATTGAGAAAATCAAGGTCTATGAGGATCACCTGGAAATTCGGCTGAAAGCCGACATTGACTGCCTGCTCCGCTGCGGAGAGCTGCCCCGTGAGGAGGGCTCCGTTGCTGCCATGGCCCGTCAGGGGGACACCGTAAATTTTCCTGACGGCACGGAAGATATCTCATCCATTACCATCGTCCAGAGCGCAAAAATGCGCCCGGACAAGGTCTTTCGTGCCAATGTTATCAGTGACGGTGATCCGCTGGAGATCTATACCAGCCGGGATGGCGAGGTCATCTTCAAAAAGTATTCCCTCATGGGCGGGCTGGATGATTTTGCGGCCCAGCTTTGCGAGACTATGAGCCGTTCCACCGGGGCCATCTGTGCCGTGACAGACCGGGACAGCGTCATTGCCGTGGCCGGCGGCGCCAAGCGGGAGCTGCTGGGCAAGGGCATTACCGCCCAACTGGAGCAGGTTATGGAGAACCGCCGCATCTACCAATATGACGGTCAAGGGCCCCAGATCCCGGTATCCGACAGCAGTGACCGCCTGATGGCCATTGTGGCCGCGCCGATCCTTTCGGAGGGAGATCTGCTGGGACTGGTGCTGTTCATCAGCGACAGCCCCACTGCTGCCGGGGACGCGGAGTACAAACTGGCCCAAACCGTTGCTGCCTTTTTAGGTCGGCACATGGAAAACTGAAGAGATCGACAGCGGCAGGCGGCCATGGGTTGATCCATGGCCGCCTGCTATATTGGCTCTTGAAAGCGGGCGATTACTGGGCGAGGCTGCTGCATTTTTCCAAAATGCAATCGCTTACATAGGCAGCTTTGTGAATTATCGAATAGAACCGGTGACGCAAGGAGCACTGCATTCAAAGAAAAATATCTGGATTTGTGAATGTTGCACAATACAGAAAGACGTTGTTTTTGATATCTGTAGAAAATGGCGATTTTCTATTGCAATCCAAATTTTGCCATGATATCATATGCACAAATCACAGCACTTGGCGCTTTATCTTTATTGTGCATGAATGTAAGCGCTTTCTTGCACTGGAAAGGAGAACCGGTTTTATGGATACCCCAACGATTTATGATGTATCCCGCCTGTCCGGCGTCTCCACCGCCACGGTCTCCCGGACCTTTACGACACCGGACCGGGTGCGGGAATCCACCCGCCGCCGGGTCTACGCCGCGGCGGAGGCACTGCATTACCAACCCAGCGCAATAGCCCGGGCCATGGCCCGGCAGCAGACCGACAAGATCGCCTTCCTGATCTGTAAAGAGGGCGCGACCATCCTGGATGAATTTTACGCCAGCATCTGCGAGGGCGTCATGCGCCGCGCCAACGGCACCAACTACCAGCTTCTGATCTCCACAGCGGAGGAATGGACCCGCACGGCCCAGAGCAAGCAGATCGAGGGTGTCATCCTGGCAGGCAATGCCCAGGCCGACCTGATTTCCGAATTTCAGCGGCAGAACATCCCCGTGGTCCTGGTAAACAACCGGGCGGCGGGCTTCAATCTGCCCTGCATTGTGGCGGATGAAGCCGGCGGTGTGCGTCAGGTAGTCAGCCATCTGATCTCTGCCGGACATCAGCGAATCGCCATGCTGATGGGCCGCTTCTCCCCTTATGTCACCAGTGCCCGTTACAATGCGTTTCTCTCCGTTATGCGGGAAAACGGCCTTTCGGTGGATGAATCCGGCGCGTTGATGTGCGACCGGGATATCCAGAGCGCCACAGAGGCAGCCCTCCGTCTGCTGAGCCGCCCGGATCGGCCCTCCGCCGTATTCGCCTTTAACGATGTGCTGGCCGCCGGCGTCATGAAAGCCGCCCGGCGTTTGGGGCTCCGCCTGCCGGAGGATCTGGCGGTGGTGGGCTTCGACGATTCCTCTGTCTGCCCCATGATGGAGCCGGAGCTCAGCTCCATCCATGTGGATTGCCGACGGATGGGCGAGCTGTGCATGGAGCACATGGCTGCATTGCTGGACGGTGCGCAGGATGTTCCCCGGCTGACGGTGGTGCCGGTGAATCTCAAGATCCGGGCATCCTCCCGCGCCGCGATCTGACAGAAATTTTACACAGGCTTCACCTGGGTTTGATTGTTTCAGCACTATATAAAATGTATACTCTTCGGTGGAAAACGTTTTTCACTCAATAAGGAGGCGTTCTTGTGAAACGGAAAAAGAGAATTGGAACGGTTGGAAAGGCCATAGGCTGTCTGTTTTTTCTGATGGTCTCGCTGTTTCCCATCTACTGGCTGGTGGCAATGGCGATCCGGCCTACGGATGAAATGAGGGGACATATCGCTTTGATTCCCCAAAGTCTGACAGGCATCCATTTCGCGGAGCTGTTTTCGGCCAAGAATTTCGGCACCGCCATCATCAACAGCTTGCAGACTACGTTCGGTTCTCTGTTTGTCTCGCTGGTTGTCGGTATCTGCGCGGCCTATATCATTGCCCGCCGCCGGTTCCGGTTCGGCCTGAAAAAGCCCATGACATACTGGGTCCTGCTGGTGCGCGTGCTGCCGCCGGTGGCCTTCACCATCCCGCTGTACATTATGTTCAATAAGCTCGGTATTCTGAACACCAAGCTGCCGGTACTGCTGGCCTGCGTGCTGATCAACGTGCCGCTGATCATCTGGTTCCTGATCAGCTTCTTCCAGGATCTGCCGGAAGAGGTGGAGGAAAGTGCCAAGGTGGACGGCGCGACCGAGTGGCAGCTGTTCTGCCGGATCGTGCTGCCGCTGGTGGCCCCCGGCATCGCGGCAGTGGCCATGCTCTCCTTTATGTATGCCTGGAACGAGTACACCTACACCGTCATTTTCACCCGGACCGCCGCCAACAACACCGTTCCTCTGGCGCTGGCCCTGCTGAACACGGAGGATAACCTCACCAACTTCGGCCTGGTGGCCGCAGGCGGCGTGGTCTCCGTCATCCCCATCACCCTGTTTGTGATCTTTGCGCAGAACTACTTGATCTCCGGACTTTCAAGCGGTGCTGTCAAAGAGTAACAAAATAAAATCCAACAATTTCAGATTAGGAGGAAAACAAGATGAAAAAAGCGTTGTCCCTGATTCTGGCGCTGGTTATGGCCCTGTCTCTGGCCGCCTGCGGCGGCGGTAAGACCGAGACTCCCTCTGACAGCAATACTCCCGCTGATAATACCTCCGCAGAACCCACCAAGCTGTCCCTGATCCTGCGCGGCGGCACCTATGCCGACGTGATCAAGGAGTGCCTGCCCGCTTTCGAGGCTGAGCACAATGTTGTCTGCGAGGTGCAGGAGCTCTCTGAGGGCGACCTGTACTCCGGCATCGCTCTGGACGCCATCAATGACAAGGGCTCCTATGACCTGTGCATGGTGGACGGCTCCTGGATGGCTGAGTTCACCGAGAACGGCGTTCTGGCCAACCTCACCGAGCTGGGCTACTCTCTGGATGAGGACGTGATCCCCGCTACCACCGCCATCTGCTATGTGGGCGATGACCTGTATCTGGCTCCCTACTACGGCAACGTGACCGTCCTGCTGTACAACAAGGCCAACGTGGAAGCCGCCGGTTACACCGGTGACACCATCCTGTCTCTGGAGGATATGCTGGCGATCTGCGAAAAGGCCAAGGCTGACGGCAAGCTGGGCTTCATCTATCGTGGCGACAGCCAGAACAACCTGGTCGTCGACTTCCTGCCCATCCTGCTGTCCTACGGCGGCTGGGTCATCGACAGCAACAATCAGCCCACCGTCAATACTCCCGAGTTCAAGGATGCTATGAACTTCTATCTGAAGCTCATCGCTACCGGTTCCGCCCAGGTTAAGGATGACCTGATCGCTTCCTGCGATACCGGCGCCGGCACCATGGGTGTGGGCTGGCCCGGCTGGTACACTCCCACTGCTGATACCGCTGCTGATTACTGCGCCATCACCGGTGCTGTCGCCAAGGGCGGCGAGACCCACAACGCCAACGTCTACGGCGTTTGGACCATCGGTATCCCCAACAACAGCCAGAACAAGGAACTGGCCACCGAGCTGCTGAGCTACCTGATGGACAAGGATGTCCAGAAGTCCACCGTTCCCTCCGGCGGCGTGCCCTGCCGTTACTCCAGCCTGCAGGATGCCGAGATCCTCAAGACCTATCCTCAGTATGAGGTTGTCTGCAAGGCTCTGGAAGGCGGTATGTATCGTCCCGTGATTGCTGAGTGGACTCAGTTCTACACCATCCTGGGCGCTGAGATGGACAACATCGTCAACGGCGTCAAGACGGTCGATCAGGGCCTGGCCGATGCCCAGACTCAGTTGGAAGCTCTGATGAAGTAAGCATTCCGCTTACATCCCCATTTAGCATGTAATGAAACGTGCGGCCGGGCGAAAAGCCCGGCCGCACAACAAAAAAGAATGTTTCCCCCATTCCTTTTAATGATTACGATCCGTAACGCTTCTGAAATGTGAGGCCGCTGTCATGAAAAGAAACGTAAATACCAAACTCCGCTCCGCAGATGCCCAGACCAAACGGTTTGGTTTGGGAATGCTGTCCCCTACCGTTGTGATCCTGCTGATCATGACGGCGTATCCTTTGTTCTTTACGCTGGTTTACAGCTTTACCGACTACAACCTTCTCCGCAGCCTGAAGAACGGGTCTCATTTTATCGCCCTTCAAAACTATACAAAGCTGCTGAGCGACCCGTATTTCCAGCAATCCATTCTCAACACCGTCAAGTTCACTATTCTTGCTGTGATCTTTGAGATGTTCATCGGTCTTGTGATGGCGCTGTTTGTCAACAGTCTGAAACGGGGCCAGAAAACCATGCGCACCCTGCTGCTCCTGCCGTATCTGCTGCCTACCGTCACTGTGGCTCTGAGCTGGCGCATGATGCTCTCTCCTAACTACGGCATTGTCAACCAGGTTTTGCAGGCTCTGCACCTGCCGGTCTACAACTGGTTTTCCGATATCCACACCGCCTTTGGCATGTTAGTGCTCATCGACGTGTGGCAAAGTGCTCCCTTTGTCTTCCTGCTGCTGTACGCTGCCCTGCAATCCGTGCCGCAGAGCCAGTACGAGGCTGCACGGATCGACGGCGCAAACCGCTTCAAGATCCTCTTTTATGTGACCCTTCCCAACATCAAGAACAGCCTGGCCCTGTGCGCCCTGCTGCGTACCATCGACAGCTTCCGTCTGTTCGACAAGGTGAACCTGCTGACCGGCGGTGGTCCCGCCAACAGCACCTCCACCATCACCCAGTACCTCTACAACTACGGTATCAAGTCCCTGGACTTCGGCTTCGGCAGCGCGGGCGCCATCGTGATGACCGTTCTGGTCCTGCTGCTTTCCAGTGTGTACATCAAACGTGCGATTTCGTAAGTGCTTATGGAAGAGAAGAAGTTAACAGTTACTTTTGTAAATGTGGGCTACGGCGAGGCTATTTTACTGGAAAGCCCGGATCCCTCCAAGCCTGACGGCGTATTCACCGCTCTGATCGACGGCGGCAGCGCCGAGGACAGCGAATTCGCGGACCGCTCCTCCGGTCGGGTCCGCATTGAGGAATATCTGGAAAAACGGGGGACCCGCCGTCTGGATCTGGCCGTCAGCACCCACATCCATGAGGATCATCTCTGCGGTCTCCTGCGGGCAGCCCGGATTACCCCCCCGGCGGTGCTGTGGCAAACGCTGCCGCCGGATCTTTACCGATCCCTCCGGCCTCTGGACGGCTCCGTGGCGAGAAACCTCTCTGAAAGCAAATTCATGCAGGCCCTGAATGACTACGGCACCCTTTGCGCTCTGGTAGAGGACCACGGCGGAACCATTCTTGCGCCGAAAAGTGGTCAGGAATTGGTGATTGCGCCAGATTTGACCGTTCAGATCCTGTCACCCTCTACAAAAAAACAGTTGGCCCTTGCGGACGAAATAAATGCGTTGTATAATAGTGCAAACGTTTGCAGTACGTTCCTCCAACGGTTGGACGCGCTGGATGCCCGCATGAACAACTACAGTCTCATTCTGCGGCTGAATTACCGGGGTACCCGGATTTTGCTGCCGGGGGACACCAATGTGACGGGCTATGACGGCATTGATCCCGCGGACCTGCGGGCGGACCTGTTCAAAGTGGGACACCACGGACAAAAAGACGGCGTCGACGAAGCGCTGGCCGAATTGATCCGTCCCACCGCAGTGGTCTGCTGCGCGTCCAGCGACCGCCGCTACAACAGCGCCCATCCGGATACCATGAAGCTGCTGGCAGATCATGGGGCAGCCCTGTATTTTTCCGACTGTCCCCCGGTCCCCGGTATGCAGATCCCGCCCCATGAGGCTCTGCGGTTTACCGTCGGCCCCAACGGCGCCTTGGACGTCCGGTATCTTCCGGCATCCGAAAACGAATAGGAGGAACACACCATGGCAGAAGTCATTTTAAAGAATATCAAGAAGATCTATCCCCATCAGGAGCCTAAGAAAAAGAAGAAGGGCGAGCCGGAGAAAAAGACCAACCTCCAGATCACGGAGGAGGGCGTTCTGGCCGTTGATAACTTCAACCTGCACATTCAGGACAAGGAATTCATCGTGCTGGTTGGCCCCTCCGGCTGCGGCAAGTCCACCACCCTGCGGATGGTGGCCGGTCTGGAGGAGATCTCCGGCGGCGAGCTGTACATTGGCGGCCAGCTGATGAACGATGTGGCCCCCAAGGACCGGGACATCTCCATGGTGTTCCAGAACTACGCCCTGTACCCCCACATGACCGTCCGGGAGAACATCGCTTTCCCCCTGAAGCTGCGGAAAATGGACAAGGCTGAGATCAATCAGCGGGTGGAGCAGGCGGCGGAGATTCTGGACATTACGGAGTATCTGGACCGCAAGCCCAAGGCCCTCTCCGGCGGCCAGCGTCAGCGCGTGGCTATCGGCCGCGCTATCGTCCGGGAGCCGAAGGTCCTGCTGATGGACGAGCCTTTGTCCAATCTGGACGCCAAGCTCCGCAACCAGATGCGGGCAGAGCTGATCAAGCTGCGCCAGCGCATCAACACCACCTTTATCTACGTGACCCACGACCAGACGGAGGCCATGACTCTGGGTGACCGCATCGTCATTATGAAGGACGGCGTCATCCAGCAGATCGGCACGCCGCAGGAGGTCTTTAACCACCCCGCCAACCTGTTTGTGGCCGGCTTCATCGGCATGCCTCAGATGAACTTCTACGATGCTGAGCTGGTGCTGGAGGACGGACAGTATGCCGTGGTGCTGGACGGCGCCAAGGTGACCCTGCCGGAGGAGAAGCAGGCCAAGCTGAAGGCCAACGGCGCGGCAGCCGG
>ENA-UOJJ01005612-UOJJ01005612.1-human-gut-metagenome-genome-assembly--contig:-CS66-NODE-5612-length-10445-cov-5.634649_pt1 | contig 10445 bp, 18 predicted proteins | sample MGYA00242343_ERZ723890 | MGnify/ENA metagenome assembly ERZ723890 | reverse complement strand
GGCCCGGCTTGGAGACGCGGCGAAGACCGGAAATGACCTTCTCCTTGTTGCCCAGGTACTTCAGGGTGATGTGGATCACGCCCTGCTTGCCGTCCTCCTCAACGGAGTATGCCTTGATATAGCCCTCGTCGAGCAGGATCTTGGCAATGTCCTTCTTGAGGTTGGAAGCGGGGACATCCACAGTTTCGTGCTTTGCAGAGTTCGCATTCCGGATTCGGGTGAGCATATCTGCAACGGGATCGGTGATTTGCATGTGATTGACCTCCTTTAGAAGTTACGGGCTGAACCCGTTAAGACGTCAGAGTATCAGAGGAATGTGAGCCGCAAGCGGCTCCATGTTCCCCTGACTTCTGATGCCTGTTTTCCATTTGAATCACGCAAGGATGCGTATTCGCGCACACGCGCGGGAATGAAAAATTACCAGCTTGCCTTCTTGACGCCGGGGAGCTCGCCTTTGTAGGCGAGCTCACGGAAGCAGATACGGCAAACGCCGTAGTCGCGGAGGTAGGCATGGGGTCTGCCGCAGATCTTGCAGCGGTTGTAGCGGCGGGTGGAGAACTTGTTTCCAGCCTGCTGCTTCAGGATCATTGCTTTTCTAGCCATTGTGTTCTTCCTCCCAATTAAGCGTGGAACGGAGCGCCGACCATGGTCAGCAGTTCCTTGGCTTCCTCGTCGGTCGTCGCGGTGGTGCAGATGCAGATATCCATGCCGCGGATCTTGTCGACCTTGTCGTACTCGATTTCGGGGAAGATCAGCTGTTCACGGACGCCCAGAGCGTAGTTGCCGCGACCGTCGAAGGACTTGTCGCTGACGCCGCGGAAGTCGCGAACGCGGGGAAGAGCGATCGAAACCAGCTTATCCATGAACTCCTCCATGCGGCTGCCGCGCAGGGTCACTTTCGCACCCACGTTCATGCCCTCACGGAGTTTGAAGTTTGCAATGGACTTGCGAGCCTTGGTCACCAGGGGCTTCTGGCCGGAAATAGTCGCCAGCTCGGCAACCGCCACTTCCAGACCCTTGGGGTTATCCTTGCAGTCGCCCAGACCCATGTTGATCACGATCTTGGACAGCTTCGGGATTTCCATAACATTCTTGTAGCCGAACTTCTGCTGCAGAGCAGGCACGGCTTCATTGATGTACTTTTCTTTAATACGAGTAGCCATCAGCCTTGCCTCCCTCAGTCAATATCCGCTTTGCAGCGCTTGCAAACGCGGACAGTCTTGGTCTTCTTGGTGCCATCCTCGCGGGTGATCTCTTCCTTGCGGTGAGCCACGCGGGTCGCCTTGCCGCACTTGGGGCAGATCAGCATCACGTTGGAGGCGTCAATGGCGCGTTCCTTCTGGAAGATGCCGCCCTGCTGGCCCTGACGGCGGGCCTTCTGGTGCTTGGTCACGAAGGCAACGCCTTCCACGATGACCTTGCCGGTCTTGGGGAATACGTTCAGAACCTTGCCCTGCTTGCCCTTCACGGCGTGGTCGCCGGTGGCGGGACCGGAGATGACAACGACCTGATCGTTCTTCTTAACGTGAACTTTCTTAAGCATTTGTCAATCCTCCATCACAGCACTTCGGGAGCCAGAGAAACGATCTTCATGAAATCCTTCTCGCGCAGCTCACGAGCCACAGGTCCAAAGATACGGGTGCCACGAGGCATTTTCTGGTCGTTGATGATAACGGCTGCGTTGTCATCAAAGCGGATGTAGCTGCCGTCGGGACGGCGCTTCTGCTTGCGCATGCGGACGATAACGGCCTTAACCACATCGCCCTTTTTCACGGTGCCGCCGGGGGTAGCGCTCTTGACGCTGGCCACGATCACATCGCCGATGGAACCGTCACGGCGGAAGGAACCGCCGAGCACGCGGATGCACATGATTTCCTTGGCGCCGGAATTGTCGGCAACCTTGAGTCGCGTTTGCGGCTGGATCATATGGTTTTTCCTCCTTGTTGGAATCGGGTGGGACATTCAGCCCGCCCTTGGTAGGTTCGGAGCGTCCATCGAAGGGCTTCATGCTCCTCCCTTCCACAGTTCAGCCCATGATATTTGAAATCCATGGGTGCTTATGGAATAAGAGGAGGCATACCCTGCGAGGACAGTGCCTTTTGATTACTTGGCCTTCTCGATGATCTCGACCAAGCGCCAGCGCTTGTCGCGGCTCAGGGGACGAGTCTCCATCACGCGCACACGGTCGCCGATGCCACATTCGTTGTTCTCATCATGCGCCTTGAGCTTGCTGGTCTGGTTCATGATTTTGCCATACAGCGGATGACGCACACGAGTCTTGATTTCCACAACGATGGTCTTATCCATCTTGTCGCTGACCACCAGACCTTCGCGGGTCTTGCGGTATCCTCTTTGTTCAGACATTGAAGCGGCTGCCTCCTTCTTTTCGGTCTAAGCCCTTACTGGGCGTCTTTTTGTTCGAGCTGACGAAGGACGGTCATGCAGCGGGCGATATCACGCTTGACGCCCTGAATGACCATGGTGTTCTGCAGCTGCCCAGTGGCAAGCTGGAAACGAAGGTTGAACAGTTCCGCCTTCAGATCGGCGACCTTGGTTTCAAGCTCGTTCTTGTTCATTGCTTGAAGCTCTTTTGCCTTCATTGTGCTTCACCACCCGCTTCGTTTTTGTTCTCGCGCGCGAGAATTTTGGTCTTAAGAGGCAGCTTGTGAGAGGCCAGACGGAGGGCTTCACGCGCAGTCTCTTCTGGCACGCCCGCGATCTCAAACAGAACGCGGCCGGGCTTTACCACGGCAACCCAGTACTCGGGAGAACCCTTACCGGAACCCATGCGGGTCTCAGCAGGCTTCTTGGTAACAGGCTTGTCGGGGAAGATCTTGATCCAAACCTGACCGCCACGCTTGGTGTAACGGGTCAGGGCAATACGAGCCGCTTCGATCTGCTGGCTGGTCACCCAGCTGGGCTCGGTAGCGACAAGGCCAAACTCGCCATAAGCAAGGAAGTTGCCGCGCATGGCTTTGCCGTTCATGCGTCCGCGGAACACGCGGCGACGCTTGACTCTCTTGGGCATCAACATAGCTTATTTGCCTCCTTCGGTATTGGCGGCGACCGGCGCTTTCTTGGGCTTGGGAAGCTTCTGTCCCTTGTACACCCAGACTTTGACGCCCAAGCGGCCATAAGTGGTCTTGGCTTCGGCGAAGCCGTAGTCGATATCCGCACGCAGGGTCTGCAGCGGGATGGACCCTTCGTGATAGTGCTCGCTGCGGGCGATATCAGCGCCGCCCACGCGGCCGCCCACGGTGCACTTCATGCCCTTGGCGCCGGCGCGGAGAGCACGCTGGATGCTCTGCTTCATGGCCCGGCGGAAGGAGATGCGCTTCTCCAGCTGCTGGGCGATGTTCTCAGCCACCAGCTGGGCGTTGGTGTCGGGCACCTTGATCTCCATGATGTTGATGTTGGCGGGGCTGCCCAGGAACGCTTCCACGTCCTTCTTCAGGGCCTCGATGCCCGCGCCGCCGCGGCCGATGATCATACCGGGCTTCGCGGTGAAGATGTTGATGGTCACGCGGTTGGCGGACCGCTCAATGTCGATGTGGCTGATGCCGGTGGAATAGTACTTTTCCTTCAGCATTTCGCGAAGTTTGTAATCCTCCACGAGGTTATTCGCGAAATCCTTCTTGCCGGCATACCAGCGGGTGCTCCAATTGTAGATAACGCCAACGCGAGCACCGTGGGGATTTACTTTCTGACCCATTGATAAACCTCCCTTGGATTACTTCTGATCCAGCACAACGCTGATGTGGCTGGTGCGCTTGAGGATGGGGGACGCGCTGCCGCGGGAACGGGCAACGTAACGCTTCAGCGTGGGGCCGGGGTTGGCGTACACTTCGGCAACGTAGAGGGACTTGCGATCCATTTCGTTGTTGTTCACCGCGTTGGCGATGGCGCTGTTGAGCAGCTTGTAAACCACGGGGCTCGCCGCCTTGGGGGTGTACTTCAGGATGGCCAGAGCATCATCCACATTCTTGCCGCGGATCAGGTCGATGACGATCTTTACCTTGCGGGAAGAGATGCGCACGTACTTGGCATGAGCGGACGGGCGAGTATCGCGGGCCGCCATGTGGGCTTGCGCCTTCTTCTGGGTATTGGTTGCCATGAAAACTCACTCCTTCCGCTTACTTCTTAACACTGGCTGCCTTTTCGCCGGCATGGCCGCGGAACGTGCGGGTGGGGGCGAACTCGCCCAGCTTGTGTCCCACCATGTCCTCAGTCACATAGACCGGAACATGCTTGCGGCCGTCATGCACAGCGATGGTATGTCCTACGAAATCCGGGAAGATAGTGCTGGACCGAGACCAGGTCTTGGGCACAGACTTCTTGCCGGAGTTGTTCATTTCTACGATGCGCTTCATCAACGCTTCGCTGACAAAGGGTCCCTTTTTCACGGAACGACTCATTGAGAGGCTTCCTCCTTCCTTGGATGCATGGGCTTACTTGCCCGCGCGCTTCACAATCATCTTGTTGGAATACTTCTTGTGCTTGCGGGTCTTCAGGCCCAGAGCAACCTTACCCCAGGGGGTAACAGGAGCGGGCATACCCACAGGGCTCTTGCCCTCGCCGCCGCCATGGGGGTGATCGCAGGGGTTCATGACCACGCCGCGGACGGTGGGACGGATGCCCATGTGACGGGTGCGGCCGGCCTTACCAATGCGGACGTTCTCGTGGTCGGTGTTGCCCACGGTGCCGATGGTGGCTTTCGCATCCATGGGAACCTTGCGGACTTCACCGGAGGGCAGACGTACCTGAGCGTACAGGCCTTCCTTGGCCATCAGCTGGGCACTCATGCCAGCGGAGCGAACCATCTGGCCGCCGCGGCCGGGCTTGATCTCCACATTGTGGATCAGCGTACCAACGGGGATGGACTTAATGGGCAGCGTGTTGCCGGGCTTGATGTCGGCAGTCTCGCTGGAGATCACGGTATCGCCCACCTTCAGGTCCAGAGGAGCCAGAATGTAGCGCTTCTCGCCGTCCGCGTAGTTCAGCAGGGCGATGAAGGCGCTGCGGTTGGGGTCGTACTGAATGCTGGCAACCTTCGCGGGGATGTCCACCTTATCGCGCTTGAAGTCGATAATGCGGTACTTGACCTTATTGCCGCCGCCCTGATGGCGAACGGTGATCTTGCCCTGCGCGTTGCGGCCGGCGTTCTTCTTCTTGTACTCGAGAAGGGACTTTTCCGGCTTAGTAGAAGTGATTTCCTCGTACGTCAACACCGACATAAAGCGGCGAGCGGGCGAGGTCGGCTTATAAACTCGAATAGCCATTGATTCTTGTCCTCCCTGCTTTATTCGGCCATGCCCTCAAAGAACTCGATGGTCTTGGAGTCTTTGGTGAGGGTCACATACGCCTTCTTGATTTCCGGGGTGCGGCCGGCGGTGCGTCCCTGCCGCTTCATCTTGCCCAAGGTGCGCAGGGTGTTGACCTTGTCCACCTTGATGCCCTTGAAGATGCTTTCCAGAGCCAGCTTGATTTCGGTCTTGTTGGCGCTGGGGTGCACTTCGAACACGTAGCGCTTATCGGCGAAGCCGTCGTAAGAGGCCTCGGTCAGCACCGGGCGAAGGATAACGTCATGGGGATTCTTCATGCATATACCTCCTCTACGCCTTTGAGAGCGTCCTTGGTGAGGATGATCTTGCCGGCCTTCAGAATGTCGTACACGTTCAGGGTGTTGACATAAGAGGTTTCCAGCTTTTCAATGTTGCCGGCGGCGCGCAGGATGGTCTCATCCCGGCCGGGCAGCACCAGCATGGTGGTGTTCTTGGTCTCGAAATTGCCCAGGAACTTGGCCATCAGCTTGGTCTTGGCTTCCGCCAGCTTGATTTCGTCCACAACGATGATCTCACCGGCGTTCAGCTTGGAGGTCATGGCGCTCTTGAAAGCAAGGCGGCGGACCTTCTTGGGAACGTTGATGACGTAATCGCGGGGCTTGGGAGCAAACACGACGCCGCCGTGCTTGAACTGAGGCGCGCGGTTGCCATGGTGACGCGCGTTACCGGTTCCCTTTTGACGGTAGATCTTACGACCGCCGCCACGAACCTCACCGCGGGTCAGAGCGCTCTGCGTGCCCTGACGCTTGTTGGCCAGAATGGAGCGAACGACCAGATGCATAGCGGCGGTATTGATGGGGGCCGCGAAGATTTCTTCGCTCAGCTCCACTTCGCCGATGGCCGCGCCTTCCATGTTATACAGTGCAGTCTTAGGCATGGTGTACTTTCCTCCTTTTAAGCCTTGCAGGTGTTGCGGACCAGCAGCAGGCCGCCGTTCGCGCCGGGCACCGCGCCCTTAATGAGGAGCAGGTTGCGTTCCTCGTCCACCTTGACGATCTCAAGGTTCTGGACGGTCACGCGCTCCACGCCGAAGTGGCCGGGCATGTGCTTGTTCTTGAAAACGCGGGACGGATCGGAGTTAGCGCCCATGGAACCTACGCCACGGTGATACTTGGAACCGTGGGCCATGGGGCCGGTGTGCTGATTCCAGCGCTGGATGACGCCGCTGAAGCCGTGGCCCTTGCTCACGCCGCTCACGTCGATGCGTTCACCAGCCGCGAACTGGGAAACGGTCAGCTCGCTGCCCACTTCCAGCTCAGCCGCATTGTCCAGCTTGAGCTCCCGCAGATAGCGGGTGGGGGCGACGCCAGCCTTCTTGAAGTGGCCAGTCATGGGCTTATTGACCAGCTTCTTGGCGCGGTTTTCCGCGTAGGTGTCAAAGCCCACCTGAACAGCCTCGTAGCCGTCGGATTCGATGGTTTTCTTCTGCACCACCTTGCAGGGGCCGGCCTCCACCACGGTCACGGGTACGAGGCGGCCATCATCGGTGAAAACCTGCGTCATGCCGATTTTCTTGCCTACGATCGCTTTCTTCATGATGTCGTAACCTCCTGCATTAGTTGTTAAGCTTGATTTCGATCTCGACGCCGGCAGGAAGATCCAGCTTCATCATGGCATCGACCGTGCGGGGATTGGGGTTGTGGATGTCGATCAAGCGCTTATGAGTGCGCATTTCGAACTGCTCACGGCTATCCTTGTACTTGTGGGGGGCACGCAGGATAGTGACGATCTCCTTCTCCGTCGGCAGTGGAATGGGGCCCGATACCTTCGCGCCCGTCCGCTTCGCGGTTTCCACGATCCGCTCGGAGGACTGATCGATCAGGTTGTGCTCGTAAGCCTTCAGCTTGATACGGATTTTCTGGTTGGCCATTTTCGTTCCTCCTTGATATTCGTCTCAAGTACACCGCGCCGGGTGTGTCCATCGGCCGCTTTTACTTGGGCGCAAGCCGTTCCGGGGTTTTAGCCCCTTCTCAGCAGCGCCCTTTCAGGCTGCCGTTGCACCGCCTCCGCAGTGTCTCAAGTCCGTCGCCCGATTGAACGAGCTGGTCCACGATAATTACCCGCCATGGCCATGGCGGCAACTTACCGCTTCATCCCTAAACAGACAGCTTCAGTAGTATACCTCAAACCTCCGTCGATTGCAAGTCTTTTTTCAAATTTTCTGATAAAATTTTTCATTCTTCATCCCCCTCAAAGTCCGCATTTTCCCGCCTTACCAAAGTTCCATATGAACACGTTTCCGTGTGTATCCATTCTCCTGTTCAACCATTCCGTTTTTCCTGTTTTTCCTTTCTTCCATATATAAAAAACCACGAACGCCGCATCGCACGTCCGTGGTTTTGATTTCTGCTTCAGTTTCCCAGATAAGCCCGACGAACGCTGTCGTCGTGCAGCAGATCGGAAGCAGAGCCTTCGTTGACGATCTTGCCGGTTTCCAGCACGTAGGCGCGGTCGGCAATGGAAAGCGCCATCTGCGCGTTCTGTTCCACCAGCAGAATGGTGGTTCCGGCCCGTTTCAGTTCCCGGATGATATCGAAGCTCTGCTCCACCAGAATAGGAGCCAGACCCATCGAAGGCTCGTCCATCATCATCAGCTTGGGCTTGCTCATCAGAGCGCGACCCATGGCCAGCATCTGCTGCTCGCCGCCGGACAGGGTGCCCGCCACCTGCTTGTAGCGTTCCTTCAGCCGTGGAAAGTGATCGTACACATTTTCAATGGATTCTTCCAGTTCGGAATTGGGACGGGTATAGCCGCCCATCTCCAGATTTTCCAGCACTGTCATCTGCAGGAAAATGCGCCGTCCTTCCGGGCAGAGCGCCATCCCCTTGGAGACGATCTTATCAGCGGGCCCCCCCACGATATTCTGATCGTGCAGCATGATGCTGCCGCGGTGGGGCGTCAGCAATCCGGCAATGGTGTTCAGCGTGGTGGATTTGCCCGCGCCATTGGCACCGATCAGGGTCACGATCTCCCCTTCGTTCACCTCGAAGGAGACCCCCTTGATGGCGTGGATGCTGCCATAATAAACGTGGAGATTATCCACCTTCAGCAGAGTGTTGCTCATACCCCGCCCTCCTTCTTCTTGCCCAGATAGGCCTCGATGACCGCCGGGTCGGACTGGATCTGCTCCGGCGTGCCCTTGGCGATGATGGAACCGTAGTTCAGCACCGCGATACCCTCACAGATGCCCATGACCAGCTTCATGTCATGTTCGATCAACATGATCGCGATCTGGAAGGTGTCGCGAATTTTCAGGATGTTCTCCATCAGCTCCACCGTTTCAGAGGGGTTCATGCCCGCCGCAGGCTCGTCCAGCAGCAGCAGCTTGGGCGAGGTAGCCAGTGCGCGGACGATCTCCAGCCGCCGCTGCGCGCCGTAAGGCAGCGAGCCCGCCGTGGTGTCCGCCAGATCCTGCATATCGAAGATGGACAGCAGCTCCAGCGCCTTTTCGTGCATCAGCTTTTCTTTTTTCCAGTAATTGGGCAGACGCAGGATGCCCGTACCCATGCCGTAGCGCATCCGATTGTGCAGGCCGATCTTCACGTTATCCTCCACGCTCATTTTGTTGAACAGGCGGATATTCTGGAAGGTACGGGCAATGCCCGCCTTGTTGACCTGAATGGTGTTCATGCCCGCGGTGTCCTTGCCGTCGATCAGGATGGTGCCGGTGGTGGGCTGATACACCTTGGTGATCAGGTTGAAGATCGTGGTCTTGCCAGCGCCGTTGGGGCCGATCAGGCCGGCGATCTCCGTACGGCCGATGATCATGTTGAAGTCGTCTACGGCCTTCAGGCCGCCGAATTCCACACCCAGATGCCGGGCGTCCAACACAGGACGGGTGCCCAGATCGCGCTCGGGAATGATCGCGTCGCTGGGGAAAGGAACCATGGTAGTGCGTTCTCTTTCAGTCATTGCTCGGCCTCTCCTTTCTCTTCCCGGCTCAGACGGGCTTTGACCATGGCAAGCCACTGCTTGGAGCGTTCGCCGTTGGTCACCAGCATGACCACGATCAGCACGATAGCGTACACCAGCATACGGTAGTCATTGAAGGAACGCAGCAGTTCCGGCAGAATGGTCAGCAGCGCCGCGGCGATCACGGAGCCGCGGATATTGCCGATGCCGCCCAGCACCACGAACACCAGTACCAGAATGGAGGTGTCGAATTTGAACTTGCTGGCGGTGAAGGTGGAGAAGTTCATGCCGAACAGGGTGCCCGCCATACCCGCCAGCACAGCGGAGGTCACAAAGGCCATCAGCTTGTATTTGGTCACGCTGATGCCCACACTTTCCGCGGCAATGCGGTTGTCCCGCAGGGCCATCATGGCCCGGCCGGAGCGGCTGTTGATCAGGTTCAGCACCACGATCAGGGTGAACATGATGAGGCAGAAACCCATGGTAAACGTCGAAATGCGGGTAAGTCCCTGCGCACCCTGAGGGCCATTCACGATCAGCTTGCCGGGCAGAGAGGGATTGTTGAAACCGAAGTACAGCTGCCCTGCATCGTTAGAAACATACACGCAGTTCAGCACGTTGCGGATGATCTCACCGAATGCCAGCGTCACGATGGCCAGATAGTCGCCCTGCAGCCGCAGCACGGGCACGCCTACGATCACGCCCATGATACCGGCGAACACGCCGCCTGCCAGCATGCCCAGAATCAGCCGCACGGTGGGGTCGGCAATGCCGTCCTGCGTCGCCATGCAGAAGATAGCGCCCGCGAACGCGCCCACGGACATAAAGCCCGCGTGACCCAAGCTCAGTTCGCCGGAAATACCAACCACCAGATTCAGGGAGACCGCCATCACGATGTACACGCAGATGGGCACCAGCTGTCCCTTCAGGGAGCGGCTGATCATGCCCGCATTCTGCAGGAGGGTCACGGCGACAAAGGCGACGATCACGATCAGATAAGTGATCAGATTATTGACAAAGGTACTGTTCCGCTTCTTTTTCATCTCGTCCGCCCCCTTACACCTTTTCACGGATCTTCTTGCCCAGAAGTCCGGCGGGCTTCACCAGCAGGATCACAATCAGAATGGCGAACACGATGGCGTCGCCCACTTACGTGGAAATGTATCTCTTGACGAAGATATCGATAAATC
>ENA-UOJJ01005610-UOJJ01005610.1-human-gut-metagenome-genome-assembly--contig:-CS66-NODE-5610-length-10446-cov-4.312097_pt1 | contig 10446 bp, 10 predicted proteins | sample MGYA00242343_ERZ723890 | MGnify/ENA metagenome assembly ERZ723890 | reverse complement strand
GCTCGGCGCTGTGGAGGATTCCTTCCGCGCGAAGGGAAAGAGCGTGGCCGCCGTTACGTTTTTCAATCCCCTGCGTCTGCCGTGGATCATCCCCGGAACGGACGGCCACCGGCACAACAACATGCCCGGCATAGCGAAGGATATACCGCTTTATGAGCGGATGCTCGCGCTCGGCTACCGCGAGGCGGCGACCGAAATGGCGATGTATCTCGATCTTGCGGCGTTTGCGTACCCCGCCGCGATGGAAGAACGCGCGGCGAAAATGGCCGCGCAGGGCTACACCGTAGACTGGTATAAAGAGGGCGTCCACCGCGGCGTGGACGAGATGGTAGCGTCGCTCGGCAATCCCATGTGGGACGCGGAGATCCCCGCCGCGGCGCACGGCGGCATGCGACTTCTCGTCGGTCTCTCCGGCGACACGGTCGCGGGCTTCACCGGCCCGGTGTACCCGGAGCCGATAGGCCGCGGGTACTTTGCGGGCATTGCCGTGGAGGAACGATACCGCGGCCACGGGCTCGGCAAGCTTCTCTTCTACCGGCTCTGCCGCGCGGAGAAGGAATGCGGCGCGCAGTATATGTCCCTCTTCACCGGAATCGACAACCCGGCGCAGAACATCTATAAGGAAGCCGGATTCACGCCGCGGCGGTATTTCGCCGTGATGATAAAGGAGCTGAAGCTATGAGCAAAACGATATTGGCCGTCGGTGCGCACATCGGCGATATGGAGCTGACCTGCGGCGCGCTGCTTGCCGCGAATGCCGTGCACGGGGGACGCAGCGTGACGCTCGCGCTCACCGCCGGGGAGAAGGGCGCGCCTGCCGGAGCAGACGTCGCCGAATACCGGAAAAGCAAGATCGCCGAGGCGGAGGCCTTCGCCGCCGAGCTCGGGGGCGAGGCGATCGTGCTCGGCTATCCGGACGGGCTGCTGCCGGATAACGACGAGGCGCGCTTCGCCGTGTGCGATGTCATCCGCCGCGTAAAGCCCGATATTCTCATCACCCACCACGCCCACAGCATGCACAAGGACCACGCGGCGTGCCGCCGCATCGTGACGGACGCCTGGTTTTATGCCGCCATCGAGGGCTTTGAGCGCGATCTTCCCCGCCACTTTGCCCGCCATCTGTACTATGCGGAAAACTGGGAGGATGCCGAGGGCTTCCAGCCCTATGTCTATCTCGACGTGTCCGACGGCTTCGCACTCTGGGAAAAGGCCATCGAGCACCACTGGTTCGCCGTACACAGCACGAGCTTTCCCTACAAGGAATACTATTCCCATCTCAAGCGTCTGCGCGGCATCGAGGGGCGGAAGGGGTACTGCGAGTGCTTTATGATCCCCGCCGAGCAGATGCGCATCGTCAAAAAACTGGAGGATGAGTGAATGACCGACATCGGAAAACTGGCCACCGAGCAGCGCAACGCCGCTTCGGAGCACATCGACCGTCTGCCGACGCTCGATATGGTCCGGCTCATCAATAACGAAGATAAAAAGGTCGCCGGAGCGGTCGAGACGGTGTGCCCGCAGATCGCCGAAGCCATTGACGGCATCTACGCGCGGATGCAGCGCGGCGGGCGGCTCATCTATACCGGCTGCGGCACATCCGGCCGTCTCGGCGTGCTCGACGCCGCCGAATGCCCCCCGACGTACTCGACCGACCCGGAGCGCGTCCGCGCGGTGATCGCGGGCGGGTACGGCGCGATGTTCGCCGCTGTCGAGGGCGCGGAGGATGACCGCTCTCTCGGCGCAAACGATTTAAAGGCGCTGCATCTGACGGAGGACGACAGCGTTGTCGGCATTGCCGCGAGCGGGCGGACGCCGTATGTGCTCGGCGCGCTTGACTACGCGAAAAGCGTAGGCGCGCTTACGATCGCAGTCACGTGCTGCCCCGGCTGCGAGGCCGAGGCGCATGCCGACATTGCCATCTCTCCCGCGCCGGGGCCGGAGGTCATCACCGGCTCCACGCGCATGAAGAGCGGCACGGCGCAGAAAATGATACTGAACATGCTCTCCACCGGCGTGATGGTGAAGCTCGGCAAGGTCTACGGCAACCTCATGGTGGACGTGAAGGCCTCAAACGAAAAGCTGCGCGAGCGGTGTGTGCGCATCGTGCGCCAGGCGACCGGCGCGGAGGACGCCGCGGCGCGCGCGGCGCTTATCGAGACGAACTACGCCTGCAAACCGGCCATCGTCATGCTGCTGCTCGGCGTGGACAAGACCGGGGCGGAAACGCTGCGCCCGCGCGCGCACGGCCGGGTCGCCGCGGCGCTGGAGGGCTGCGCATGGCATTTCTCCGTTGTGAGATCGCCTCGGAATCGCTGCGCATGGCGACGGCGGTGGACGTGATATTGCCCGATAAGGGCGAACTTTCCGAGGTCAAAACGCTTTACCTTCTGCATGGCCTGACGGACGACTGCACCGGCTGGACGCGCTATACCGCCGTGGAGCGGTATGCGCGCGAGCGCGGTCTCGCCGTTGTGCTTCCGGAGGTGCAGCGCAGCTTTTATACCGATATGGCATACGGCCTGCCGTATTTCACCTATGTCTCCGAAGAGCTGCCCGCCGTGTGCCGCCGGATGTTCGGCCTTGGCGCGGCGCGGGAGCAGAATTATATTTTCGGCCTTTCCATGGGCGGGTACGGCGCAATGAAATGCGCGCTCACTTACCCCGACCGCTACGCGGGCGCGGCGAGCTTTTCGGGCGTCTGTGATCTGCGCCGGACGGTCGAGCGCCGCTCGATCTCCCTGCATGAATCGGAGATCGCTGCCATTTTCGGCGAAGAAAAAGCCGTTCCGCCGAAGGACGATCTCTTCGTCCTGGCGGAACGGCTCTCCGGAGAGGCTCCGGGACTGTATCTGTCCTGCGGAGAGCAGGACGGGCTGTACGCGGCAAATGAGCGCTTTTCCGCGCATCTCGCGTCGCTCAGCCTTGCGCACCGGTTTGACCATTGGCCGGGCGCGCACACCTGGGACTTCTGGGATACATCGCTGCGCGCGGCGCTCGCGTACTTTTTTGATTAAAGCGTGATCTTCCCCAATACCGCGCCGTGCCGCGCGCCGGTGGCGCCGGGCGCGTTGCTGCACCGGGCGAAGATCGCCTCGTTTGCGAGCACCGCGAACGCGACCGCTTCCTTGGCGTCGCCGTCAAAGCCGAGATCCTCGTTTGTGAGCACGCGCACGTCGGGGAGCGCCGCGGCGATATCCGCCATGAGCGTGCCGTTGCGGCTGCCGCCCCCGCCGACAATGAGCCGCGCGGGGCGCACGGCGCAGAAATCGCGGATCGCCGCGGCAATCGTCTGCGCGGTGAAGTCCGTGACGGTGGCGAGAATGTCGGCGTCCGGGAGAGAAAGCTCTTTCGCCGCGGCGAAAATGCCGTCCACGAACGCCGCGCCGTAATGCTCGCGGCCCGTCGTTTTCGGCGGGCGGCGGGAGAGATAGGGATCGCGCATGAGCTGCGCGAGCAGCGCTTCGCTCACGCGGCCGGAAGCCGCCATCGCGCCGTTCGCGTCATAGCGCTTTTCGCCGTTCGTGATGCGCGCGATGGCCGCGTCGATGAGCATATTGCCCGGCCCGGTGTCGAATGCGGTCACATCCGGGAGCGCGCACCCCGCCGGGAGCAGCGTGATGTTCCCGATGCCGCCGATATTCTGGAGCGCCGTGTGCTCGGTCTCGCTGCGGTAGAGAAGAAACTCCGTATACGGCACGAGCGGCGCGCCGAGCCCGCCCGCGGCCACATCGCGCACGCGGAAATTGCCCACGACCGGGCAGCCGAAGCGCTCGGCAAGCACCGCCTCCTCGCCGAGCTGGAACGTGCTTGCGAAGGTGCGCGAGAGGTATTCTTCTTTTTCCGGAATGTGCCAGAACGTCTGGCCGTGGCTGCCGATGAGATCAATGTCGGAGAGCTTTGTGCCGGTCTGCGCACAGAGCGCCTCGCCCGCCTCGCAGAAAAGCTCGCCGAGCAGGAAATTCATCCGGCAGAAGTCCGCTGCCGAGGCCGGCCCGCCTCCGGCAAGACGCAGGATCTCCGCGCGCACTTCGTCCGAAAACGGCACGAAGCAGAAGCCGAGCTGCTCTGCGCGCGTTTGCGTGCCATAGCCCGTGATGCGAACGAGTGCGGCGTCCACGCCGTCCGCCGATGTGCCGGACATGAACCCGATCACGAGCCGCGACGGTTTTTCCCACAGCGTTTTCAGGGGATGTTCCATACTAGTGAAGCCTCCCGTTTTTCTTACATTCTGTGAAAAGTTTACTTCCTGTCCGCCGCTTTGTAAAGGGGTGTTTTTATGATCCGATTCGGCATTGACAGCGCGGAGCTTGCCGCGCATATCCCCGGCCGTGCCGCGCTCGTCACCGCGCCCTCCGGCCGCAGCGCCGATAACCGCAGCAGCATCGATGTTTTGAAGGAGGTCTGCGATCTCCGGCTCCTGCTCGCGCCGGAGCACGGCGTCCGCGGCGACAAGGCCGCGGGCGAGGTGTTCTCTGACAGCGTCGACGCGCCCTCCGGCCTGCGCGTAAAGAGCCTGTACCGCCCCGGCTCCAAGCACCTGACGCGCGAAACGGCTTCGGAATTTGATACGCTCGTCTACGATATTCAGGACGTCGGCTGCCGGTACTATACATTCATTTCCACGCTCAAAAATCTGTTGTTCGACTGCGCGGAATACGGCAAGCGCCTCGTTGTGCTCGACCGTCCCGACCCGCTGGGCCGCACTGCCGAGGGCGTCGTGCTCGAGAAGGGCATGGAGAGCTTCGTCGGCTGCCATACGATCCCGCCGCGCTACGGCATGACCTGCGGCGAGTTTGCCCGCATGGTGGATGCGGAGGAGCATATTGGCTGCGCGCTGGACATTGTGCGCTGCGAGGGGTATGATCCCCGTGTGAGCTTCCCCGGCTGGGGGCGGCCGTGGGTCATGCCGAGCCTTGCGATGCCGCGATATGAAACGGCGCTGCTGTATCCCGGCACCTGCCTTCTGGAGGGGACGAACCTCTCCGAAGGGCGCGGCACGGCGGACCCGTTCGCGCTGATCGGCGCGCCGTTTATCGACGCGGAAGCACTCTGCCGGGAATTCGATTCTCTCGCGCTGCCGGGGCTGGCTGTGACGCCGGCGTACTTCACGCCCACGGCCTCCAAGCACGCCGGGACGCTCTGCGGCGGTGTGCACCTTCACGTGATGGACGCCGCGGCGCTCCGCCCGACGGAGCTCGGTCTTCGGCTGCTCGCGCTCGTGCGGGACATGTACCCCAACGACTTCACCCTTCTCCCGCCCGTCCGGGCGGACGGGCGGCCCTTCATCTCGCTGCTCGCCGGGCACCGGGAACTCGAGCGCCCCGGCTGGGACGCCGAGACACTCATCGCGCGCGCCCGGCGTGAGTGCGCGGCATTCGCCGAGCGACGGAGACCCTACCTTCTCTACGAATAAGGAGGAAAATTTATGGACATTCGGGAAAAAATCGGACAGCGGCTGGTGTTCGGCTTCCCCGGGACAACGATCCCGGCGGAGTTTTCCGCGCTGGTGCGCGAATATAAGATCGGAAACGTCATCCTCTTCCGGTACAACATCGAAAGCCTGCCGCAGCTCGCGCGGCTGTGCGCCGATATTCAGGAGCTTGTCCGCGGCGCGACCGGACACGATGCCTTTATCACCATCGACCAGGAGGGCGGCATGGTGACACGCCTTCCGTGGGACGCGGTGAACGTCCCCGGCAGCATGGCGCTTGCCGCGACCGGAAAGCCGGAGAACGCGGTCCTCGCCGCGGAGATCACGGCGCGGCAGCTGCGCGGTGTCGGCGTGAACTTCAATCTCGCGCCCGACCTCGACGTAAACTCCAACCCTATGAACCCTGTGATCGGCGTGCGCAGCTTCGGCGACGATCCGGAGCGGGTGGCGCTCTTTGGCGCAAAGGCTGTGGAGGGATACAAAAATGGCGGTATGCTCTGCTGCGGCAAGCACTTCCCTGGCCACGGCGACACCGCCGTGGACTCGCACATCGGGCTTCCGCGCATCGAAAAGACGCTTGCGGAGCTGGAATCATGTGAGCTCATCCCGTTCCGCGCGGCAATCGAGGCGGGCATCCCCGCCATTATGAGCAGTCACATCCTCTTTCCGAACATTGAGCCGGACGGTATTCCGGCCACGATGTCGCGCACGATCATGCACGGCCACCTGCGTGAAACGCTGGGCTTTGATGGGCTCATCCTCAGCGACTGCATGATAATGGACGCCATCCGGCGGCATTACGGCACGGCGCACGGCGTTGTGGAGGCAATGCGTGCGGGCGTGGATATGGTGTTCGTTTCGAGCAATGCCGATCTCCAGCGCGAGAGCGCTGCCGCGGCGCTCGCCGCCGCCGAGAGCGGCTCGATCGACGCGCGGGAGCTGGACGGGTCTGCGGAGCGCATCCTCCGTGCCAAGGAGCAGTGGATACATCCCGCCGAGCCGGAGAGCGCCGGCCGTGCCGAGGACTTCGCCGCCGCCGCGCGCATGGCGCGCGAGGCGGTCACTGCGGTGCGCGGCAAGGCGTGCCGGGCAAGCGAAAAGACGTTTTTCTGCGGCTGCGCCGATTACCGCATGACGCAGGCCTCAAACGCCGACCCGGAGGCGAAAGCGTTCCCGGAGTATATGGGCGCGCGTTTCGGAGCGAAATTCGCCGTCTGCTCCAAGGACCCGGACGAGAAGGAGATCGCGGATCTCGTCAAATGCGCGGACGGAGCGGGAAATATCATCTTTTCCTCCTGCAACGCGCACCTCTTCCGCGGCCAGCTCGCTCTCGCGGCGGCGCTCGCCGAAAAGGGCGTGCCGATGACCGTGGCGGCGCTTCGCAACCCCTACGATCTTCCGCTCATGCCCGAAAATGCGGCGCTGCTCGCGGCATTCGATTATTCGAGAGATTCTCTCGCCGCGCTCGCGGACGTATTCTCCGGCGGAGACTGCTGCGGCGTGATGCCCGCGGCGCTGTGAGGTGAGAGATATGTTTGTTGTCGGTATTGACGGCGGCGGGACAAAGACCCGCGTGGCCGTCTGCGCGTCGGACGGGACACTGCTCCATAGAGAAACGCTCGGCGCCTTCAACCTTTCCGCCGTCGGCGAGGACGGCTTCCGCCGCCGCGTGGGGGAGATCCTCACGCTCTGCGGCGATATGCGCGCCTGCGGCGCGCTGTGCGTCGGCGGCGCGGGAGCCTCCGGCGCGGCGATGGGGGAGATACTGCGCGCGGAGCTTGCTGCGCACGGCTTTGCCGGAAAGCTCCTTCTCTGCGGCGACCATGAGATCGCGCTCGCAGGCGCGATGCAGACGCCGGGGTGCGTTCTCATCGCGGGAACGGGCTCAATCTGTTACGGCAAAAACGCCGCCGGAGAGCATTTTCGCTGCGGCGGCGGCGGGCACATCATCGACGATCCCGGCAGCGGCTACGCGCTCGGCCGGGACGCGCTTGCCGCAGCGCTCCAGACCGAGGACGGCCGTCTTTCGGAAAATGCGCTCCACGGCGAGGTAATGGACACTGTCGGCGGCAGCGGCATTCAGGGCATATTTGATTTTGTCTATTTCTCCCGCCGCGGCAAGGGCGACATCGCCGCGCTCGCGCCGCTCGTGCTGCGATGCGCGGCGCAGGGGGACGCGGTCAGCCTTGATATTCTCCGCCGCGGCGCCGCCGAGCTTGCCCGCCTTGTCTCGGCGGTCATGGGAAAACTCGGTCTTGAAAACGGCTCGCCGTGCGCTCTCGCGGGCGGGCTGCTCGCGGAGGACAACGTGTACCGCCGCGCGGTGTGCGCGGCGCTCGCACCGTTCTGCCGTCCGGCGGCCCCGGAGCACGACGCGCTCTTCGGCGCGGTGCAGCTCGCGCTCGCCGCGATACAGTGAACAGAAAAACCCGGCTCTTCGGAAACGATCCGAAGAGCCGGGTTTTCTATATGCGGTTTCAGTACAGCGTCTCGGGGTACATACCCTCGGCGGTGAGCTTGCGGAGCATAGCGGCGGTCGTGGCGCGGTCCTCGTGGTACGTCATGCCGAACCACGCTTCCTCGGTCGTGTAGGCGTCAACGTGCATCGACCCTTCGCGGAGCATGTCGCCGACCATCGTCGGCAGCAGGCACTCGCTCTTGAGCTCTCTGCCCGCCTCGGAGCGGAGGAACGTATGGAAGTAGGTCTCCATCTCGTCGAGCGCCCACGGCGTGAAGCCCCAGAAGTTCATCGATACCGGGCTTTCGCCGTCAAGCGCGACGCCCTCCTCGGAATCGGCGAACGAGCGGATGGAGCCGTCCGGCGCCTTGCCGATCTTGAACGTCTCTTTTACGGCGGTCATCTCGCCGCCGTCGATGCGGCATACGCCGCGCGTCACGGTGCCGAAATCGCTTACGGTGTTGCGCAGCTTGTAGGCGACCATACAGCCGCGGCCCGGTTCCGGGTGCTTTTCAAGCGCTTCGTACATCAGCGTGAAGGCGCCGGGGCCGTAGTAATCGTCGGCGTTCACCACGGCAAACTTGCCGGTGATCACGTCCTTGCCGCTGAGTACGGCGGGGACGGTGCCATAAGGCTTCGTGCGGCCTTCCGGAACGGTGAACCAGTCCGGCAGCGCGTCAAAGCTCTGGAAGGCGTAATCCACGTGCGCCTTTCCTTCGAGCCGCTCGCCGCACACGGCGCGGAAGTCCTCCAGCATCTGCGGCTGGAGAATGATGACGAACCGGTCAAATCCGGCGCGCTGCGCGTCGTGAATGGTGTACTCCATGAGGATCTCTCCGCCGGGGCCGACCTTTTCGATCTGCTTCGCCCCGCCGTAGCGCGAGGCGAGCCCCGCGGCCATGATAACGAGTGTTGCGGACATGAAAGTTCTCCTTTCGCTGCAAAATCGGATGAGGATATCAATAAGCGCTTATTTCAAGACTTGCGTCGTCCTGACCTTTTTCGATGGACCGGATCTCGGCGTAATACCCGTAATCGTCGTTCACGCGGACGTATACGCGCTCGCCGGCCTTGTGGCCGATCACCGCCGCGCCGAGCGGGGACTCCTTGCTGATGAGCCCTTCGAGAGCGTTCTGCCGGAGCGTTGTCACGAACCGGACGGTCATCTCCTCGTCGTCATCCTCGAGATACAGCACGACGCGGTCAAAGAGACCAACTTCGTCGGCGCCGGACTTCGCGTCGATCACAACGGCGGAGGCGAGCATCTGCTTGAGATAGCGGATGCGGCTCATATTCTTGCGCTGCTCGGCCTTGGCAGCCTTATACTCAAAATTTTCACTCAGATCGCCGAACGAGCGGGCGACCTTCACATCCTCGAGGATCTTCGGCATGAGCACTTCCTCGCGCTCGCGGAGCTCCTCGCGCATTTTCTGCATATCAACGGCAGTCAGTTCGTCATGCATGGTGTTTATTTGGCCTTCTTTCCGTTAAAGCACCGCCGGATGCTCTCCTTCGTGGGGAAGAGGAACGGCGTGGTGTCCGTGTAGGCGTTGTACCCGCGCATGAGCACCGGGAAAACATTGACGTCCTCATACATTGCCAGCAGCAGACCGCACAGGCTGAAAGTGGTGGCGCACCACGGATCAAAGTTCGCCGCCGGGATGAGTAGCAGACAGAAAAAGAGCATCGCCCAAACACTCGGATGGCGGCAGAGAGCGTAGGCTCCCGTCGTCACGAGATCCTTTTCCCACCAGCGTTTTTTGGGGTCCTTGCGCTTCCAGTTCGTGCGCCCGCCGGCGATGAGGGTGAGATATATGAGCAGCGCGAAAAAGCCGAGCGCCAGTACACCGGCGATGATGCGTACCGCTGCGGGCAGGGAATTGGCCTCCGAAAGGCCGGGCAGGACGGTGCTGAAAAACGCGAGACCGATCAGACCGGCACCGACGGTGTGGAGCGACTGCATGCGGTCGTTGTTGTGTGAGGTATTGTTGAGATCGTAGAGAATGATGCTGACATAGCCCAGCACGCCGCAGACGATGGGGCTCAAACCATCAAAGAGCATAGGGGTTCTCCTTTTCTATCAAGGCGGATTTATCCCTATTACTATACCATATTCTGCCGGAGAAAAGCAATACGGGAACAAAGTATCTCGTCCGGCACGCTGCGGGCGAGAGCGCGGTTGGTGTAGCGCGGATCGTCCGTCACTTCGCGGTATACATGCAGCCAGTCCGGGAGCGGCAGAGGCTCATCCTCGCTTTGCAGCTCGCATTCGCAGAAGGCGCGGTCGCGCCAGAAGGGGAAAACATCGATCTCCAGCGTGTGCCCTTCAAAGGGCACAAGATAGCGCGTCTTTTCGATCGTGCGCAGCGCCTCGTCGCGCTCGGAGAGGAGCGCTTCAAACTCCGCGGCAGGGATCTCGTGCTCGCGCTCAATGCGCGTTACGGCGGTGACGCGCGTCTTTTCGGTATAGTAATACCGCGTTTCATCGCCGCAGCGGGCGCGGCGGATGCGGCGGCCCGCGGCGGGGGGGCCGGGGCGGGGGTAGACCGGCGCCATG
>ENA-UOJJ01005609-UOJJ01005609.1-human-gut-metagenome-genome-assembly--contig:-CS66-NODE-5609-length-10446-cov-8.005101_pt1 | contig 10446 bp, 7 predicted proteins | sample MGYA00242343_ERZ723890 | MGnify/ENA metagenome assembly ERZ723890 | reverse complement strand
CTCAGGGAAACACTACCAGTGGATTAGGTGTTGATAAAAATGAAGTAGAAGATACACTCTATGAACTTCTGGTAGGACAGTCTGATGTTGAGAAAACGATTGTCAAGGATGTAGTAGAAAATGTAGATTTGATACCATCCAATGTAAACTTGTCCGGTGCAGAAATTGAACTGGTTGGGATTGATAATAAAGAATACATATTGAAAGAGATCACAGATAAAATAAAGGACAATTACGATTATATCATCATTGATTGTCCACCATCTCTGAATATGCTTACCATTAACGCACTTACTGCTGCGACATCCGTTTTGGTACCGATTCAGTGTGAGTATTATGCACTGGAAGGTCTGTCACAGCTGATTCATACGATTGACCTGGTAAAGGACAGACTGAATAATGATCTGGAGATTGAAGGCGTTGTATTTACTATGTATGATGCCAGAACAAACTTATCTCTGCAGGTTGTAGAGAATGTAAAAGAAAATCTTCAGCAGAACATTTATAAGACAATTATTCCGAGAAATGTCAGACTTGCAGAAGCTCCAAGCTATGGACAACCGATCACTCTTTATGATCCAAGATCCACAGGAGCGGAAGCTTATCGCCTTCTTGCAGAAGAAGTGATCAACAGGGAGGTTGAATAATGGCCGTTAAGAAAAAAGGTCTTGGAAGAGGTCTGGATGCTCTTTTTCCAGAAAAGTCAGTAAAACCAGCAGAAAAGAAAACTGTACAGAAGCCTGTCGTGTCAGAAAGCAATTCATCTTTACAAGCTGGAACTGCGACAAGTGCTTCAGATGTGAAACCTGTTACACCAACAAACAATGCAGCACAGACAGCTTCCGCTGAGCCAAAGAAATCCGAAATGCTTGTAAAGATTTCGAAGGTTGAGCCAAATAGAACTCAGCCACGTAAGCAGTTTGATGAGGACGCTTTGGTAGAGTTATCAGAGTCCATCAAGCAGTTTGGTATCTTACAGCCTCTTCTGGTATCAGACAAAGGTGATTATTACGAGATCATCGCTGGTGAGAGAAGATGGAGAGCTGCCAAGCTTGCTGGTTTGAAGGAAGTTCCGGTAATCATTAAGGAATTTAATGATCAGCAGGTTGTGGAAATTTCTTTGATTGAAAACATTCAACGGGAAGACTTAAATCCAATTGAAGAAGCGATGGCTTATAAGCGCCTTATTGACGAGTTTAAGCTGAAACAGGATAATATTGCAGAACGTGTTTCCAAGAGCAGAACTGCAGTTACCAATTCCCTTCGTCTTCTGAAACTGGACGACAGAGTACAGCAGATGCTGATTGACGAAATGATTTCTGCTGGACATGCGCGTGCGATCCTTGCGATTACCGACAAGGAAAAGCAAGCCAGTGTAGCCATGAAGGTTTTTGATGAGAAATTAAGCGTTCGAGAGACTGAAAAACTGGTAAAACACATTGTGGAACCGCCGAAAAAGACTCCAAAACAGGTAAATACAGCAGAAGATGCGATTTATGAAAGCCTTGAGGAGAAAATGAAGGGAATTGTAGGAACCAGAGTTTTCATCCACAGGAAAAAGAACAATAAAGGTAAAATTGAAATTGAATATTATTCCAGAGATGAGCTGGAAAGAATCATTGAGTTGTTTGAGTCAATAAGATAAGGAGAGTGCATGAGCAGTATTTTTGACAGCTTGGGAATTGATCCGGGTATCATCACTATTTTACTGTTGATTCTGATCATCGTTCTGGCGGTGAATGTATTCAGCAGCAAAATGAGGCTTAGCCGGTTGGAACGTAAGTATAAAATGTTCATGAAGGGCAGCGACGCACAATCTCTTGAAAAAGTATTTGTTCGTAAATTTGCCCAGATTGACCGTCTTTACGAGGCAAAAGAGGATCATGAGCATGATATCAGCTTTATTAAACACCATCTGGAAACAATGTTCAGTAAGTATGGTGTTGAAAAGTATGATGCATTCGATGATGTAGGAGGTAAACTTAGTTTTGCATTTGCACTGCTGGATCAGGACAATTCAGGTGTTATTCTGAATGCAGTACACAGCAGAGACAATTGTTTCCTTTACCTGAAAGAAATCGTAAAGGGAGAATCGTATGTAATGCTGAGTCAGGAAGAACTGGAAGCCTTAAGAAAAGCTGTTAATTTTGGCTTGGAAAATATTGAAAAAGATGAGTAAATTGGTGATTGATGAGAATTGAGTTGATGAAAATGTTTCGCATGAAAAGGAAAATGAAAATCTATTAAAGAGGAAAAATTAACGAAATTTAACATAAAACGACAATATTGTTATAAAACAAAAAATAAATATCAATATTGTTATAGAAAGCACCCGTCGATTAACCAATCCATTTTTACAGCATAAATCAGTAATAAGCAATACAAAATATGGAAAAATAAAACAGATACTTACTAATAAATGTATCAGTACAGGAGGAAGACATGTTAGATATTAAATTTGTGAGAGAGAATCCGGAGATCGTAAAGCAGAACATCCGCAACAAATTCCAGGATAGCAAACTGGAACTGGTTGATAAGGTTCTGGAGCTGGATAAAGAGAACCGTGAGATCAAACAGGAAGTAGAGGCACTTCGTGCAGAGAGAAATAAAATTTCCAAACAGATCGGTGCTCTTATGGGCCAGGGCAAGAGAGAAGAAGCTGAGGAAGTTAAAAAACAGGTTGCAGCTTCCGGTGAGCGTATTGAGGAGCTTTCTAAGAGGGAGAAAGAAGTTGAAGAAGAGCTTCTGAAAGATATGATGGTTATCCCGAACATCATAGATCCGTCTGTACCGATCGGTAAAGATGACAGCGAGAACGTCGAGATTGAGAAATTCGGTGAGCCGGTTGTTCCGGACTTTGAAGTTCCATATCATACAGAAATTATGGAAGCTTTCGATGGAATCGATCTTGACAGCGCAAGACGTGTTGCAGGTAATGGATTCTACTATCTGATGGGAGATATCGCAAGACTTCATTCCGCAGTTATCGCATATGCACGTGATTTCATGATCAACAGAGGCTTCACATACTGTGTACCGCCTTTCATGATCAGAAGCAACGTTGTTACAGGTGTTATGAGCTTTGCTGAGATGGACGCTATGATGTACAAGATCGAGGGCGAGGATCTTTACCTGATCGGAACCAGCGAGCATTCCATGATCGGTAAATTTATCGACCAGATTATCCCAGAGGAAGAGCTTCCGAAAACTCTTACCAGCTATTCTCCATGCTTCCGTAAAGAGAAAGGTGCTCACGGACTTGAGGAGAGAGGTGTTTACCGTATCCATCAGTTTGAAAAACAGGAGATGATCGTAGTCTGCAACCCAGAGGATAGCAAAATGTGGTTTGACAAACTGTGGCAGAACACAGTAGATTTGTTCCGTTCTCTGGATATTCCGGTTCGTACACTGGAGTGCTGCTCTGGTGACCTGGCAGATCTGAAAGTGAAATCCCTGGATGTTGAAGCCTGGTCCCCAAGACAGAAGAAATACTTTGAGGTAGGAAGCTGCTCCAACCTTGGTGATGCACAGGCGCGTCGTCTGAAAATTCGTGTAAATGGAAAAGATGGCAAGAAATATCTTGCTCATACTCTTAACAACACCGTTGTTGCTCCGCCAAGAATGCTGATCGCATTCCTTGAGAACAACCTGAATGCTGATGGAAGCGTAAATATTCCGGTTGCTCTTCAGCCATACATGGGCGGAATGACAAAAATCGAGAAAAAGTCCAAATAATCGGACTTATAGAACAAGAAAAGTATAAAGTCCTATTGCTTGGACTTTGTACTAAAAATAGAAAAAGATATTAGATGAATGTATAACAATAAAAGTTATAAAATATTATCTGGAATCTGTTTTAAAGTGCTGTTATAAGATATTGGAACATTACATGTAAGCTACAGTCAGGGAGGTGATAGTGTGCACAGTTATTTAAGAACTGTTGGCTTTTCTAAGGTAAAGTCACGTAAAGAAATGCAGGAGATTATCCAGGATGTGATGAATACTTACGATGAAAAAATTGCAGTGGAGAATCATCCTGACGGTGTTTTTATACAATATTCCAAGAATTATGGCTGCGACTGTGGAATCACAGTTTGCGGACAGTATGATGAGGACAATGAGTTTCATGTGGAATATACATTCCCATTTTTTCGCGGCACAGGGATCACCAGCCAGGAGCATGTGATTGTGGAAAGACATGCAGAGAAAGAGTCTTACGCTGGTGCCTGCGATGACATGCGGCTGGGCGTGACCTTGATCTTTTATCTTCAGAACCCTGCTGAATATATGCTTGAGAAGTACAAAGGCAATATGCGGGAAGGACAGCCGCTGACCATTACCGGACTGGCGAGGGAAGGCAAGATCCTTTTCCCGGTTCAGAAGGATAAAGAGGCAGTGAAGGTAGAGCGGGAGCTGACCAAGAACCGCAACAATCTGATTGCAGCCGCCAGAAATGGCGACGAAGAGGCCATGGAAGATCTGACGATGGAGGATATGGACACCTACTCCATGATTTCCGAGCGTATTGTCACAGACGATGTGCTGACAATTGTGGATACCTGCTTCATGCCTCACGGAATCGAGTGCGACCAGTACAGTGTGATGGGTGAAATCGTGGATTTCGTGAATTTTAAGAACATTCTCACTGGTGAAGAACTGTGCCAGATGACCATCGACTGCAATGATATCCAATTTGACGTCTGCATAAACTGCGCAGACCTGCTGGGCGAACCAGCGGTCGGTCGCAGGTTTAAAGGATTGATCTGGCTACAGGGGCAGTTGCATTTCTAAATTCAATACTCTATATGAAATATGAGCCGTAAAATGCTGATGATTAAATTGCATTTTGCGGCTTTTTGATTAGTTTATTACTTAGAAGGGATGGTTTTTATGATTGGGAGAACCTCGGCGCGAAATCATGCATGCGCATGATTTCTGTGCATCGCGAAGTGTGTTACTGGTCACGGAGAGAACAGTAACGAATACAGATTGACAGCCTATCCAGCTAGGGCATATAATTATGACATATACACAAAAATATGTATAAAATTGCAAAATATCTGGTGACTATTTAATGTTCTATGGTTTTTGTAAAGATCTGAGATGGTGCTGGATCTGTAAATTAAGGTAACTATTCAGTAGGTAATATTTCGTGTAACTATGAAGGTACTGGACAGTTACAAATCAAGCATAAGTAACTGGGGAAACGAATGAGTAAAATAAGAACATATTTGTTGATTTCCTTCGGGGCGGCGTCTTTTCTGCTGGGAGGCTGTTCGGGGGCTTCGAAGACAGAGGCGGAAACGGCAGAAGAATCGGCGGTCGTAGAGTATAGCTGTATTTCCCATCCAGAGAGCGAAAATAAAATTTATGTTATTTTGAAGAATTATCACGGCGCTTACTGGGAAAAAGTGATTAATGGGATAACGGAAGCGGCGGCAGAAATGGACGAAGGGGTTTATCTGAGTGGGATTGACAATGAGACGGACATTTCCGGGCAGATCGGCTTGATGGATGAGGCTGTGAAGCAGGGGGCTGATGGGATCCTGCTGGCACCGGCGAATTCCAATTCTCTTATGGACAGCTGCAAGAACATCCGGGACAAGGATATTCCGCTGGTTTTGATTGATTCTTCCATTAACAGCAGTGAATTTGATGTCTGCTACATGACGGATAATATGGATGCGGGAGAAATGGCTGCTAAGAAAATGCTGGAGCCGAGGTCCGACGAGGTCAAATCCCCGTGGGCCCAAGTGGAAGCGGGCAGCAGGCGGTTGGCGGTTACTGCACAGGCCATGGTGAACCTGGTTTCTGTCTTCCTGGCCTATTTGACAAATTATGCCCCGGAGCAATGGGATGTTGCACAGGATATTCCCATTAATGGGGGAAGTATCAAGAAAGCACAGGCAGATGCCGGGAAGCTGCTGAAGGAAAATGGAAATATAAAAGGTATTTTTGGATGCAATAATACCTCTACAGTGGGAATCGTGAACACTCTTCTGGAGGAAGAAAGAACGGATGTGACTTTGGTTGGATTTGATCTGGCGGATGAAACCAGGGAGTTGATTCTGAATCCGGATTATCGCGCAGTCACAGTGCTTCAAAAGCAGGATCAGATGGGATATCTGGGAATGCTTTCTCTGGATTCCTTTATAAAAGGAGAAAAATCCGAACAGAAATATTTTGATACCGGAGTTACCATGGTGGATTCCGAATATCTTATGGAGAAAGATAGCCCATGAAAGATCGAAGAAAGAACAAGAGAAAAAGAAAAGTGCTGCTGATCTTATACCTGGGAATTTGTCTGGCTATTATTGTTGCGGCATATTTTCATCTTAGCAGAATTGCACGAAACTTTAATACACAGCATCTGGAATTGATTACTGGCCTGTATGCCGAGAAAATGAATGATTCCATGGAGTACCTTCAGAATTACGCCCAGGAGGATGTAAAAATGATCCAATCCATGGAAAATGCAGAACCAGAGAAACTTCTTCAGCGTCTGCAGAAGAACCTGGACCGGACCGCTTTCTGCAACATAGGATTCATTATGAATAATGGGGAAATATATGGAAGTGACTGCGCCGTTTCTGATATTAAGAAGAATCAGCTGGATGAATTGGCGCTGGCTTTGGATACCTCATTTAATTCAGATCCTTATCAATCCAGTGAAACAGGAAATATGATCATGACTGTTTTTGTACCGGTAGAGGATTCTTCACAGATCCATAATCTTTATGTGTCTATTATGATCGAAAAACTCAGACATCTCGGGGATTATGAGCTGCTGCAGGACAAGATCAGCATTCATCTTATAAAGGCGGATTCTGAAAATTTTATTACTTGTATCAGCGATAATTCCAACACAGCTGGCAGCTGGAACAATCTTCTGCTTCAGCAGAGATATTTCCAGTATGATGAGGATTATTCCTATAACCAGTGGATAAAAGATATGCGTTCCGGGAAAAGAGAGGGCAGATTTTCCGCAATCATCAGAGGCGAGGAATCTACTATTTCTTACAGGAGTATTTCCAGTATGCCTGGCTGGTATGTGGTTGTTCAGCTGACGAACAAGAACATTTCGGATATTACCCAGCATTTTTCCATCTGGGGTGGTATTTATGGAACCATTTTAGTTGGATTCACGATTTTATACATGCTGACTATTTTATTGTTGGAAAAGAGGGATAAGCAGATTTACATGGGACTTTCCACCCTTGATCCGCTCACTGGAATTATGAACCGGAGAGCGTTCCAGGCGGCAGTGGAAGTGGAAATCAATAAAAAAACTCCTGGAGTGTTTATTTTTATTGATGTGGACAATTTCAAAAGCTATAATGATATGTATGGACATAACAATGGAGATTTCTGTCTGAAGCATTTTGCCCAGACTATGAAGGCGTGCTTCCCGGAAGATTGTATCATTGGGCGGTATGGCGGAGACGAATTTGTTCTTTATATGAAGAAACTTTCTGTGGATGCGGTTCAGAAGTATATGGCGGAATACCAGAAGCGGATTTCCCATCTGACGCTGCCTACTGGAGAAGAGGTTCAGATGTCTGCAAGTGCGGGAGGTGCGGCTTTCCCAGAGCAGGGAGAAGATGTAATGGCTCTTTGTAGAAATGCGGATGTAGCCTTGTATGAGGTGAAACAGAATGGAAAGAATGCGTTTAAGATGAGGGGAATGTAAGGTGTAGCCAACTCGGTTAGCAGTGAACCGTAAGCTGGTTAGCAAAGTGAATTGCATTGAAAAAAGAATAAAGAAATGAATGAAAAACTGGAGAAGGTCATGCAGCGGGCCAATGCAGTATTACCTGGATGCGCATATTACGAAGCCGCTGAATATGGAAGCGTTGTTTGGGATTATTGGGAAGTTTGTTAAGAAATAATAGAAAGCGAAATCATGTTGGAACAGATATGATTTCGCTTTTCTTCTCAAAAAATAGCAGATGGGAGAAATTTGAATATGGATATTTATTTTGAAGAGAAATTTATGCAGCTGATGGAAGAGAAAAATCTGGATACTGTGGTTTTGATGGGACATATTAATCCGGATGGGGATGCAGTTGGTTCGGTTATGGGACTGGCGCATTATATTAAGGTGAATTATCCACAGTATAAAGTTTTTCCATATTTGGGGAAAAATATGGATAAGGGTGCGGCGAAGATGGTTCAGAAGGATCGGGTGTTTGCTCCTTTCAAAATGCCGGAGCTGTCTGAGGGCAGATATGGCGTGATCGTGTGCGATACAGCGACGCTGAAAAGGCTGGTTGGGCTGGAATTTTATGAAAACGCGGCAGCTTCTATGGTAATCGATCATCATGTATCCAATGAGGGATTTGGGGATATTAATATTACGAAAAAAGCAGTGGCGTGTGCTGAGAATATTTATTATCTGCTTGATCAGGACAGGCTGCAGAAAGCGGCGAGGGAAGAGTGTCCTACGGCAGCTGATTATATTTATATGGGAATTTTACACGACACGGGCTGCTTTACACGAAATGGAATCAGTACCATGGAAGCAATGACCGGACTGCTGAAATTGGGTGTGAAGCATGAATATGTGATGGAGACTATGCATAATGATACTTTAGAAATTTTGGAAAAAAGAGCCAGACTATTGCAGCGGGTGGAATGTGTGCTGGACGGGAAAGTGGCGTATATCTGTATGAACCGGCAGGAGAGCATGGAGGAAAATATCAGCTACGCAGACCTTCATTCCATGAGTCCGATCCTGTGTGCCTGCGAGGATATCGGACTGGCGTTTATTATGTATGAGGAGGAAACCAGATGGCATTGCTCTTTTCGGTCAAAGCCAGGGTGGCTTGATGTGAATAAATTGCTGGAGCCATTTGGCGGCGGCGGTCACGCAGAGGCTGCTGGGCTGAGGGTAAAAGTTAAGGATATAACGGAGATGCGGGAGAAGATTCTTGAGAGGGTTCAGGAGATTGCTAATAATATAGCTTTTAATTAAAGCAAGGAGCCAGTTTATTCGGGGCAGGTTACTGTTCACTTCGTGACCAGTAACGCGCTTCGCGATGCACAGAAATCATGCATTTGCATGATTTTGCGCCGAGGTTCTTGGGTAGGACCTTAGGTAAATAAAAAATTCTTGTAATTTGTGTGCAATTATAGTACAATTATAGTCACAGATTTGTCCTGTTAGTTTAATGGATAGAACAAGTGCCTCCTAAGAGAAAGCCGAGGCATTCCCCAAAGGGAAAAAATGAAAAACAACTTTCAGTTCGAATCTATTCTGAAAAATGCTAATGGTGACAACAAAGCATTCCCCAAATTGGGGAACGTTCTAATGTTACCAAATCAAAAAAATCTGTAGATTGACAACTCGAAAAAGAGTTGATAATCTTATATATGGCCGAAGGGAAAAATCCCAGAAACCCAGTAAAATCAAGGGTTTGCGGCATGTGTCGTCATAGCTCAGCTGGATAGAGCACTCGCCTCCTAAGCGGTGACCAGAGTTATCGCCTCGGCGTATAACAGAAAAATGAATTTGAGTTCGATTCTGTTATGTGATGTCACAATTAAGAGGACATGCGGTTTTGGAAAAGGCGATAGCTTCATATCAAAAAATTTCATCATATAAGATTGATTCAGCTGACGTAAGTCAGTTTTAAATCATAAAATCCAATGCCGTTGAAATGGCTGAAAACCTTGATTTTAAGCCAAAAATCCGGTATTTGTCCTGTTAGTTTAATGGATAGAACAAGTGCCTCCTAAGCACTAGATGTGGGTTCGATTCCCGCACGGGACGTCCTATCAAAAGCGGAATGTATTAGAAAAATATCTAATATGATTTCCGCTTTTTTGTTTTTTTCAGAGGGGAAATGGAATGGAATATCAGCTAATACGGAAAGAATCCTATTAGCCGCTGTCTAATAAAACGCACTGCTGGTATAATAGCTGGAAATAAATCGAAATTCTAATAAAAGAGAAAAGCCAGCTGTTTATTTGAGAAAGTGGATGTAAATTCAAGCTCAGATAAGAAAAAAGAGGAAGGGAAATATCCGGCGGTAAGTTATTAGGTGTGAATACAATAGAATCTTTGCTTAGTGAGAACTAAGGTCAACAGTAAGCCTGTTTGGATCAGATTTCAAAAAGAAATCTATCTGGACAGGCTTTTTCTGTTGCAGATAAGAAATGGAGGAAAGATATGGATACAGTGGATACACGAAGTGCATCAGTTCCAGAAGATGGCGAAAAAATTATAGAGATTCAGCTGGAACGTCTGCGGACCTTTAAGAACCATCCATTTAAGGTTCGGATGGATCAGGAAATGATTCGGCTCAGTGCGAGTGTTGAGAAATACGGAATCATAAATCCACTGATTGTACGACCGATTCCAGATGGTGTTTATGAGATTATCTCCGGACACAGAAGAAAGGCAGCTGCTGAAAAGTTTGGTTACAGGAAGGTGCCGGTCATTAT
>ENA-UOJJ01005605-UOJJ01005605.1-human-gut-metagenome-genome-assembly--contig:-CS66-NODE-5605-length-10452-cov-5.264980_pt1 | contig 10452 bp, 13 predicted proteins | sample MGYA00242343_ERZ723890 | MGnify/ENA metagenome assembly ERZ723890 | reverse complement strand
CGGCGACGCACGAACCTATGACGGCCTTCTCAGGCCACAGGGCCAGCAGGCTTTGCGTGTAGTAGGTAAGCCCCTCCATCAGGGCGGGCGGCTGCATCATCATTCCTTCCCGGTTGCGGCCCGTATCGCCGCCTTGTCCGCATTGCACGCGCCGAGCGCCTGCCGCAGATCCAGCGCGTAGCCGAGCAGATCGGCATTCGTCACGCCGTCCCACAAGGGGGTGGGCGTTTCCGCCGTCAGGTACGCCGGGGCATCCTGCCGGATTATAACGGGCATGGTCGCCATCGGCTTACCTGAGCAGCCCGTCAACGGCAGGAGGCAGCACAGTGCCGCCCCAATCGCCAGTCTGCCTGTCATTCCGCATGGCCTCCCGCAGCTTCACGCGCTGCCGTTCCCGATCCTGTTCCAACGCCGCCAGCTTCCCTTCGCGTTCTTCAAGGCTTTCTTGAAGTTTGGCATGGGCCGCCGTCATGTCTTCGAGCGCGGCACGGTTTCGCTTTGCGCTTTCCTCCCATGTTACGGCGTCTTGCCGGGCAAGATCCCGCTGCTCCGTCACGATGAACGCAAACACTCCGAGAGCAAGGCAGACCAAGGCAAAGACGGAGCAGGCGATGCGTTCGATAGGCATCACCACTCCCGCTCCGGCCCCATATCGAGGTGCACGAAGTTCTCGTAGTCCCGGTGGCCGATGCCCCGGAACCCGCACTTACGGGCCAGCTTGATGAATGCCTCATGCCGCTCTTTCGGCATACGGACATCAAAGGCGAGGGTGAGATGCTGCGAATGCGCGACCCCGCCCACTTCCTTGTTGTGCCTGAAGCAGCGGTGACCGCAGTTGATGACGAGGGGCTCGCCCCACATGTCGCGGAGCCGCTGGAGCGCGTCCATGCTCGCCTCGTCCACGACGATCTCCCCGCAGCATTTGCAGGCGATCTCCTTCGGGGTGAAGTTCGGCCATTTCCCGGACCAACGGGCTTCGGTGTAGTGCATGAAAAAACGCTCCTGAGTTTGGTCAGGAGCGTAGCATGAAGAAGGGGGTGAAGCTCAAGGGTTTGTTGGACTGTTTCTCAGTTTACGCCAGTAGCCATGTCTCCCATCTGCGGATTCGACCCACACGTCCGTGTATTGACAGTGTTGGCAGCCGTAGAAACGCGTAACCATGGAGCCATGGCGACGCTTGCCATAACAACGCATCTCATTTCGTCCGCATATCGGACAGGGAGGGCATTTTCGGAGACGCCCCGGTCTGTTCTCGCTCTCGAACGGGCTCATGCTTCCCCCTTTCTCCCGACAAATCTGAGGACGTGTTTTCTCCGTGCTTGATCCTTTTCATACTCCGTCAGGCTGTGCCGCATCATCCGGCACACAATCAGGGCGTTTCCGGCGGTGGAAAGCACACTCAGTATGCTGTCGTCAACATCGCTGCCCTGTTCATCCACGAAAGACTGCGCCCCTTTCATGCACCGCAGGAAATAAGCCTCCAACTCGTCAAGGCTCATCTCCGGGAATCTATAGCCCTCATAGCCGACCATCCTGCGCCCCCCATCACCGTCGTCATCAATCGTGGGAAACACCATCTTTTCGTCATACTCACACATAGCACGTCTCCTTTTTCGATTCACCATCGCGCGGCCCCTTTCTCTTTCAGGGGAGAATCCCCTCCCTCCCTTCAGGGGAGGAGGGGTTTACCCCTCCCCTGAAAGGGGAGACTCTTTTGCCGCTTTGCCACATTCATAAAATCAGCTACTTACGAAGTGGCAAACATTTTCTGCCGCTTCTCTTTTTTGCCACTTCTCAAAAATCTTTCAAATCAACATGTTATGAAGTGGCAAACCCTTTTTTGCCGCTTCTTGCCACTTTGCCGCTTCTCCTGTTGCCACTTCTTGCCACTTCTCTTTGCCACTTCTCCCGACCCTTTTTTACCGGGTCAGGCTCCGGTCGGATTGAAGTCGAACGGTCGCTCTTCCGGCGGATCGTAGTTCTCGCCCGGCACCAGATAAACGGTCTTCCTCCCCGACTCGTTCGCCGTCTCCCAGAGTTCCAGCCAACCCTCGAACAACGCCCGCTCAATGGCGTCGTCAAGCAATCTTCGTGACACACCCCATTCGGAATCATACACGCGAATGAAGGAGCGCCGAGTGATGTGGCGGCTTTCCTTCGCCAGATCCGCAACCTTGGCGCAGACGCGGGGCATAATGTCCGCTGGCGGGGCGATCCCTTCTTTCCGTGCGGGCGCCACCGGGTACAGGACGCCATTTTCCCCGCGGCGCAGGAAGAACATATCCCCTTGTGCCGCATAGTTGAGCTTACTGGCCTTGCCCGCCAGATACTCGCCGGGGCGCGGCATCGCCGGAAGATTGAGCCGCTTTTTCGCCACACCAGGAGGCAGAACCACCAGATTGCAGGCCCCGCGCATCCCGGCCACAATAGCCCCGGATCCGCGCACGGTGTCCACGTGCAGCGCTTCTTCCAGATTGAACTTATCGCCCCGTCCCGTGCCGTTCTTGACGCTATGGTGGACCACGATGATAGCCGCGCCGCTTTCCCTGCCGAGCTGGGCTAATTTGGAGCAAAAGAACTGCGCGGCCTCCTCGTTGCGCTCCACGTCCGCACCATGCAGGAGGTTGAGCGGATCCAGAATGACGGCGGCGAGATCCGGCATACGCCTGGCGGCGTCCAGCAGAGCATCGAAGGCTTCTGTGGTCGTCAGCCCCCGCGCCGGGTCGTCGCGCACCAGCCGCATGTCCTCACCAAGGCAAATCTGGATGTTGACCATGCGGTCGAAAGCATCCAATTCCTCGGCGCTCAGTTACTGCCCCACCCGATGCGTACGCAGCCAGATACGTTCCTCCGGATCTTCGCAGAGCAACACCAGCGTCCTGCCGCGCACACCCGGCGTAAACGCCGGCCCGAGCAACGCCCGGCCCGTGGCCAGCGACGCCGCCAGCTGCAAGCTCATGGAGGTCTTGCCCGTGCCGCCCGCCCCACAGAGCACAAAGGGGCTACCCATGAGCACCATGTCCCTGAAGGCCCATTTCAATTCCGGCGGCGTCTGGCGAGTATAGCGGGCCGTGGGGTACGGTCCCTCAGTGTCGAGCCGAAACAGGAAGTGCCGGGTATCGCGCTCGCCGGACAGAAGCTGACGCCTCGCTTCCTCCACGCCATCGGCGCAGCAGAGATCGTTCCAGTCGGTAGGTTTGCCCGCAGGATTGGCGAACGCAGGAAACAGGGCCACCGTATTCATCGCCCGGGCGCACTCCTCAGCGGCCTCACGCCCGGCATTCTTGTCCTTCCAGCGATCATCGTCCCCGCAAATGACAAGGGCGTCGCCGGGGTGGGCCTCTCTCCATGCCTGCGCCGCTGGAAGCAGGTTCCCGGCATCAAAGGCAACTACTGTCGTCCACCCCGTCGCCATGTGTATGCTCGCCGCAGTGGCGTAGCCTTCGCAGACGGCGACCTTCCCCGTGCCGGGGATAGTGAAGAACCGGCCCTGCTTCGCCCCGCCAAAAAGAAAACTCTTTTCTCCGTCGGCATAAATTTCCTGCAAGGAACTCAGCGTTCCTTGTGCGTCACGCATCGGTACTAACAGCTTCCCGGCCAGGATCTTAAGGCCGAAGGACGGAACCTTCTTTCTGACGAGATAGGGATGGGTGACAGCCTCAGCGGCTCTCTCCCAGTCCCGTTCGGCCCGTTCCCGGGCCCGTGCAGCGTTCTCCGCTTTCTGAGCTTCTCTGACCCGTTTGGCCCGTGCCATTTTTTGAGCGAACTGCTCGCGTTCCGCCGATGTCATGGTGGACTGGCTCTTGCCCGACCACTTCCATTCTTCGCCCGTCTTCCAATTGCCGAACGCGCCTGCCGAAACGCCGTCGCCGTAAAAGACGTACCAGCCGGACTTCTTCCCCGGCCTGTCGTCCGCAACGGGACAGCGTTCCGGCATCGCCAGACCTGACGTGTCCGCGATTTCATCCGGCCTCAGCCCGGCATCAAACATTGCCTGGCGGAATCGTTCCACGGCGTCATACGCGGGCAATGGGGGGCGCACGGGTTCCTGCGTAATGACCGAGGCCGTATTGAAATCGAAATCAAACATGCCAGCACCTTGTCCTATACGCGCAAAAGCGGCAGGAAAAACAATCTTCGTCCGCTGCGCAGCGGGGAAGCAGTTCCCCCGCCTCACACGCCCGAATCACCGTCACGGCCCGGTCGGAAAGCTCCTGCGCCCTGCCAGGTTCAAAAGGGACGCTTTCATCGTATACTTCCATGGTGTCGGCGTTCATGGCGGTGAACAGGGTCGGATTTTCGGACAGGTTCAGGTATGCCATGTACAACTGCACCTGCGCGAAATATTCGGGATACGCCTTCTCCAACCCCTGCTTGTCCAGCTTGTTCCAGCCCTTGGAGCCAAGCACCTTGCACTCCCAGAGGCGCGGGTACGGCCCTTGTTCCTCAGGGCCGCCCACGAACACGCCATCACAATGCCCACGGATGCGCCCCTTTCCGGTGGAGAAGCCGAACTGGCGCCCGTCCACCCCAACCGTCCGCAGGACGAATCCAGCCATGCGCAGCCATTCCGCCATCCAGTCCTCGCCATGATGCCCGCGGTGGAAGATACGGTAGATGCGCCCTTCGAAAGGAACATCCTTTGGAGTATTGAAAAATTCGTATTGCAGCGCGCGCAGGCAGTGGTGGCCGATACGCGACGCTCCAAGATAATCGCGCGGCGCGTCTTTCTCCCGCTCCGCCCTTACGGCGGCGTCAATAAGCATTGAAATCCGGCGTCCCTTGAACCTGTGATTGAAATCCAGCCCCTGCGGCTCTTCCGGCTTGTGCATGAGATCAACCTCGTTAAAATACGCATGCCGTTTTCCGTGACACCGGCGGCATAACACAATGAGATCGCCGTCCCGTTCCTGAAAAAGGCGATCATACGAAAGATGGTGGACTTCCAACCGTTCAGCAGAGCCGCATTCCTGACAACGCCGCCCGGCAAGCCGGAGAGCTTTTTCCCGACGGGCTCCCCAGTGACCGGTCTTCAAGTACTGTTCGTAGGGAACGCGCCTAGCTTTTCGCCGTAACATTGCAGTAATGCAGGCAATAGAAAATCGAGACGCCGTACAGCGCGGACGGAATAGTGAACACTCCGGCTGCGTATAAGTCGGCGCGGCAGTGAACGGAGTCTTTGCCCACCCTTTGGCCGTATCGGCAAAAGAACATGGTTTCCCCCGTTCCGGGCAAAAGAGGCTCACCGTACGCTTCCAGCACACTTCTACACAGCAGATCCACCTCTTGCTTGGTGAACCCGCATACAGTTTTCTCCAAAAGCCCCGCCGAACCGAGCCGGGACGCAAGCAGCTCCAAATCAGGCATGAAGCACCTCCCGTTCAATGGCCTGCCTGTTCCAGAAAAAATTCAGGGTGCAGGCGGCGCTGTATTTGGTGAACGTGAACATATCCTCCTGCCCGTAGCCAAGCCGCTGCAGGAGTTCCCACTGCTTCGCCGTGGCCGCGTCGTTGAGCCAGCGCCGATTCTTCTTCGCCGCGTCGTCGCTTTCGTTCATGCGCAGAAAGTCGTCCGCGGCGGCCAACGCCTGCACCCGTTCCCCCACCATGATTCGCCGCAGAGCCCGCTCGTCCTTCAATCTGCCCAAGGCAAGCCACCGTTCTCCATCCGCAGAGCACACCGCTCCCCATGCCTCAAACCCGCTGGCCAGCATCACCCGACCGGAGCCGAACACGTCGCACCAACGGAACGGAGAAGCGGTCAGTATATCCACTTCCTCCATGACCACATTGGACACGACTTCCGGATCATCGGAACCGACTTCTCCAGGCGCGGCCCGCTCCGGCCCCTTGAACACATGGCCGCAAATCGGACATTCCATGACGCCGCAGGGGATTTCCGCACCGCATTCGGGACATGGTTTCTGCTTGTCCTCCATGCGCACTTTGCTTTCCAGATCCCGATGCGTCGTTAACGACCGCCCGAAATCCATGACGACGCAATCAGTCTTCACCACCCCCGGATAGCGGGCCGGATCCACGGTGCGCAGCCCGCGCCCAATCATCTGGAGCATGGTGGACTTGAATGAGCACGGGCGCAGCAGAACGACGCAGCTCACCGGCTGAGAGTCGTACCCCTCCGTCAGCACCGCGACGTTGACCAGAACCTGCACGTCGCCCTCGTCGAAACGCCGCAGCAGAGCGGCCCGCTCGAAAGATGACGTCTTGCCGCTCACGACCGCCGCATTCACGCCCTCGGCGCGAAAGGCTTCCGCCGCGTGTTCGGCATGACGCACAGTGGAGGCGAACACGATGGTCTTTCTATCCGATGCGAGCTTTTTCCACTCCCGCACCACGGCGGCATTGTGCACCTCCATATCCAACACGGCCTCGGCCTCGTTCATGTCGAATTCGCCGGAAGCGGTCTTGCGCAACGACGCCAACCGATCGTCCGTGCCTTCAAGCGTACAGACGAACGTCCGGGGCCGTACGAGGAAACCCATTGCGATGAGACTGTGCAGGGAAAGCTGATCGCAGCAATTGCTGAAGATATGGCGCAAACCTTTCCCGTCGCCCCGCGCGGGCGTGGCCGTGACCCCAAAAATCCGGCAGTCCGGGTTTTTATCCCGCACGGCGTCCACGACCTTGCGGTAGCTCGGGGCCACGGCGTGATGCGCCTCGTCGATGACGAGCAGATCCAGTTTGGGAATGGTGGACAGAGCCCTGTCCCGGCACAGCGTCTGCACCATGGCGAACGTGGCGTCCCCTTTCCAGTCTTTGATGTCGGCGTTGAACATCCCGACGCGGACGCGCGGGTTGACCTCCCGATATTTTTTCGCATTCTGGAAGGTCAACTCGTCACGGTGCTGGAGAATAAGCTGCTTTCCGCCGACACGTCCGGCGAGCGCCGACAGGAGCACCGTTTTGCCCGCGCCCGTCGGCGCCACCGCCAAGGTGTCGCCATGCTTTTTCAGCGCGGCGACAGCCTTGGAAACCATTTGTTCCTGGTACGGCCGCAAGATCATTTTTCTACCTCGCCCAAGCGGGAACGGGGGTAGGGGACGGAGCGGGTGCAGAAGGACGGGCGGGCTCCTGTTGCGCACTCCACCCGGAGCTGGAGGTCGCCTGCGGCTGGCTGTACTCCTTCATATCCGGCGTGATCACCGTATGGATACGGTTCTTGTCGGCATATTGCCCGGTCTTGTCCTTCTCGACGCCGAGCTTGGCAATGAACGTCAGCCCGCAAAAATCCTGCCAGCCGTCGATGCGGCGCGCGGCCTGTGCGGACTCTCCCATATCGTCGGGACGAATACCCCGTGCACTTTCCAGAATGGCGCGCAGAGTAGCCCGCGTGATGTTGCCGGCTGTGGATTCGCCGCGTTCATTCAGCTTGCCGCCGGAAACGATCAAAAACTGCCAAATCTTCCGCTTGGCGTACGGACCCTCGGAAACGACGAATTCACAGTCCAGCATCAGCGCGTCGGACGACTGCGATTGCTTGAACCAGCCTCCATCGCCGGCGCCACCGGGCCGGATGCTCATGGTCAACGGGACGATGGTGCCCGCGGGGATCGGGTCGAAACCAGAAGACTGCCTGTCGGCGCCGTTGAAATCGTAGCTCATGACTTATCCTTTCAGATTATAGGTGTAAGAAGAAATAGCCTTGCGTTCGCCCCGGTGGATTTTCTCCATCAGCCCGCCAAGGTGAGGCTGTTCGATCATGTCCAGTTTGCCGGACCGGTCTCCGGCCGGATAGTTCCACGGGTTGGGCCGGGAACAGACAAACGCCCTGTACGGCGCCCCGTCGTCCGTCCTCAATTCGGTCATGGTGACGACTTGATCCACAATGCCGGGGAGTTCCAGTCCGGTCTTGGCTCCCTCAATCTGCGGTTCGAAAAACTCACGGTTGAAGTCGTCCCGTTTGGCGTCCAGCAGGCCTACGAACCAGACGTTGCGCCCACGGATATACTGAAGCTGCGTCACCCAACGGATCATCTCCTTTCCGAGCAGTCCGTACGCCCCGCGGGAATCCGGCTTTCCCGTCTTCTCGCTGAAAGCTTCCGGCTGGCCCGATGCCCACTGGAAACACAGCCTCGAGGCCACGGTGATGGAGTCGATGAAGAGAGTCCGGTATTTTTCCGTCGTGGCGGGATCGCCATACTGCCCAAGCACATAATCGTAATGAGCCTGACTATACGGCTGGTCCGGACGCATGGCGGGGTTTGGCCCGCCGAGAAAACAGGCCACGTCCCGAGCCGTCTCCCAGTCCCGGATTTCGAGCGAGTCGCCGCCCCAGCCCCGTACGGACAGCCCGCCCGCCTCAAGGTCGAGGAACAGCGTCGTCTCCGGGTCAAGCGTCCACAAAAGGGAAGTCTTGCCGATCTTCGCCGGGCCGAAGATGACGCCCTTGATGCCGCCCTGCTCCTCCATCCGCTCATCGGCGGTAATGATGCGAAAACCGTTCATGGGTGCCCTCCTGCGTTTACGGACGACACCGGAGTGGCCCACAGATCCGGCCGGAGCAAATGGCGGCTGATGCCAAGCCCCCGCTCGTACCTGACGGCGTCCTCAGCCGAGATGGCGCGTGTCCCGTTACAGTGCCGCCACACGGTGGCATAAGCGATGCCCGTCCGCCTGGCGGCTTCCGCCGGGGTCAGCCCCATCTGATTGATGAGCAATGCGAGTGTGTTCATAAGTCAAGATTATTGACTATTGTCAAACTAAATGCAAGACAAAAATCTCTCTTAGTCAAATTGACATATGTCAATTGTTTCCATACAATTATCCCATGTACGCAGAAAAAATCCTCCACATTTTGAAAAATTACGTCGAACGCGAGTTCAACGGCAATGTAACGGCTGCCGGATCCTACTTTGGCATCAACCCGCACACGCTGCGCCGCTGGCTTCTCGGGGATCGCACACCTACGCTCAACGAACTGGGAAAAGCCCTTGATCTCATGGGAATTGACGTCCCGGAACATGGTGAACGTCTCGAGGGGTATGACATGGTTCCGAAGGTGACCGCACGGGCCGGAGCGGGTTCGTCCCTGATCACGTCCGACGAAGTACTCGGGTATTACGCCTTCCGCCGCGACTTCCTGAACCGCGTGGGCATCCACTCCAAGGAATCCGTCATGCTCGACGTCATAGGCAACAGCATGGAACCGCTCATCCGCCACAAGGACACCATACTCGTGGATCAGTCGGTCAAGGAACCGAGCGACGGCAAAATCTTTCTCGTTGGCCTCGGTGAGGAGCTTTTGGTCAAGCGTCTCCAGCGCACGGCCCGCGGCTGGCTTCTGCGCTCGGAAAACCGCGATTTCGCGGACGTAGCGGTGGAAGGTCCCGACCTTGAAGCTTTCCGTGTCTACGGACGGGTGCGGTGGTTTGGAAGGGTGCTATAGAAACAGTGCACCTCATGACAACACAATAAAAATAACTATTCAAAGAGATTACCACTATCGGCATCAGCGCCCGCAGTTGACAAAACTCCATTTCCATCTATTCTATTCAAAAAGGTACGCGTTACGAGGTGTCTGCTGTCAGAGTGGACTGCGTATTTGTTGTACCCCAAATGCCCCGCTTTTTTATACAAAAAGCCTTGGCTCTTTGTGGATAATAATTATCCACTAAGCCAAGGCTTTTTGTTTCATCTGCCATATTTCAAGTAATCGAATATCCGCACCAACCTATTCATATCCGATCTTTCATTGCTGTTTAGGTTGTCGTAAGCCCCCCTTTGGCGGAAAAAGTTTATCAGGTAGTTCTCTAACTCATCCACATCTATTTCAGATTCATTGAGATAAGGTATTTCGTATATAATTTTATGCGTATCATTATGGAATGTTTCAACAATTCCGTTAACACTTCTTGCAGGTATATGTTTTCTATTTCTATTTTTTTTATGTCTTCCATTAATTATATCATCAAAATTTGTACATCTACATTCTATACACTCTGGATAATTTCCCGCAGCTTCTTTTAGCAACATATTCAATGGTAATACATTATTAGCTCTATATAGGGACGGGAAAGCATATGTTAAAATATCATCGGCAGTAAACTCCAGATCATGCAGAACGACATGTTGATACCATTCTCTTGACGTCATTCCGGACAGCCCCTTTAAGGCAAACTCTGAAGACTTTCCAATTCCAAGTACAAGTTCTTCATCCCCTACCCTTTCGTCATCAATAGCAGCCACACGCATTCTAGCCGTAGGTTCATTAGTTAATGCAAAAGTGTAGAATTCTTGCTTGAACATACGAATAAGCTTGGCAGGAAGAGAAGCCCGCTTATCCCCAAGGGCTTCATAAATCGCCATAAAATTATCTGTTCTGATTCCAGTCATATGGATATGGTCATCACCGATTGCTACAGAATGTTCAAAAAGCACCACAACCTCCTGTCCCCTTTTATGCTCAACATAAATAAAACGACTCTGAAGCTTT
>ENA-UOJJ01005604-UOJJ01005604.1-human-gut-metagenome-genome-assembly--contig:-CS66-NODE-5604-length-10453-cov-5.150798_pt1 | contig 10453 bp, 10 predicted proteins | sample MGYA00242343_ERZ723890 | MGnify/ENA metagenome assembly ERZ723890 | reverse complement strand
TATAAATGCGCAGGGTTTCCCCCTATTATTACAGTCATTGTAGAAGTATAGCACAACCAAATTAAAAACGCCAGTGTTTTTTATGGTTTTCCTTGTTATTCCTAAAAAATTAGGGTTTTTTATAATATTTCCTACTTATAAACTACGGATTCTGCAATCTGGTCTGCTTTTTCCTGTCCAAGAAGCTGGGAGATCAGGGAAAGGGCAAAGTCTACTGCTGTTCCAAGGCCCCGGCTGGTGGTGATATTTCCGTCAATTACAACGTTCTCTTCGGATTTCAAAGCGTCTCCAAGTCCCTCCATGCAAGCCGGGTATGCAGTTGCCTTCTTTCCATGTAAAAGTCCGATTTCTGCAAAGACAGTAGGAGCCGCGCAGATGGCAGCGATCTTACCGCCATTATTATAAAAGTTTTTAACCAGACCGGTCAGCGGCCCAAATGCGCCAAGATGGGTAGTTCCTGGCTGTCCGCCTGGAAGCACCAGCATATCCGCGTCAGAGAAGTCTGTCTCATGGAAGGTGGTATCGGTTAGCATGGTGATGCCGTGGGATGTGGTGATCTGTTTGGTGTTTTTAATAGAAACCGTTGTGATGGTGATCCCAGCTCTTCTCATAAGATCAACTACAGTTAAACCTTCGATGTCTTCGAAACCGTCAGCGAGGAAAATGTATACTTTTTTACTCATGGTGAAACCTCCTAATTCATTTTCAATTAACATTTATCACGTTGTATCCTACATATTTCTACTATAAAGTGTTTTTCACATTCCAAGCCATTATAGTTTCTTCATTAAATTAATAACAAAATCATTGATCATAACGTACTTTATAGTCATTTTAATAACAACATTTACATTTTTCTGCCCTTATCAGCAGCGCCCTGCAGTGCTTCAAACACTGCACTACGGAAGCCATTTTGTTCCAGAATGCGGACGCCCTCGATAGTTGTTCCAGCCGGAGAGCATACCATATCTTTCAGTTCACCAGGATGCATGCCGGTCTCCAGAACCATTTTGGCACTTCCAAGCACAGACTGTGCTGCAAACTGATACGCCTGCTTTCTTGGCATTCCCTGGGCTACTGCTGCGTCTGCCATTGCTTCAATAAACATAAACACATAAGCTGGGGAGCATCCGCTGACTGCACCTACTGCATCCATCATTCTCTCTGGAACTACTTCTGTACGTCCGAAACTGTTTGTGATGGTAAGGATCTGATCCAGATCTTCCATGGTAACACGTTCGTTGACGCAAGCACCAGTCATCCCCTCGCCCACCTGAGCTGGTGTATTCGGCATAAGACGTACCACTTTCAAAGGAAGGCCGCATTTTTCTTCCAGCCATGCAAGTGTTTTGCCAGGGGCAATGCCTACGATCATATGCTCTGGTGTCAGGTAATCTTTTACCTCATTAATTACTTCTTCGTAAAACTGAGGTTTCACAGCTAATATAACAATATTTGCATTTTTCACAATCTCACAGTTATCAAGAGTGGTGACAACCCCAAGCTTTTCCCTGCTTTTTCGGCTTCCCTCTTCTGTAAGATTTGAAACAATAATCTCATTTTTCTCAAATATACCCTTTTTCAGGATTCCGCCGATCATTGCAGAACCCATATTTCCACATCCGATAAATCCGATTTTCATAGTATTCGCTCCTCGTCTTTTCTTCTGTCAAAACAGCTGGTTCAAAAGTTCTTTTGCCCTATTATAAAACAAAAGAACAGGATACGCAATAAAAACAGCCGTTCCCAGGCATGTTTGAAAAATGCCCGGAAGCGGCTGTCTCAGCTTTATATTTTTTATGCTTTTCTATCTTTTCCGTTTTCCCTGAAATGCAAACAGAGTTTCCCGGTCCGGAAGATTGTCATTGTCTCCCTTTGAGGAAATAATAATAGCTCCCATGGCATTTCCACGGGCAACAGCCTCGTCAAGAGGCAGATTTTCCAGAAGGCCTGTTACCACACCTGCTGCAAAAGCATCTCCTGCCCCTACTGTATCAACGATTTTTTCTGGCTTATACCCAGGAACTGTGCCCTGTGCGCCGTCTTTTGTCTTGTAATAAGCGCCGTTTTCCCCAAGCTTTACAATTACAGTTTTAGAGCCATGTTCCAGATAAAAGTCTGCAATCTTCTCCGGCACATCTGTACCGGCAAGAATTCTGCCTTCTTTAATACCTGGAAGCACCACATCACTGTGAAATGCCATGTCATTTAAGGTCTGCACCATCTCTTCCCTTGACTTCCAGAGTTTTTCCCTAATATTGGGGTCAAAGCTTACCATCGCCCCGATTTCATGCGCTCTTTTTGCAAGAGTCATACAGGATTTGTGGCAGTCTTCTGACAAAGCCGATGTGATTCCTGTAATATGGACCATCTTCACTCCAGACAGATCCTGCGCCTCAATGTCTTCCGGACAGATATGAGAAGCAGCAGAATTTTTCCGGAAATAATATACAGCAGGATCTCCTTCCAGAACTTTTGTCTTCAAATAAGATCCGGTAAGATATTCTTCTGTAAAAAGGACCTTTTCTCCGTCAATCTTTTCCTTTTCGATAAATTCATGGATATAAGCCCCGTAAGGGTCTTTTCCAAGTTTTGTAAAATAGCTTGCAGTATGTCCCAGTCTGGTCACTCCGATAGAAAAATTCAACTCAGCACCGGCAAGTCCCCTGGAATAATTTTCCACTTCACTGAAGGTGCCTGGTTTTTCTGCGATGAACACTACCATGGGTTCTCCCATTGTGAATATTTCACTCATCTGCCACACCCCCTTACCAGTGTCAAAGCCTCCTGTGCCTTTTTGGTAATTTCTTCAAAGTTTCCTGCATTTATATCACTTTCCTTTACCATCCAGCTTCCACCGCATGCTGCGATGAAAGAATTTTCCAGATAGGCACAGATATTCTCTGTATTGATTCCACCTGTAGGGATAAATTTCATATCTCCAAAAGGTGCTGCAAGAGCTTTGATTGCCTTGATTCCTCCACTTGTCTGGGCAGGAAAAAATTTCACTACACCGATTTCAAGGGATTTGGCTTTCATGATCTCACTGGCTGTCACGCAGCCAGGAAGACAGATCACATCCAGCTCCTGACATTTTTTTACAACCTCTTCTGAAAGCCCCGGGCTTACAATAAATTTCGCCCCAGCCTCAACAGCATCTTCCACCTGACCTGCATTGATTACCGTTCCTGCACCTACCAGCATTTCCGGAACTTCTTCTGCCACCTTTTTGATGGCATCTTTCGCGGCCGCTGTGCGGAAAGTGATTTCCATACAGCAAATTCCGCCTTTACACAATGCCCGTGCAAGCATTGTGGCGTCCTCTGCCCGTTCCAGCTTTACTACCGGAATAATGGGATTTTCAGCCGCAATTTTTAACATATCTTCCATAAGCGTTACTTCTCTTCTGCTTCTGCCGCTGCAAACTCTTTGCTCCAATCAAGATTTCTGTACTGCTCGCCTCTTTCATCCTCTTTGATAAAAGCAACCAGACGGTTCATCATCTCTGTTGGCCATACATCAATGTCAATATCTGCAGTTGTGTATACACCCAGTTTGATCATTTCAAAACCGAAAATATCTTTTACATGCATTTTCCTTGCAAATTCAATTACTTCCTTTACCATATGGCTTGGGATAAAGATCACACCGCCTCCATATCCGAATACAACATCACCAGGAAGGCAGACAGCTCCGCCGATCTTAGTCATAGAATTAAAGCTGGTCATAACAAAATCTTTAATCGGGGTAGGATCTACGCCACGGTAGTAAACCTGAAGTCCTTCGATTCCTTCGATCTGCTCCAGATCACGGATACCGCCCCATACAACAGCTCCGCCGGTCTTGGTTCTGTTTCTGATAGCTGTGGAAAGATTTCCACCTACAAAAGTTCCCTCGTAGATCTTGTCATACATATCAGCTACGACTACATCTCCTTCTACCAGAGTATCAATTACCCACTGGTTACAGGTTCCTTTTCTTCCCTCAGAAGCACCGATTTTCTTTACCGTCTCCTCAAGATCCGGTCTTGCAGGCATGAAAGAACAGGTCACAGCTCTTCCAACCAGTTTTGTCTTATCCTCATGAAGCCTTTTCAGTTTTTCCTCAAACTGATTCAGGTAGCCTTTCATAAACATAGGCTGCCATACCTCTTCCAGGGTAAGATGTCTTATTTCTTCCAGATCCTCATCGGATACTCTCGGACGTCCATCTGGGAAACGCTCTCCATCCCATTTTTCTGTTAACTGTATAATATCTTCTTTTACACTAAAATGCATAATTAAGGTTCCTTTCTTATTTATATGATTCCCTATCATTCATGGTTTCCCGCAAATTGTGAATAGCAACACCGGCGGCGCAATCCTCCGCCGGGTCTTTGTCTGTCGCTGTGGTAAAAAATCAGCTCCACAGACGGTCATGGGAATAATCATGGTTCCACTCATCAGTTGGAAGCCAGATTCCCGGATAATCCGGATGAATGTGTTCCAGCACAACCTCGTCCACGATCTCATCAATACCTAGACCTGGTTTATCCGGAACTGTAATATAACCGTTCTGTACCAGAGGTTTTGGAAGTCCCGTTACCAGATCATCCCACCACGGAACATCTACAGAATGGAATTCCTGTGCAAGGAAGTTCTCAGTAGCTGCAATACTGTGAACAGCAGCCATACAAGCAATTGGGCTCTCAGCCATATGAACAGCCATTGCAACGCCATATTCCTGTGCAAGGTCACCGATTTTCTTATTCTCTAGGATTCCACCGGAAGTAAGGATATCCGGATGGATCACAGATACGCCGCCTTTTTCCAGAAGAGGTCTGAAGTTTTCTTTCAGATAAATATCCTCGCCTGTACAGATCGGAACTGCACAGGAATTTCTCAGGCGTACATACTGATCTGTCAGCTGCCACGGAATCATATCCTCCATCCATGCGATGTTATATTTTTCAATTCTTCTTGCCAGCTTGATGCAGGATTCCACACCAATATGTCCAAAATGGTCAATTGCAAGTGGAATATCATATCCGATAATGCTTCTTACATCTTTTACATACTGCTCCAGGATATCAAAGCCATGCTCTGTTACCTGAATGCCTGTAAATGGATGTGGAATATTGTTCACATCATAGTAGCGGTTACGAAGATATGTTTCTTTCTCATCTAAATTTCTTGGGATTGCATCATATGCAGTTGCTGCTTTCAGCTCCTGCACAAATCCAAGAGGTGCGCACAGTGCGCCTGGTTCATCGTATAAAAGGTCAATGCCAAGATCCATTTTCAGGAAAGTAAAGCCTTTGTCCATTCTTGCCTTTAATGCCTTTCCCATATCGATTCCGGTATGCTTTCCTTCTACATCGGTGTCACAGTAAATACGGATCTTGTCTCTGAATTTACCTCCAAGCATCTGATAAATCGGAACACCATAAGCCTTTCCTGCAAGGTCCCAGAGTGCGATTTCTACACCGCAGACACCGCCGCGCTGTCTTGCATGGCCGCCAAACTGTTTGATTCTTCTGAATAATTTATCAATATTGCAGGGATTTTCCCCGATCAGTCTGCTCTTTAATGCTAAAATAAATTTTCGGTCTGCTCCGTCACGAACTTCGCCGTAACCAACAAGGCCCTGATTGGTATAAATTTTTACCAAAGTGCAGTGCATCGGTGCGCCTACAATATCTGCAACGCGCAGATCCGTGATTCTCAAATCGGAAGGTCTTGAATTGGTATTCACATTCTGTAAAATTTCCTCATAAGCTTTGTCCATTTGTTTTCCCTCTCTTCTTGATTATTTTTGCTATGAAATTCCCGAAAGGCATCTGCGGACCGGCCATGCCTGCATGGCCGGATCCATGAATGCTCCTGCGGCGAATTATTTCACGCTTCCATCTGATTTGCCTGAGATCAGCTGTGCCTGTGCTACAATATAAATGATCGTAACTGGCAGAGATGTGAGTACTGATGCTGCCATGATTCTTCCCCAGATTGCCGAATCCGCGTATTTGAAGCTGGAAATGGCAACTACAGCAGTCTGCTGTGCGGGACTTGTGGTCATGATCATGGCGTATAAATATTCGTTCCAGGACATTGTAAATGCAAAGGTTGCAACAACTGCGATACCGGGAAGTGCGATTGGTGTGATGATATATCTTAAGGATTTCATTCTGGTACAGCCATCAATCAGAGCTGCTTCCTCAAGTGCATAAGGAATGGCCTTAAAATAGCTCATCAGCATATAGCAGCAGTACGGCACAACAGTGGTTGGATAAATGATCAGCAATGCCCATTTGTTGTCATAGAATCCAAGTTTACTTACAAATACATACATCGGTACGAAAAGCACTGCAGTAGGTATTAAGTAAGAAAAGATAATGCTTGTTTTAAAAAATCTTCTTCCCGGATATTTCAGTCTTGTCATAGCGTAAGAGCCAAGAATACTGATCAGCAGACAACAGACAGTTGTCAAAAAGGCGATCATAAGACTATTTAAAAGGGCCCGGGGAAATTCTGTTTTGGTAAAAAGGTCTACATAGTTTTCAAAGGTGTAATGTTTTGCGATCAGTGACGGACGTGCCACATACATTTCACTGTTTACTGTTATGGAAGATTTGATCATCCAGTATACCGGAAAAATAGTCCACACAAGTGCAATTATCAGGAGTATGTATGTCGCTGCCGAAGCAGCAATTCTTTTATGTCTTTTCATTACCATGATAATCTTCCCTCCTATTCTTCCTCTTTATTGGCTTTTGCGTAGATAAATATCAAGATCAGCAATAACGGAATAACAGAAATCGCTACAGATACAGCTCTTGCAAAGTTATTCTGAATAAAAGCCATATCATAGGTATAGGTTGCGATTGTACTGGAAGCATATAACGGGCCGCCTCCTGTGATCAGATATACGTTTTCAAAGTCATTAAATGTCCAGATTGTAGATAACAATGTGGTAATTCCGATTACACTTGAAATAGACGGAAGTGTGATATACCAGAACTGTTTAAATGCTCCCGCGCCATCTACATAAGCAGCTTCATACTGCTGTTTTTCCAGTGTCTGTAAAGCTCCCAGGATACTGAACATAAAGAAAGGAATTCCTCTCCATATATTTACGATCATCGTTGTAAGCAGTGTAAGATTAGGGTCGCTAAGCCACGGAATTCCAATCTTCGTAATTCCCAAAGAGATCAGAAGACTGTTGATAATTCCATAAGTACTGTCGTACATCCAGCGCCAGGTTGTCGCAGCTACCATTCCGGGAATCGCCCACGGAATCAAAAGTACTGTACGGAAAAAGGACTTTCCCTTGAAACTTCTATTAAGCAGTACCGCCCATAAAAGTCCCAGTGCAAGCTTTGCAGCAATACAGCCCACTGTATAAACAAGCGTGTTCTTCAGAGATTTCCAGTAAATAGGATCATGGAACAATTTGATATAGTTTTCTAATCCAACAAATTTCTCTGGTTTTCCTACCACCTTATTGGTAAATGACAGATAGAGCGCACGGCAGAACGGATAACCCATTATTCCAAATACTACAAGGATGATCGGAATCATCAATATCAGTCCCAGTCTTCTGTCTTTCTTTGCCTGTGATTCATATTTTCTTTTCACATTAGCCATTGACAATTTCCTCTTCCTTTCCAGCAGAAGCTGTTCCATCTGGAACAGCTCCTGCATTTTAATCATTTAAAATGGATTGATCTTTCCAGAAATCATTCACCATAAAGCTCGATCAGGGACTGCTCCAGAGAGTCAAGTGCTTCCTGAGGATCTACACCGTTAACAACGATCTGCTGCATAGCCTTTACACAAGCCTGGTTTGTAAAGCTTGTTGCTGCCTCACCGGTTGTAGGTGCCGGATAAGTGGTAAGTACTAAGTTTTCAGAGTTCTTTAACCAGCCAATGTGGTCTTCTGCATTCCAGAAATCTGTATCATCATATCCATTGACAACAGGCTGCCACATAGCACCCATAGCCTCAACCATCTGATTATAGTAATCTGTATCGCTGAAATAATAGGAAACGAACTCTTTTGCTACATCTGTGTTTGCTCCGGTCTCAAAGATACCAAATACATTTGCTCCACCTAATGTATAGGAAGTGTCATCAGCAGATACTGCTGGATACTGGATTATCTGAGTGTTTGCCAGAAGGTCTGGATTTTCCTGCTCCATAGAAGAAATAATGGAACCGGAATTACATACCATACCTACTGTACCAGCCATCCATGCAGAGTTGTTTGCACTGTCATCCCATGTAGTTGCATCTGGTGGGCAAAGTCCTTCTTCATATAAGGATGCGATATATTCCATTGCTGCAAGAGTCTCAGGGCTGTTTACCACAACCTTTCCGTTCTCATCAACAAGTCTTCCGCCAAAGTCAAGGATTACGGTTCTTACGAAGGACTCTGCATCTCCGCCTCCGCTTGCTCCAAGAGGAAGTCCTAATGCATAGAAGCCGTTTTCCGGATCATTGATCTTTTCAGCATCCTCTTTCAGCTCTTCCCATGTAGTCGGCATATCCAGGCCTTTTTCTTCCCATTTATCTTTTCTGATGTACATACCTGGTGCTGTAAAGGAAAGTGGAACAAGGTAATTCTTGTCGTTAAAGGTTGCATATCTAAGTGCATTTTCTTTGAAGTCGATATTTTCCAGAACATCATCTACTTCTGCCAGCTGATCGCTGTTAATATATTCTGCAACTAATGTGTTATCGCCCATGATCAGGTCAGGCTGATTACCGGACTCAATAGCTGCTGCAAGTTTCTGCTTGATATCTCCTGAAGGAACGATTACATATTCTACATCCACACCATTTGCTTCGGCGAATTCATCCAGTTTTGCTTTCATCATATCGTTGTATGCTGCTACATACTCAGATTTGTCCCAAAATACCAGTTTTTTGTCAGCAGCCTTTACCTCTGCCGGTGCTGATACGACAAAAGATCCGCTTAACATTGTCATTCCCAATACTGCTGCTAACGCTTTCTTAGTTTTCATAGTGTTTTTCTCCTTTCAGTTTACAGTTTTTGCTTTTACCCTCGTTGTTTTTCCTATCTTAAGCTCTATCGGCTCCAGACAGGATTCAAATTTTTCTTCTGGCTGTTCAATCAGACCAATCAGTTTTTGTAATGCAACTTCAGAAACCTTATCTGCTACAGAAGGAACCCGTGTATACTCCATGTTCTGGAATGTCACATACTCTGAATAATAATTTTCATAGTATTCCAAAGTGATCAGGGAAAGATCATCAGGAATGTACAGATTGTTGGCTCTCACCGCCCTTTTCAGATATCTGGTAAGATTTGCAGGAATGATAAATGAACTGGCACGTTCTTTATTCTGAAGCATCTCGTTAAATACACTATCTGCATTTTCTGCAATCTCACCGCAAGAAAAGCTGTAGTAGTAGTCCTCTTTGTAAGGGATTCCATGCTGTTCCAGAGCCTCTTTATAGGCTGGGAAGCGACATTCTTCTACTACACTAACCTTATCCTCTGTCAGCATGGCGATTTTCTCATGTCCTAGCTTAACTAGATAATTCACGGCTTCTTTTACTGTCTGTGCGTGATCCGTTGCCACATAATTGTAATCATCGTAACCTTTGATTTTTCCCACACATACATATGGAATTTTATTCTTCTCGAATTCCTTGAAATATCGATCCCTAGGTGTCAGGGAAAATACCAGAAAACCATCCACCAGTGATTTTCCCAACCCCATGAGATATTCCAGCTGCTCATCTCCCAGCTTTCTCCTGTTCTGTGCATAAATTAAAACCGAATAGCCTTGCTTTTCAGCCTCTTTTCCAACAGCATCAAATACCTGTGGAAAATACATTGTGTCAAACACATTTGCCAGATTTCCTGGAATAATCAAACCTACTGTTTTACTTTTTTCCTTGGCCGACAACCTGCGCGCACTGATACTTGGGATGTACCCCAAAGCATCGATTGCCTCCTGGATATTATCTTTCGTTTCCTCTTTCATCCTGTCATATCGCTTATTCAAGTAATTTGAGATTGTTGCCTTCGATACTCCAGCCCTCTTTGCCACTTCTGCTATTGTTACTTTTTTATCTGCCATAAGCCCCTCACCTCAACTCTTATTGTCAGAAACCAAACTTTTTGTTTCTAACTTAATGCCAGTATATCCTATTTTGTCCAATTAGTGAAGCGGTTTACTAAACAAATAAAAAAAATTACTAATAATCTTTCTCAATATCATCAAATTGGTAAAGCGGTTTAGTGGAACGGTTTAGTAAAGCGGTTTACTTCTGAAATCTGAACTTATTATATTTTCGATTATCGAATTTGTCAATAGACTTTCTCATTTTTTATTTTTTTTATGCAAAATACATATTTTAAATTTGAAAATTTTGTGAACTTTATTTTTCAAGTTCTAGAGCGTGTTTGAAAAAGGCTTTCTGCAAGATGTGCGTCACAATTTGTG
>ENA-UOJJ01005596-UOJJ01005596.1-human-gut-metagenome-genome-assembly--contig:-CS66-NODE-5596-length-10463-cov-45.771426_pt1 | contig 10463 bp, 11 predicted proteins | sample MGYA00242343_ERZ723890 | MGnify/ENA metagenome assembly ERZ723890 | reverse complement strand
TAACACTTTATAATACCAGTTAGGTGTTAAAGAATTGTAGGTATCAAAATTAGAAGTTGTAAAGGAGACTTTGTATGGGTAGAAAAGAAATAACAACAAAAGAAGATTTAATGAAAGTAATAGAATTATTCGAAAATACTGGAATTACATACTGGTTGGATGGCGGATGGGGTGTAGATATTTTAGCTGGTAAACAAACAAGAATTCATAGAGATATAGATATAAATTTTGATGCTCAACATACGGAAAAATTGTTAAATGTGCTTTTGAATCTGGGCTATAAAATTGATACAGACTGGAAACCGGTTAGAATAGAGTTATATAGTGATGAACTTGGTTACTTAGACATTCACCCGTTCGTTTTAAATGAGGACGGAACTTCAAAACAAGCTGATTTAGAGGGTGGCTGGTATGAGTTTGAAAAAGATTACTTTGGTAGTGCTTTTTTTGAAGGAAAAACAATTCCTTGTATATCCTTAAAAGGTCAAAGAGTTTTCCACTCAGGTTATGAATTAAGAGATAAAGATAAGCATGATATTTCAATTCTTGAAAGTTTATCAAAATAACATTGCTGTAATTTCTAAGATAAATTCCACTTTATCTGTTAAACCCTCTGAAAACGCTGTATTTTCAAGGCATTTCGCCTATCTTGTGTTCCAACCTTATGTATTTTCCCTTGTTTTTGCCCTTACGAGCCGAAACAAGGGAAAGTTTTTTACTCTCCGCCGACCACCTTATCCAGCAGTCTTGCGGAAGTACGCTTCGCTTCCCTTGTAGCGTGAGCGTAAATATTCATTGTGGTACTGACATCGGCATGTCCGAGAAGCTCCTGCACATCCTTCGGCGCTGCCCCGTTTGAGAGCAGATTGCTCGTGAATGTGTGACGAAGTTGGTGGAAATGAAAGCCCTCCAAGCCCTCGACCTTTCTGCTTGCCGTCCTGCACATAATCCCTACCGTACTCGGTGATTCGTATGCGCCGTCAGGTCTGAGGCAGACAAAGGATATTTCCTTGTACCCCTCTGGGATTTCATCTGTCCTCGGCAGGCTGTAAACCTCGTAGTAAGTACGGTCTTTTTCCTTCACCTCGGTGTAGTAGTTGAGGTGGTAAAGCCCGCCATACTGGAGGCGGTTTTTGTGCTGTTCGGTTTTCGCCGCTTTGAGGATCGCCGCCAGCGTGTCGCAGAAGTCCACGGTACGGACTTTCTTCCGTTTGGTCGCTCCTATCTCGGTTTTATGCCTTGCCCCGTTGTAGCGCATACTGCGGCGCACCGTAAGGTACTGCTTGTCAAGGTTGACATCCTGCCAAGTCAAGCCGCAGACTTCGCCGATGCGAAGCCCCGTGTAGTAGGCAATCTGAATGGGCAGTAAAGCGGGGTTATCTTTCTTTTTCAGAAATTCCTCCAGCTTCAGATATTGCTCATGGCTGAGCGTGGGTGTGGAATCGGTATTGCCGTCCTCGTCCGAAAACAGGTCATAGTCCTCTTTTTTGCCCCGCCATACCACATACTGCATCGGGTTGAAGGTAATCAGCCGTTTGGGGAATACCGCAAAGTGGAACGCTCCTTGCAGGACTGCCGAGAACAAACGCAGATACCCTTTGCTAAGTGCCTTTGCCGTTGTACCGTCGGGATTTGTCCCGCCGAAGCTGAGAAAATCCATATACGCCTGCAAATGGTCGGCGGTGACGGTTTTCAGCTTTCGGCTGCCGATAGGGTGCTGCTTGATACGGTTTACCGTACCCTGATATGCCATTACCGTACCGTTGCTGAGACTGCCGGGCTTTAGTTCTTCCTCCACCCACATATCCAGCAGCATTCCCACCGTGGCGTTTTCAGACTTTGCAACGAATTTCTTTTCCTCGTAGTCCTCCATCGCCTTGCGGAGCAGGGCTTCCGTTTCGGATTTGCTTTCTGTTCCCACGAATTCACGCTGTACCAGATTGCCGCTTTCATCTTCGATATAGAAGCGGTAGTACCACTTTTTGCCTTTCTTTCTTACAGAACCTTTTGCCATAGATAAAAAACTCCTTTCTATCCGTGGCAATCGGGACTGTGACATATGGTGTGCGTAAAGTAAAGAATGTCACTTTTGCCGGTTGGTTTCAATCGGCATATTTTTTTGTCAAGGTGCCACGGAATTTTCTTTTTCGGCAAGCCTGTTTTCGGCTTCCGTCACTATCCCGAAGAGGTCGCCCATAGATACTTTGGTGCGTCCCTCATCGTAGATATGTAAAATTCCGTCTAAAAAACGCTTCATATCTTCGATAGGTATTTCCATTTCTTTGCGGTAGACCCGTTCTTCGATTGCGCCCACCTCAATCGCATACCGCATAATCGACTGCTTCAAGCCCTCGTCCTCCGCCACACGGTCAACCTCCGCCATAGCGTTGGCAAAGTAGTGGCACAGCACCGAGTACAGGTCAATCATCTTGCCGAGGAAGGTGGTAAGAAGCTGCTGGTGCGGCTCTCCGCTGACCGTGGAGGAAACCGTATCAAGGTACTTTTTGATATGCTCCTCAATGTCCTTTTGGCAGAGCGTGCGGGCATCATATTCCTTTTCCTCGGAAAGCCCTGTCAGCCATTCGGGAGTGGTAAGCAGCGCATCGGCAAGACCGTTGATAATCATAGTACGCTTCGGGTCAACGCCGTCTGCTTCATACCGCTGAATGGTGGATTTGTTTACGCCGATACGCTTTCCAAGCTCAGGCATGGTAAGGTTTAGTTCTGTTCGGCGCTCTTTTACCCGTTCACCGACTTGTTTTGCGGTGAATTCAATTTCTTTTTTCAAGGTTTTCACCTCCTGACGAGTATCATTATAGCACATCAAAATGCAGATTGCAACCCTGAAACAGGATAAATATTAAAAAAAATTTCTAAACAGTTGCAAAACAGGTTGACACGAGATTGCAAAATAAGTATAATTAGGATTGTACAGTTGCAAAACAAGTATTTCAAAAGGAGGATGAGATAATGAACGCAGTTAAAATAGGCATGACCATCGAGGAAGCCGCCGAATGTACGGGTATCGGCAGGAACACCATGCGGAAATTGGTGGACTGGGGCAAGCTGCCTGTCTTAAAGGTAGGGCGCAAGACCATTATCCGAAGGGACACGCTGGAGCGTTTTATGACGGTCAATCAAGGCAGAAATCTTCTCAATCAGAATGATGTCCGCCGAGTAGATTGACCGTTCTTAAAGCCCTCGGCGTTTGAGAGCGAAATACACCCCTCGCACAAATCTGCGATTTGTACTCTGGGTATTTCGCCCCTGCGGGGAGCCTGTATCACAGCTTGCCGGTCACTACCGCCGCTATGATACAGTGAAAATTGCTGCCGCAATTTTCGTTGGCTGTTCCATCGGCACTTACCGCTGAAACAGCCGCAACCGACAAGTCGGTTGCAAAATGAGAACGCACCTTTACAACACAGAACGGAGATGATTTATGACACGCCACAGCTTTATTCAGATGTCGAAGCTGTCCAATGTCAAGGGAAGAATATCGTATATTACAAGCCACGCAAGGCAGGAAAACCTCTATGCCATATACCGCACCGCAGACAATGCCTTTTGGAGCGACCTCGCAAAAGAGTGCCAGCAGGAGTTTAAGCGAAGCGGAGCAGACGGCAAGTGTATCGAAGCAAGGGAGTTGATTATTGCCTTACCCGAAATTTATACCGCCTATGAGCCGCAGCAGGTGCTTGAAGATTTTACAGAGGAATTTCGCAGACGGTACAATGTGGAATGTGTATCGGCTCTCCACCACAACAAGAAAAAGACCAATTATCACATCCACCTCATATTCAGCGAACGGCGTCTGCTTGCCGAGCCGGATATAAAAATCGCTACCCGAAGCGTATTCTACGATGAAACGGGAAAACGAGTGCGTACCAAGAAAGAGATAGCCGATGAAAACGGCAAAATTCGTGTTGGCTGCACTGTGATCCCAAAGGGCGGCGTTTATGAACAGCACCTATTCACCGTAAAGGATGACCGTTTCAAAAGCGAGCAGTTTTTGGATGAAGTCAAGAGGAATTATACCGACCTTATCAATCGGCATATTTCTGATCCTGAACAGCGATTAAAGGTGTTCGACCCCGACAGTATCTATCTGCCGACCAAGAAAATCGGCAAGAACAATCCCAAAGCCGCAGAGATTGAAGCTGACAATGCCGCAAGGCAGGAATGGAACAGAACAGCGGATATGGCGCTCATATCGGGGATAGAGGAAACAAAGATACTGGAAATCAAGAAAGAGGAGATACACCAAAAAGCAAGCCAGTCCATTAAGACAAACGGATGGCTGCCCAACCTATTCCGCAATATCGTGAGTAAGGCAAAGGAATTTTTGCAAAACTTAATACGGCAGACGGCATTACCGCCGAAGCCAATTCTCAATATGGATATGGCAGAATTCCGTACAATGCAAAAATTGATGATACGGGTGCAGGACAGGGCGAGAGAAATCCGCAGTTTGCAGGATGAAGTACCGAAGTTAAAGGCACAGCTTGCCGAAACAAAGGGTATATTCAAGAGCAAGGAGCGAAAGGCGTTAGAAGCGCAAATACAACAAATAGAAGAAAAAATCTCCGCTATGCTGGAAGTGTTACCCGAAATCTTGAAAGATGACGGTTATCCCGATGTGCAGGCATTTATGGCAACCTACCGCAAGGCGGAAGCCGTAGTTGATAACTACAACCGAGAACTTGCCGAATGGGAGCGCAATGTCAAGGAAAGCCGCAGACCAACCGAAAAAGAACGGTATGTACCGCCCGAAAAGCAAAGCGTCCGTGACCAACTCAAACGGTTGCAGACAGAGGGCAGACAACCAAAATCCAAGCACCGATTCCACGACAGAGAAAGATAGCTTTAACACCGAAAACGACACCGCAGGGCAGTTTCCCTGCCTTGCGGGCTTACATACATTTTGACAGTGAAACACCCTGCAAGATTTTAGGTCTTGCAGGGTGTTTAGATTACTCCGTCATTCGTCTAAGCAAATCCGCACGGTACGGGAGTTTTCGAGCAAGCTCAATCGGGGTATAGCCCCAATCATTTTTTACATTCACTTCCAGCGTGCAGTTTTGGAATATGACATCATACAACGGCGCAAAATCCTCGTCGGTAAACTTCGGATGGCTGATAAGGTACTGAATAGCCACTCTGTTCTTTGCGTCCAACTGATTGATGTCTACCCCGGCCTCGATCAAAATCTGCGTCAGCTCTACTGTCTGCTCCATATTGTGCTTGGGGCGAGAAAACAGAATGTGGAACAGTGTTGCGCTTTCGTCGTTGGTACCTTTCAACTCCGCCCCTTCGCCAATCAGGAACTTCACAATGTCATATCTGTTTTGGGGTGTTTGATTCGCCATAGCGCAAAATATGACAGGCGAGTCGTTCTTGGGTGTTTCATTCAAAAGCCGCTTGTCATAGACTTCCTTGAACTGCGCCAGCGTCTGCGTTCTTGCAGAAAAGTACATATTCATACCGTTCATCCCCTTTGGAGGTTTATTTTATCCAGTATTTGACTGAGCGCCTCGTCGCCAAAAGACCGAATGGTTTCTTCAACGGTGCTCCCGTTCACTTCTGCTTTCAAATCTACGCCGTACCTGATAAAAAGCTCTAATATGGCGGGATTATCTTTGTTTTTGCGCCCCAAAGCCTTCAGCAAGGGGTGGGATTTATGGTTAGGATCAGCGCCCATACGGAGCAGTTCTTCGATGACTTTTACCTTGTGTCCCACGCAAGCAAATGTAAGATAGGAATAGCCATACCGATCTTCCTTGTTAATATCATCGGCAATGTATAGGGCTTTTAATGCGGTTTCTTCCGCCTCATTGGAGATCATATGGGTAAATATATCCCGCCCGTACTCATCCAGCATAGAAAGGAAGCCCTCTCTATCCTTATATTTGCTGAGAACGGACTCGATAGTTTCTTCGGCAACTTTTCGCTTGTCTTTTTTATATAGGATGCTTAAATCCCCATCAACAAAGCCTATACCAATGCCACGATATTCTTTTAAGATGTGAGCGTATTTACCCTGTTCAAGATAATTCAGCAGAAATGTAGTAAATAAGTTCTCTATCGCTTTCCAATCGCTCTTTTTCGTTAAAACATACGGATTTTCTCTCGTTGTATAAACCTCATTACAAGCCCAATCCGAATTATTTTCATCAAAGGTAGAGGTGCCCACCAATTCAACAGACCACTTATCGCCATTATCCTCGTATAAGTTGAAGCTGATTGCTTCTACATCGCTGGGAAGCTTCTTCAGGGCATTTTCCAACCAGTTATAAAAGCTGCTTTCTTCATTGGTTTTCTCGTTATTTATACGCCCTCTCGCTTTATTGCTTTCTATGATGTCCTGATAGACCCCGCTTAAAGTGCATGGCTCCAGATCTTCAATTTTTTCTAAACCACTGTATTCCAAGGACTTTTTCGTAAACCCGAAGTCTTCACAGCCCTTATATTGTGATATTTTCTCATAAACAACATCAGCGATTCTCTTGCCATCCCGCAGGATACATTTCTCGCCGATCTCCTTATATTGGCTTATAAAGCCATAATCCTTGATCCCTTTATCATTTCTCATAAAGCCAAAAAGGAAAATGGCTTCATTGGATATTTCAACATATTCCAAAAAGATAGTTTCTGAATTGTGAAACGAAGTAATAACGGGCTTTAGGGTTCTCAGGTCGTATTTTGTCAGTTGGGTTCTGATTGAATAGTTAGGTGCTTCAATGTTATATAAATATTTGCCGTCTTGTGTGATTGCAAAATTCTTAGTCTGACTTCCAATGTTTGAAAATCTGATTTTTTTGATCAATACCAAGTTATCCAAATCATAGAACAGAAGCCACCCTGCGGTGGATTTTACAACCAAGGTGTTTGTGTTAGGGATAAATTTCCCACGATACATATAGGGAGCATCTTGAAACCGTGCTAATTCATTTTCGTCGTTATCAAAAATATATACTGTTTTCCCGTTTAGGCCGACTTTGAATTTCTCATTTTGAGCATATCCCTGATACTTTTTCATCAGCTTGTTTTGATTAAATTCGCTGCATATACTCTCAAACTGGCTGTCTTTGGAGTCGTTGTCTCCTGAGCCGCCATTATCTGCGTTTCTTGCAGAGCGTAAAATAAGTTTTGATATTGAACTGATCGTATGCGCCCAATCAAAGCCCATATCCGTAGCCTCCTTTGTTAACGGTATTTTTATTGAATGCGAAGATTTTTGATTTGCTTAACTGCTCTTGCTGCCGCTTTTCTTTCTCCTGCTTTCGTGCTATTTATAAATGGCTCGATGTACGGCAGTAAAGATATATCTTTATATTTACCAAGAGCTGTGATAGCAGATGTTTTAATTGTATCAACTTCCAGCCTTTCGATTATGACAGGCAAAGCGGCTTCACTCTTCCATCTGCCGAGCATTTCCATCGTAAAAGGAAAAGCGTCCTTTTCACAAATTAAACCGATGAAAAAATCTTGTTTGCTCTTGTCCTGTATTTTAACAAAAGCGTTATCGAGCGCATTTTCAGCTTTTGATAATCTTCCGTTGGCTTTTAGCCCTAATGTCCATCGCTCCAAAAAATTTGAACACTCCTTGTTGCCTTTTCTCCAAAACTGCTGTGTTATTAATTCCAAGGCAAACCCTATATTTGCGAACTGAGGTATATACTTGCTAATAATCGGGATACAGGCATCATTTTTGATAGTCTTATATCGCAAATCCTGAAAAGAACGACAGTCTACTCCTAAACATCTACTCAATTCAGCACATAAGGAATCCACTAAAATATAATCTTCGGCATCCACTCCAGTGGCTCTATTATACAATTCACGCTCTATATCCGCTTTATATAAGACGGCTGTCGCATAGTTATCAGGCATATTACATCAGACTCCTTTAGAGAGCGTATTTTTCTCATCTAATACGAAGATTATTTCGGGTTTCTGCGATGATGGATTCCAATTTGTTGGAAATCTCTTCCGGATGGTTTTTAGCCATATCAATCCATGCCTGACAATCGGGTACTATGACAGCGCTCATTCTACTGTTTGGATATTTGCTGTACTCAGCTATGGTTTTTTCCATATATAAGATACCCTCATCTATATGCCCCAAATACAGATGCGACATGGCAACTGTTCTGAGCTTCAACACAGGTGCGTAGCCCTGCGTCAGTTTATAGTTCTGATCCATTGTGTTTTTGATCAAATTCTCAGGTACGCCCATATCTTCAAACCACTGCATCCCGCCCGTAGCAATAAGGCGCAGCATATCCTGCACATCTAAGGCAAACTCCTCCTCAGTCCTGCCTGAGGCACCCCAGTGTGGTCTTGTTTTCCTGCCTAAGAACTGAATTCCGGTGGATATGTTGAGGCTGAAAACCGAGGCTGGAATGTATAGGGGCTGGGCTGCAATTTCGCAGCTGGTATACCCCGCTTTTATCTTGAATTGCAGGTACTGTAGAATATCGTTCCGCTCCCGAAGAAGTGTGTTGGGTCTGATAAATCTAAATCCGTTTTCCTGATTGAATTGTTTGAATTCTCTCCGAAAGATTTTCCGCTTTTCATTTATAGTCAGTTCGCCCATTTCAAATCCTCATTGTTATTCTCGTTGCTGGCTTCTATTGTGAATCCCTAATTATTCCCAGTAGCCCGACATTTCAAAGTCAACGCAGTCAAACTCTATAATATTGTCCCAATCCCTCGCCAAAATGATATTATCAACTTGTTCAGCCACATACAACTCGTCCAATGTTTTATAGTAGGCAACAGCTTGCCTTTCAATATTTCCGCATCTTTGGAATGAACACATACCATCATAAATAGTAATCATATATTCATCGGGTTTATCTTTGAATACTAAGCGCAGCTCTGCCTCAATATGTTCTTCGTTTATGCTTTTTAACAGCAAGGTTTTTATTTCTTCAAAAGTATATTTTGTCATAACATTCTTTCCGTTTACGGCTTTCATAGGTGATAGCTCATTTTTATTCGATACCCGCATAGCCCGCAATACAAGCTTGGAAATCGAGCTGATCGTATGCGCTAAGTCAAATCCCATATCCGCAGCCCCCTTCGTGGACCGAAACTATTGCTTAAAATTAAAATAAGGATGCCCCTTACCCAATCACCTTACCCGATTGTGTATCAACAAAATACCTTTTACCATTTTAATGATAAATTCCAAATCAGTTCCTACGGGAAGATTGTATATAGCAAGAATAGCGGGTTCAATATTTGCGAAGGTATTAAAGTCCACAACTGTCATATTTTTGCTGTTATTAATATATTCTTGCGTGTCCGTATCACCGATGGCTCGCCAACCATTATCAGCCGCATTGGTACTATTTTCACGGAATATCCATTTTAGTTTGGATTTTCCCTCTAACAAAGACTTAGTGATAATCATTCCACCTGCATTACTGATAAAAATTGCTTTCTTATTCTCTTTATTTTCCTTTTTGAAAATATCAAACAATCCCATAATTCACCCCGCCACTTTGATTTCAAGGCTAATTATACCATATAAGTTCAAAATAATCTACTACTGTGTATCAAACGGCTGGATTGCTCCTGTAAAATGTGTAATGAGATCTTCAGATTACACCCGAAATAAGAAAAGCCGCCGTATGTTGACGGCGACCTTTCTTGTGCAATTTTAGCGGTAAATAAGCTCGTTTAATACGATTTCCATAGCAGCGTTTCGCAGGTTGTTCATTTTCTGTACCCACAGCATTTGGTTTTCCGCTTTGAGCGTTTCCGTCACTCCCTCTTTTTCGGAAAGCTGTTTTACCAGCCGAGAGAACATTTCCTCTGCTTGCCGGTCAATGTCGGCAAGGTAACTGTTCAGTTTGCCGCTGGTGAGCAGAGAGGTATACAGCGCCCTGCGATTGGCTTTGAGATAGCGTCGGTGCCGTTGCCCCCATACACCGATATGCCGTTCTTCTTTTTCGGCGGGTAACTCCAAGCAAGGGATGTAGTAGTCGCCTTGCAATTCATACCAAAGCCCGTTGCGCTTGTCATAAATGTACTTGTCCATCTTGAAAACCTCCAGTATAATATATTCGCACATATGTCACAGTTTCCCGATTGCCACACCTTGTTATATCGTGTTGTCGGTTTTTCTTGCCCTTGCTTTTGCCCTTATAAGGTGTTGGAGCAAGGGTGAAACGGTGTGAAATCGTATAAAGGGATAAGGCGAACACATTGAGATAAACCCTTTGTTTTCAAGCGCTTCGGAGGTTTTTATTAACGCCCTATGCAGGGTAGTAACCACTTATAAAATTGTGGTTTTCAAATTCCAATTTATCGCTTTGAAATTTTAACTGAATAACCACAGCACAAACCGCTGCTACATGGGAGCCAACAAACCATGCAACAGCGGTTTTTCCTTACCTTTTTTTCCTCTGGCTGATAGGCGTTCCCATTTTCTTTGATTTTTTGAGAATCCG